>Ga0070728_10001481_pt1 | contig 34370 bp, 30 predicted proteins | sample tdDd471_FD_66723 | JGI IMG/M metagenome (GOLD analysis project Ga0070728, IMG submission 66723) | Marine sediment microbial communities from the Atlantic coast under amendment with organic carbon and nitrate - tdDd47.1 | ecosystem: Environmental > Aquatic > Marine > Coastal > Sediment | place...
ACAAACACCATTTACTCCCTGCACCTTGCAGCTCCTCACCTGACAGAGAGCTTCCTGTATTTCAATGCTGACGTGGTCATCCCCAACAGCGTGGTACAGATGCTGCAGGATTCCTCCCACGGCAACGCCCTGGCGGTTGAAGAAAAAGCCTGCGGCGAAGAAGAAGTCAAGGTCATCGTGGAAGACGGTCGGATCAAACGCATCGCAAAAACCATCGACCCCACAGAATGCCTGGGCGAATTTATCGGCGTGGCAAAATTCGGCGGCGACACAGTTGCTCAGTTTGTGGAGTCCCTGGCATATGCCTGCGAAACCGAAAAGAAGGTTGCCACCTTCTTTGAATACGCCCTTGACCGCATTGCCGATACGGTTGCCCTGATGTCGGTGCCCACCGGTGATGCACCGGTGATAGAAATCGACTTCCCCGAAGACCTCCAGCGGGCCCGGGAAGTAGTTGCTCCGGCGGTTGACCGGCTGCAGGACTAACAGCTTTTCCGAAAACACATAACCATACAGCAGCAAAGATACGGCACCATGAGCCCCAAAACAGGCTTTTTGCCCACATCACGGGGAACACATAGCACCGGAATGCTGTTGGTATGTATATGTACATTGTGTGCGGGGGCCGGGCTGTATTTCGCCGGTGTCAGTTTGCAACTCGCAGGCATACTCGCCGTTGCGACTGCATTGCTGCTGCGAATCGGGCTTCACCTTTACCACCGCCACGTCATGCGCACGGCACCCTGTCTTCCGCTGCATCACCAGCACAACAGCAACAACTATAGGGACACCGGCCCAAAGGGAGCGGGTATCCTTGTGTTGCAGACATTGAAAACTGTGGTGCCCCGGGGCGTGTATCTGCCCTGGCGTACGCTTGAGACGCTGCACAGTTCAGGCAACGGGGAAGCGGCTGTTAAGCGCCTTGAATCGCTTGCTGAACACATCTCCGTCGATGCACAAAAGGCCGATATCTCACGGCTCATCGTCCGCTCTTCATTTGCCCTTGAAGATGACCGTAACATGTATCCCGGTATTTTCTCCTCCATCGGTGATATACCCGCCAGCAACAGTGAAAAACTGGGCAAGGCCATTTCAGAGGTACTGGCAAGTCTGGAGTCCGATGCGGCCCGAAGTTATCGCGACAGTATTGATGCCGGTACAGACCTGCAGGGTGGCGCCATACTGGTGCAGGAGCATAAAATCCCCACGGTTGCCGTAACAGCATCCTCATACAACCCTGTGGGCAAACGCCCAGACGAAATGCGCATAGAAATACACTCGGGCAACCATACTCCGGTGATTGCCTATTACAACCGCCAGTTCCGCCGTATGCAGGCAAGCAAACAGGCAACAGGTTTGCTGGCGGAACATCACCTCAATGAGATTGTGCGCATTCTTGAATCTGCAGAAACATCCTTTGCCGGACCGGTAATTATTGAGTGTGGTCTTGCCGATGATATTCTGTATTTTTATCAGGTGCGACGGCAACATATCGAAGCGGAACAGGTATGGATCAATCAGGGTGTGGCAGACCTGTCACCGGAACCCCTTGCCCCGCTTGCGGCGGAGATTGCCAATGGCCACGACTGCCTGGTAACAAAACAATGTCTTGAGGCCGCATATACCACACCCCTTCCGACAGATATCACGGTAAAACTGATCAATCATCGCTGTTATGTGTGCTTCAACGATCTGCTGAACCTGCACTTTAAAAACTGCAAACCGCGTATGTGGGGTTCCCCCGCCCAGTCCCGTATCATGGAAGACGTTCCGGCCTCTTTACCGGGACGGGAAGATGTTTCTGCGCTTCGCAAAGAGCAGATGCGTCACAGCCGCAGCCGCCGAATCGGCAGTATCCTGACCACCTATGCAGCACAACTGCGGCGCGGGTCTTCTGACTCCAATGGCTGGCGTTCCTCCATGGCAGGGATGCTCGACTCATGGGCAGAGAACTATCTTAAGGAAGCGGAAGTCTCCCGCAAAAGCCTGAGCCGCCTTATTGAAGACACCATGACCAGGGTCATCAAGGCCGCAGGCAATCCGCAGAACGGCCCTTTCATGACCATGGAAGAACTGTCCACAAAAACCATACCAGGGCACACCATCATTGATAAACGCCGCAAGGATTTTGCCCGGGAAGCGCAAATCGCAGCGCACCCCACCCTGCCACGTCCGCAGAATCACGACATCGATTTCAAGGCCGATGGCGACATGCTTCGCCTTATCCGCCTGTTTGAAGGCCATGCTTCGGGGCATGGATTTCTACCGGAAGCCTTTGACGGCACCATTCCCCAAAATCAATACATCCTCCTTTTGCCAGATGCCTCTATCCGCTGGCAACCCTTCCTTATCGGGGCACAGGGAGTTATTATTGCTGGTGACAGGGCATTATCTCACCTTGCGCTTCAGATTCAGGAGCTTGGCATTCCCGCCCTTATGGGCGCAAGCACCGAAAACCTCTACAGCCTGCATGGTTCTCCCCTTTTGCTTGCCGATGATGAACCGGCTGTCCGCAGGGTAAAACAGAACCAGACGGGGATAATCCAGTAAATAAGGCTAACAATTATGTCAATTTCGCTCTTCTGTAGAGCATTTTAGCCATTGTGGAAAAGCCCGTTTTTGCACTGGCGAATACAGGCTATTCAAAAACGTGATTAACACCATAAACATTCAAACATTTTAATTTGTTACAGAACACCCACTATTATGCTTCTAATGCTTGACTAAGGTTGTATTTCGGTTTATTCCAATCGTGATGAGGTAGTATTATGCATGAACTTAGCCTTGCACAGGCATTAATCGAAACAGCAGAAAATACGCTTAAAGAGCTGCCGGAAAGCCGTATCGTATCGATGACCATTGAGGTCGGGCAACTGGCTGGCATAAGCATTGACGCGCTGGAGTTCTGCATGCCCATGGTGACAAAGGATACCGCAGCCGATGGCTGCACCGTAACCTTTGAAGAAATCCCGGGCAAAGCCACCTGCCTCGAATGCTCCCATCCCTATCCTATGGATGATTTTTTTATTCCCTGTCCGGCCTGTGGTTCCTCCAAACGGGACATACTCCAGGGCAAGGAATTTACCTTGAAACATATGGAGGTAGCGTGATGTGTAAAACCTGTGGATGCGGTGCTGACCATCATCACGACCACGATCACGACCATGATCATCACCATCATCATGATCATGAACAGGAAAGCCGTACCGTTGAAGTGGGCAAAGCCGTCTTAAGCGAAAACGACCGGCTGGCCATGGAAAACCGGCTGTTTCTGGACAGCAAGGATGTCGTGGGTCTTAATTTTCTGAGTTCTCCGGGCAGCGGCAAAACCCAGCTGCTGGTTGAAACCGCTAACCGTATCAAAGACACGGTTCCCATGGCGGTTCTGGAAGGCGACTGCCAGACGGATTATGATGCCCAGCGTATTGCCAAGACCGGCGTTCCGGTGCATCAGATCACCACCGGCGGCGTATGCCATCTGGATGCTCATATGGTGGCTCATGGTTTCGAGCATATTGACCTGAAACCCAACAGCCTGCTGTTTATTGAAAACGTCGGCAACCTGGTATGTCCCGCAGATTTCCTGCTGGGCGAACAGGAAACCGTTGTGGTGCTGTCGGTAACCGAAGGTGATGACAAACCGGCCAAATACCCCGCCGCATTCAATTGCGCCTCGGTGCTGGTGTTCACCAAGCTGGACCTTCTGCCCTATGTGGATTTCGATATTGACCGTGCAATCCGCTTTGCATTGACGGTAAATCCGAAACTGAAAATCTTCCGTACCTCCGCCAAAAGCGGTGAAGGCATGGACGAATGGTGCGAGTGGCTGAAAAAACAAGCCCGCGCTTAAACAACCAGAGGAGCGGCTACAAGCCGCGTAATCTCTTCGACGCATACTTGTAGAAAGGGAATCATCAATGGGTACAACGGCAAATCCCTTCAAACCATTGTCACAGATGGAGCTCGGGGATTGGCAGAAACTTGGCTTCAAAAGCGGTCTGGAAATTCACCAGCAGCTTTTGACCAAACGCAAACTCTTCTGTCGATGCCCTGCCGGTATTTACAATAACGAGTCTTACGACGCCGAGATTCTGCGACATATGCGTCCCACGCTGTCCGAGCTTGGTGAATACGATCCCACGGCGCTGATGGAATTCAAAACCCGCAAGGAGATTGTCTATCAGTTGATCAACGAAACCGTATGCACCTACGAAATGGACGATGCGCCTCCCTTTGAAATGGATGAAGAGGCTCTGGATATCGCCATTGAAACCGCCATGCTGCTGCGCCTGAATCTGGTAAGCGAGCTTCATATCGCCCGTAAGCAGTATCTTGACGGCTCTATTCCTACGGGTTTCCAGCGCACCACCATTCTGGGCAACGACGGAGTTATCCCCCTCAATGGCCGCACCATTGGCATTGAGCAGCTTGGCCTGGAAGAAGATTCCTGCCGTATCATTTCCGATATCGGTCATACCGTCACCTTCCGTACCGACCGTCTTGGCATGCCCCTTATCGAGGTGGTTACCAAACCGGAACTGTTTACCCCCACCGAACTGATGCAGGCCGGAGAAGTCATCCGCAGGCTGGTCCGCAGCACCGGCAAAGTGCGCATTGGTCACGGAGCAGCCCGGCAGGATGTCAATGTGTCCATCGAAGGCGGCACCCGTATCGAGATCAAGGGCGTGCCCTCTTTGAAGGCCATTCCCCGGCTTGCCTATTATGAAGCCATGCGTCAGTGGAATCTGCTGCGTATCCGTTCCCTGCTGCATGACCGCGGCATCACCAGCGACGAGTTCAAGGGCTCATGGCGTGATGTCACCGGTGTGGTTTCCCGTACCGACTATGTGCCTATCAAGCAGGCCCTTGAGAACGGCATGCGCGTTGGCGCAGTTCTGCTGGAAGGCTATGAAGGAATTCTTGGTGAACAGGTTATGCCTGCCATCAACTTTGCCCGGGAAATCTCCGAGCGCGTCCGGGTTATCGCATGCCTTATGGGCAAGCCCAACATCGTGCATTCCGATTCCATGGAGCAGGAAATTTCCAACACCATGGGTCAAAAAATCCGCCGGGCGCTCAGCGCCCGCAAGGGTGACGCTGTGATCCTGGTATGGGGTTCCGAACAGGATGTAGAGACCGCTGCCAAGGAAATCATGATTCGCGCCAAAGAAGCCACCGAAGGCATTCCTTCGGAAACCCGTCAGGGACATCCCGACGGCACCAACGGTTTTGAGCGCATTCTCCCCGGTGCGGACCGCATGTATCCGGATACCGATCTTCCGCCCAAACCCATCGCCGATGAGCGCATCGAGCGCATCCGTGCGCAACTGCCTGAGTTCCCCTGGGACCGTGAAGTCCGTTACAAGGAACTCGGTGTTCCCGCTGATGTCATTAAAACCTTCATGCGTTACCCGGACCTGGCAAAACTCTATGCCACTACCATGGAAAAGCTGGATAAACGCTGGGGTCGTCTGGTGTCGGTTATTATCGGCCAACGTTTCCGTTCCATGAAACGCCGCGGCATCGAGATGAGCATCTTTACCCCGGAAACAATCACGGCGATTGTATCTGCCATTGAAGCAGGCACCCTGAACCGAGAATCCCTGTTCTATCTGCTGTGGGATCTGGCGCTTCACCAGGAATTCACCGTTGAAAACGCACTGGCAAAATACAGCATCAACGAAAACGATGCCAAACTGCTGGAAGAAGCGATTACCGATGTATGTATGCATCCCCCCCACTTCTTCAGCAAAGACCCGCAGATCAGAAGCCGGTTTGTTACCGGCACCCTGATGAAACGCTTCCAGGGCAGACTCACCTGGGAACAGGTCAGCACCATCGTGGATCAGAAACTTAGCGAGGTTTGCAATGGCGGACTCTGAAAAATTTAAAGGCTATCGCGGCGCAACCCTTGAGGTCCTGCAACGCGAAGATGTCGGTGTCTGGTCGGAAGTAATCGCCGACACCACCGAAGGCACCTTCCGCGGACTTATCCTGCCCCGTTCCGAAACCGCTGATGCAGACCATCTGGTCATCAAGGTCTCCAGCGGCTACAACGTCGGCCTTGCCGCGCACAAAATCAACTCTCTGGAAGAAGTCGGCTACCGCAAGGCCAACTACGCCATTCCTGAACAGGATTTCCCCCTGGATAATGTCAAACCCAGGGTTAAGCTCTTTGGCACCGGCGGTACTATTGCAAGCCGTCTCGACTACCGCACCGGCGCGGTTATCCCCGCATTCAGCCCCGGCGAGCTGTACGGCTCCGTGCCTGAACTGGCGGACATCTGCAATCTGTATACCGAAAAGTTGTTCGCCGTGTTCAGCGAAAACATGGCTATGGAGCAGTACGTTACGCTGGCCAAGGAAATCGGCAAAGCCATTGAAGAAGGATACGACGGCATTGTCATCGGCCATGGTACCGACACCATGCACCACAGCGCTGCCATTATTTCCTATATGGTGCAGGACTCCCCGATCCCCATCGTGTTCGTGGGTTCCCAGCGCAGTTCCGACCGTCCTTCCTCAGATGCAGCGCTGAACCTTATCAATGCCGTCTCTACAGCAGCCAACAGCGACATCGCGGAAGTCTCCGTGTGCATGTTCGGCCCCACCAGCGATCAGTACGATCTGCTGCATCAGGGCACCCGGGTTCGTAAAATGCACAGCTCTTACCGCTCTGCCTTCCGTACCCTGTCGGATACGCCGCTGGCCATGATCAAGGGCCGCGAGATTATCCCGCTGCGTGACGATTACAATCGCCGCCGCAATGACCGCAAAGTAACCATCAAGCCGTATTACGAGGACAAAGTCGGTCTGTTGTATTACTATCCCGGCATGCTCCCCGATATGGTGGACTCCATGGTGGATAACGGCTACAAAGGCATCCTCATTGCAGGCACCGGCCTTGGCCACGTCAACAAACCCCTGTACCCTGCCCTGCAGCGTGCCCGTGATGCAGGCGTCCATGTATTCATGACCGTGCAGACCCTGTACGGCTTTGTGCAGATGTACGTCTATGAAACCGGCCGTGAGATCATGGGACTGGGCGTTATTCCCGGCGCGAACCTCACCCCCGAGGCCGGATACATGAAGCTCTGCTGGGCGCTGGGACAATCCGACGACCGCGAAGAGGTCAAACGTCTTATGCTGACCCCCATCGCCAAAGAGATCACCGAACGCGAGCCCCACAACGGCTATCTGATTCTTCAGGGCGGCATTCCGGAAGTGGAAGAATACATCAGCGCCATCCGCAAATAATCCCCTTCTACATTTTGTATAAAACCCCTGCGGGGGCTGTGGCTTCGGTTACAGCCCCCGTAGCCATTCAGGCTTTAAAACAGATTCATCCCGTGTCTCAAGAACCGTGGAAACCAGCTTCAGCATCCGCTGATGATCCCGGGGCAAGTCGCCCTTGATGGGCAGATAATTTGAGGCATGGTTTGCGCTGAACCGTGAGTTTTTCAACTCCAGGTTTTCCAGCATGATTTGAAGTTCTTCCAAAAGCCCGAACTTGTCCGGCATTGTAAAGGTGCCTGCATCCACCATTTCGGCCAAAGGAGTTCCGGGAACCACCGTCAGCATCAGTGCTCCCACATAATCCGGCTGCACCGCATTAAGATGCTCTGCCGTGGCACGGGCGTGCTGGCGTGAGAGCGCCGTCCCTCCGGCCCCCAGAAGCACGATGGCGGAATAGGTAAAACCGGCGGTTTTGATGCGAATGCCCGCCTGCCGGGCTTCCTCCGCTGAAGAGCCCTTTTGCAGCAGTGTAAGCACTTCGTCATCGCCGGACTCGATACCGTGATAGATAATCCCCAGCCCGGCTTCACGCAGGGCGGCAAGATCCTCGTCACTCTTTTTAGCAATGTTGCGGGCGTCACCGTAGATTCCAACCCGCTCTACATATGGCATTTTTTCGCGTATGCGTTGCAGGATGGCCAGCAGATGATCCGTTTTAAGCATAAGCGCATCGCCGTCCATTAAAAACACGCGACGCCAGTTGTGACGCCCTGCCGCCGCTTCGTCAATGTCCGCAAATACGGTTTCCAAAGGCTTTATCGAGAACCGCTTGTTGGAATACATGGCACAAAACGCACAGCGATTGTGCGAGCAGCCGATGCTTATCTGCAGCAGCAGCGAATGCGCCTCCGATGGGGGTCGGAACAAGGGTTCTACATAATCCATGTATCAGCCTCCGCCTTTTACTTTCTTCAAAAACTGTGCCTTGAATTTTTTCGCCGGACGTCCCGGGAACAGAACCTGCACAATAGCCTGCTGTCCTACACCTCTGACCGAAGCAACCTTGCCAATGCCGTACTGGCTGTGGAATACCATGTCGCCTTTGGAAAGATCTTCCCCGGAAACACCCGCAGTGTCTACTGCTGCCTTTGGCTGTTCATCCTCGGGCTTTGGCTTTGATTGCCGTTGCAGGGGAATATCAACACCGCTACGCACCATTTCCGGTGTCACCATTTTCGGCATGTGGGTGGTTACGCCACTTTCCGGTCGTCCCGGCATTGCCTTGCGGTATTTTTCCAGTCCTTCAAGGGAATCATGCCCGTGGCGAATCGGAGTGTCGTCTTCGTCAAAGCTGCGGCGCTTGCGCTGGCTTTCCCGTACATAGGTATTCCACTTGGGAATGGTGTTTTTCTTTTTCTCACGTTCCAAAAACTGGGGAGGAATATCTTCCAGAAACCGGCTTGCACCATTTGATGACGAATGGGGCCGGTCCTGGGCCCAGGTTAAGAACAGTCGCTCGCGGGCACGGGTCATGCCAACATAGGCCAAACGCCGCTCCTCGGTAATCTGTTCAGGATCATACATGCTCATCTGATGGGGAAAAATCCCGTCTTCCATGCCGGTGAGGAACACCACGTCAAACTCAAGTCCCTTGGCGGCATGCACCGTCATAAGGGTGACTTTGTCTTCGTCCTGGTATTCGTCAACATCAGCCCGCAGTGCGAGACTTTCGATGATCTCCGCCATGGTCTGGCCTTCGGCCTCTTTTTCTTCCATGACTCCGATAAGCTCGTTGATGTTTTCCCGACGGCTTTCATCTTCCACCGATCCCTGCCGCTCCAGGGCTTCTTCATAGCCGGAACGACGGAACACCGCCCGGGTCAATGCCGAAGGATCTGCCCCTTCTTCGTATTCCTGGCGAAGGGTTTGATACATATCCCAAAAATCCTTCAAACGGCGGGATACGCCGGTGGGAAAGGCTCCGGCATCCAGAGCATGACCGATGGCATCAAGCAGGGATAAATTATGCTGCTGTGAATACGCCATGAGTTTACGCTGGCTCTCCACCCCAATACCCCGGGGAGGCGTGTTGATGATGCGGGTAAAGGCTACATCATCCGACGGGCTGGTAATAAGCCGCAGATAGGAGGTCATATCCTTGATCTCCTTGCGGTCATAAAACCGGGTGCCGCCCACAACCTGATGCGGGATATGACGTTCCCGGAATACATCTTCAAACACACGGGACTGGAAGTTGGTGCGGTAGAACACGGCAAACTGTGATAGCGGCACTGCCAGTGAACGCCGCAGTTCCTGTATTTCACCGGCCACATAGCGGGCTTCCTCGTAGGCATCAAGGTTGCGCTTCACCGAGGGTTTGTAGCCGCTGCTTTTTTCCGTCCACAGTTTTTTGGGATGCCTCCCGCGTATCTCCTTGATAATGGAATTTGCGCAATCAAGAATCTGTTGGGAAGAACGATAATTCCGCTCCAGATTTACCTGCACCGCACCGGGATAATGCTTTTCAAAATCCAGAATATTGCGAACTTCGGCGCCGCGCCAGCTGTAGATGGACTGGTCATCGTCACCCACCACGCAGATATTCTGCTGTTTTTGGGTCAACTGTTTGATGAGCTCAAACTGCGCCCGGTTGGTATCCTGGAATTCGTCCACCAGTACATAGGTCCAGCGCTGATTGTAATAGTCGCTGACTTCCTTGTGGTTTTGCAGCAGATGCACCGCAAGCATAATCAGGTCGGAAAAATCCACCGCATTCTGGCTGCGCAGGGCCTGCTGATAATCGGCATACAGTTTGTGAGCAAAATAGGCAGGGCTTCCAAAACCGCCGCCATCACCCGCCTGAAGATCCTGTGGAAGCAGCAGACGATGTTTATAGCTTTCTATAATTGAAAGCACGCTGCGGGCATTCACGGTTTTGGGATCAATATCCGCATCCCGCATAACCCGTTCAAGCAAAACCTTCTGATCTGACTGGTCAAAAATGGTAAAGGTATGGTCAAGGCCCAAGACCTCGCCCTTCTCTCTCAGAATCCTCGCCGAAATCGAATGGAATGTGCCCATGGAGAGCCTGCCAGAAGCTGATGGAGGCAGGACCTCCTGTATCCGTTCCCGCATCTCTCCAGCGGCTTTATTGGTAAAGGTGACCGCCAGTATCTGATGGGGAGAAATACCGTAATCCTCCACCATTTTTGCGATACGGTAGGTGATGACCCGTGTTTTACCGGAGCCGGCACCTGCCAAAACCAGCAGAGGTCCGTCTTTATGATTGACCGCTGCCAACTGCTCCGGGTTCAGCAACGTTTCAATATCCCCAAGAGAATGCTTAGATGCAAAGAAGTCCATATGATGCCTCGATAACCGCCGGAAATCCGGCGAAGGATTGAAATGCTTGTGCTATGACTGTTCTACTATTTGAGAACGGTAGCCGTCAAGGTAGTCGATCAGTTCGCCCATATCGGCAATGGTCATGACGCTTCTGCGGGCAGCGGCAGCCCCGGGCAGTCCCTTCATGTACCAGGCCAGGTGTTTGCGCATACGCAGCACGCCAAAGGTTGGACCAACATCATGGACACTGCGTTTCAGATGCTCAATCATGATATCAAAACGCTGATGAACCGTGGGCGCGGTATCTTCTCCTGCCATCAGCGATGATAACAGCCAGGGATTACCAAAGGCCCCGGTGGCAACCATCACCCCGTGACATCCGCCTTGGGTAATCATGGCCTGCGCGTCTTCCACGCATTTGATGCCACCGTTGCCGATAACCGGCACATCCACCGCATCAACCACACCGGCGATGATTTCGTAATTTACCGGGCCGCTAAAGCCCTGCCGGTATGGACGCCCATGTACCGTAACCATGGACGCTCCGGCATCCACACAGATACGGGCGACAAGCTCTGCATTGGGCTCGTCGCTTTCCCATCCGGTGCGCATTTTTACCGTAACCGGAACAGGTGAAGCCTTTACCAGCGCCTCTACGCATGCACCGGCCAGCTCCGGGGTTTTCATCATGGCCACGCCATTACCACTTTTAACCACATTGCGGCTTGGGCATCCCATGTTGAAATCGATGAAATCAATACGATCCACCGTATCGGTGGCCAGTTTTACCGCATCGTAAAGACGTCCCGGATCATGATCCGCCAGTTGTACCGCAAAGGGGGTTTCATTTTCCCAGGGCGTAAGAATTTTTGAAGCTTTGCCAATATTCTGCAACACGGTTTGGGAATTGAGAATCTCTCCCACCGTCAACCCCGGCCCAAACTCCTTGAACAATCCGCGACAGGGTGCATCAAACACCGAATCCACCGGTGCAAGCACCAGACGATTTGGCAGCAACGTCCCCCCCACAGATAAGGGTTCATTGAGAAACCGGGAAATATTCACTCAGAATGCCGCTATTTACAAACCATAACAAAATGGGTGCGCAGGTCGTACAGCACCTGTTCAATCATCTTTTCTTCCGCTCCGGTGAGATTGCCTTTGGTTTTTTCCTCAAGCATCTCAAGAATATCAATGGTCTGTTTTGCCAGGGGAAGATTGCGCTCGGTCTCGTTGGTTTCAGGATTGGGAATTTCTCCCAACAGCGCCAGAGTCTGATGAGCGAGACTGATGACAAAGCGCGAGAAATCAATGCGCGGCATGTTCAGGGCTTCCATACAGGGATTGCCCTTCATCTTGTCTTCAAGTTTTTGCCGGGCTTCTTTCTGCTGCTCATTGGTCGGGGAATGTGCCGAAGAATTGTTGACTTTATCGCTCATGATCGCCTCCTGTACTAAGGTATAAATAAGTTAGTTACGACCCGGGGCGATGTCAAGGCCAACAGGTGATATTTTGACAGTATTTATGGAGAATAAAAAAAACGCTCCGCCGCCTTCATAAAAATTGCCGCGCCATAAGCCATTACCCGTTCATCGATATCGAATTCCGGGTGGTGATGAGGAAACGCTTCCTTCCCTTCCGGTGCGGAGCCGACAAAAAAGAAAGCGCCGGGAGCCCGTTGCAAAATATAGGACATGTCCTCTGCCCCCATGGTTGGACGATGCTGCACCAAAGCACTTTCCCCCATGACGTCGGCAACCGAACGGCGCACCAAATCAGTCATTTGCGAATCATTCACCGTTGCGGGATAGCCTTCTGTCAGGGAAAACTCATACCTCGCGTCTGCGGCGTCACAAATCCCCTTCAGAATGCGCTGCATATCATCAATCATCCGATCCCTGACCGCCGGATCAAACGAACGTATGGTGCCGGAGCATTCCACCGAAGCGGGAATTATATTCGGTGCGGTTCCTGCCTGAATAGTGCCAATAGTCACCACCGCAGGCTGCTGGGGGTCAATGGATCGGGACACAATAGTTTGCAGCTGGTTGATCACCTGTGCTGCAACCACAATGGGATCTATGGAAAAATGGGGTATCGCGCCATGCCCGCCCTTACCGTGAATGGTAAAGGAAAACATGTCGGCAGAGGCCATCACCGGCCCCGCTTCCGCGTACACGGTGCCGGCCGGCATTTCGTTCCACACATGCAATCCCAAAGATGCGGTTGGCACCGGAGAATCCATGGCCCCGTCACGGATCATCCGCATAGCCCCGTTGTGCCCCTCTTCTCCGGGCTGGAACATCAGCCTGACAGTGCCAGGAAACGGATGTTTCCGCCGTGAAAGCAGGGTTGCAACTCCCATGAGTATGGCGGTATGGGCATCATGTCCACAGGCATGCATGACTCCGGGAATCGTTGATTGGTACGGCACCCGGGCTTCTTCCAGCATGGGCAACGCATCCATATCGGCACGAAGCAATAACACACGGTCATCGCCTCCGCTGCCGGGAATATCCGCCACCACACCGGACACCCCTACCCCGGTACGAATGTTCTTCATCCCCAGATCTGTCAGGTGATCCGCCACCATGGCAGCGGTCCGGTGACATTCCAGACCCACTTCCGGATGGGCGTGTATGTGCCTTCGCCACAAAACCATATCGTCGTAAAGTGTCTTTATTTCCGGCGACAGTTCCATGGCAAAGGAAGTGGTCATGGTCAGATCCTGATTTCCTGCAATCGGTTCTTCAATTCCTGCATCACAAGGTGCATTGCCTTTTTCCAGGCAGCCGGACTGTCAAAGGCTGCCCCCTTTACCGCAGGGACCGCCATTGAATGCAGCACAGCACCGGACTGCAAATCAATGATGCGCAATTCCGCCCGAAGATACACGTAGTGAATGTCATCTTCCACTGCCTGTTTTTCCGGGGTCAGCTCTGCGGTAACCGCCACTACAGCCTGATCACGTTTGCCAATGGACACAGCTGCGGCATGATTCCCCTGCAACAAAAGAGTAGTTTCCTTTGGAGACAACCTGCGGGAAACAAGGCTCTGTCCCTTTTGCGAAACAGTTCCGGCAAGTGTGTTCAGCCATTCGTCATCAGGGCATCCGGCACAGGTTCCGCCAATGATGACCGTATGAGCGCACTGACGCTGCAACGCCTCATATTGGGCACGGGGCAAGGCCACCAGAACATAATAATCAACACCTTTACCATGGCGTTCGCAGTACTCAGCCTCAAGGTAATCCTGTTTAAGCTCAATATCGCTGCACAGACCCTTTGATATCTGATTTGCGCCATCCATAAAGGCAGCGGATCTACCTTCACGTCTGCTGGTGGCCTGAAGAACCACGCCGGTGGCATAGATAAAATCAGGGTGCTCCATATTCGGTTTTGGCACCCATGGCGGACGCGCAACACCGGTGCAGTACTCTCCCCCGTCATCGGCGATCTTTGACGCCACCGTGGTATTGTGGGAACTTGCTGAGGTATGATGCGCACATCCACAGGTGGCAACAGCACTCAGCATCACACAGCACAGCATTACTACATACATGCGGGCAGACAATTTCATCTGAACTCCGGTCAGCGTTTTCGTCTTTTGCAGAAACTGCGATCACGCTCGCAGGCCTTGCGCAAATCGCGCTTCATATGCCATTTCCAGTTGGGGCCCTTCGCCTTTTTATGGGCATCGGCCCGTTTCATATACAGATCTGCCCGTGTGGGCGCCCGTTCGATGGCACGACCGAAATTGGCCACAGCGCGTTTGGCAGGCCCCACCACAAGATAATACCTGCCCAGGGCGGCAAAGTTTTCCGGGTCGTGCCTGTCCAGTTCCAAAGCCTTTGCAAGGGACTTTCTGGCCTGGGAAAACTTGCGCTTGTCCAAAAGCAACAGCCCCTTGAACCGGTGCAGTGAAGATTCCTCTGTGAACTCACCCAGCGCGGCATTGACCGTAGCCATGGCCCGCTTCATATCCCTGCGCTGGAAATACATAACCGCAAGCTGGTTGTACAGATCGCCCCGTTTTGGGGCAAGTCGGATAGCCTGCTGAATATGATCCTCCGCCCGATCCCATTCGTCATACTGCTTGCAGACTTCCGCCATCAGCAGATGCGGCTCAGGACTCTTGGGCATGGCATTGATTGCGTTGCGGACAACCACCTTTGCCCGGTCCACCGAAGCATGACGCAGGATGTAACCAATATAGCGCTTGTAGACATCCATGTTTTCCGGCGCGGTTTTCAGAGCGCTTTCATATTGGTTACCCGCCGGAATCGTCATCTTCAAAGCTTCGTAGGTGTTTGCCAAACGTAGCATACCATCGATGGAATCCGCCCGCACCTTGAGAGCTTTCTCAAAAACTTTCCGGGCTTCCTGATAGTACTCGCCTGCGCTGAGCACATCACCGTAATCAATCCAGAGATCGGCGTTCTCAAAATCCTTTTTAAGCATGCCTTCATACAGCTGTTTGGCGGCTTCGTATTTTTCCGTGTTGATGAGCACCATACCCAAGGCCCGGCGGAAGGCCAGATTCTGTGGCTCATACTCGACGGCTTTGCGCATGCGTTTTTCCGCTTTGCGGGTTCTGCCCAGCACCGAATACAACTCGCCGAGTTTGGCGTATCCCTGGGCATATTTGGGTTGCACCTTGACGGCTTTCTCAAATGCTTTTGCGGCTTCTGAAAAATCGTGGCGCATCAGGTAGTATTCGCCCCGGGCAACGTGGGATCGGTAATCCTTGGAAAATTCCCGGACAAGTTTCTTGGATAAATCCTTGGCCTGCTGGACATCGTCCTGAACAATAAACATCTGCATTTGCACCAGACGCGCCTCAAGACCTTCTGGATACACCTTCAGGGCGGACTCGACCATTTCGGTACAGGTTTTGTAATCTTTTTGAGCAAGGGCAAGACGTGCGAGGCCAATGCGAGGAATGTCCCAGGCCGGAGCCAGCGATGATGCAGTGGCAAAAGCGCGTTGTGCGCCTTCATAATCCTCAATATCCATATACACCCGTCCCGCCATTTCAAAGGCATCGGGCCACCGGGCATCCACTTCCAATGCCTTGGTGATGGGGATTGTGGCTCCCTTTGCGTTGTCCGAAGCCAGCGCCAGCCGGGCCAGCTCGATACGGCTGATATAGGTGGCCAGGGTTGGCGAGGTAATGGAACTCAGCAGGCTTGCCGCCTTATCACTGTCGCCCTGCTGCGCCAGATATACACCTTCCAGAATCGCGGCAAAGGGACTATCCTGTTTCAATGTCTGCAAATCTTCCAGACGCTCTTTTGCCGTGGTCATCTCGCCCATATCCAACGCCACCCGGCCAAGCACATACTGGGCTCCGGGTTTTTCAGGGTCAAAGCGCGTCTGGTATTCCTCCACAAAACTGGCAAGATCACCGTGACTCATCATCCACAGGGCGCGATAGGCTTCGTGATATCTGATGTCATCGGGAGCCTGCCCAATGGCGTTGGTAAAACTGGTTCTTGCGTTGGTGGATTTGCCCAGGTTCAGGGCGCAGCGACCGGAAAAATACGCCGGTTCGCCGGGTTTGAAGTCGTATAACCACGACCAGAAGCCGCCGTCTTCTTCCTGCAATTCGCCGAATTCATCCATGGCCTGCTCGGGGTTCCCATCCCAATACAGTGCAAGCGCCGCGGCAAAACGACCATTGACCGAGCCTTCGGTGGGAATGGAGTTGGCAAGAATAACCACCAGGAAATAAATGGAGAAACCGATAATATGCCCTGCGGTGATAACCGCGGCCTTGCCTTTAGGTGATTTCCACACCGCTTTGGCCATGCCCCCCCATGCGCGACCATGTTCCGGAATACCGTGCTTTGTGAAGCAGGCCGGACAATAGGGCGCTTCGCGATCTATCTCTGTGCCGCATTTCAGGCAGCTTTTAACCGGGCTGGTGTCTTCGGCGGGGGTTTCCTTGCCCGTGGCCGTGGGAGCAAACAGCAGGGTCATTTTGGGTCCGGCCACAGCGGCGTCCTGCTGCATCCGGGCTCCGGCGGTTGCCTCCGGGGTTTGTTCGATGGTGGGGGCCGGGGCGGGTTCATCTGCCATGGCCTTGTCATCCCGGGCAGCGTCGTACATCATGGTGCCCTTGGGACGGCGGGTAGGCGAAGGCATACCCGGCTGCGGCTGTGCTCTGTTGGGCTGCGGAGCCGATGGCATTGCCGGTTGCGGCTTCGCCTGTTGTTGCGGAGCCGGTGTCGGTGGTTTGCGGGAAGTCCGCCTGATGGAACCGGGTTGTACCGGCGCCTGCTGACCAGAAGTAGACTGCGGCTGCTCTTCATTTAACCTGGCAATGGCGTCCGCATCCATGAGCATGGTCTTTTGCGGACGGGCGCTTTGCCGGGGCATTTGCGGCTGCGGCTTTTGGGGCTGCGGTTTTGTTCGTTGCTGTTTGGGCGGCTGCGGCTTTGGCGCTACCGGCTTTTCCTCGTCCACCGCTCCCATCATAAGCGTGCGCTTGGGTTCATCATCAGGAGCAGGCCCGGGCATCATGGGATTAGGCAATGACGGTTGCTTATCCGGGGTTGACCAGTCAGAGGGCGGCGCTGCCCCCATCATACGGGTACCTCGCTTTTTTTTCTCAGGTTTTTGCTTTGTATCTTTATCTTTTGGAAATTTGTCCGGCGTATCGCCCATAGTCCGCTCCTTCCGGGTTCCAAATTGCTTTCGTACAAATACCATACTTGATCATGGAAGTCATTTTTTTCTCCCCCTTGACATGCAATGGAATTAACTATTTCCGATCCGGGTCATCGATAAAATCGTCAATATCTTCGAAAGGTTTTTCCGCAACGGAAAAGTCGGGTCGATAGTACTGTGCAGCAGCAGGCTCCTGCCGCCAGCCGTTCTCCAGCCCCAGCCGGTCTGCAACCTCGACAACCGCCTCGTACTCTTCCCTGCTAACACTGCGTCCCATAACAGCATCACCAATGACTTTGTGGGCCGGAAAGTACTGGGACATCAACGACACATACACCAGCTTACCAAGATGCCGGGCAATCCATGATATTACATCAACCGAATCTGACTGCCCGCCGGGAAGCACCAAATGGCGCACAACCAGACCTCGATGTATTATGCCCTGTTCATCCGGTTCCGGATATCCCACCTGACGCAGCATTTCCTCCAGCGCGGCTGTGGCGTGTTTGGGATATTCAGAAATACCGCTCCAGGTGCGGGCATGTTCTTCATTCAGATATTTTAGATCCGGCAAATACACATCAATGACTCCGTCCAGCAGTTTGAGAGCCTCAAGGCTATCATAGCCGTTGGAGTTGTACACCAGCGGTATCTCCAGCCCCTTTTGTGCTGCAATGATCAGGGCCTCCAGTATTTGGGGTACAACATGGGACGGAGTAACAAAGTTGATGTTGTGGCATCCGGCATCCTGCAGAGCGATCATATGCCCCGCAAGGGTTTCCGCAGTTACTTCCGGAGCACCGGAAGTATCGCGGGCAGGCTGACTGATTTCGTGATTCTGACAATATGTGCAGGCCAGATTGCAATAGCCGAAAAATATGGTACCGCTGCCCCGACTGCCGCTGATGCCCGGCTCCTCGCCAAAATGCGGGGTTACGCTGACAACAGTGGCACGCCGACCAGTGCGACAGGCCCCTGTTTTGTCTGCGAAACGGTCTACACCGCAGGCACGGGGACACAGATTGCAGGTATGCAGATGTTCAACAGCCGCAATGGCGCGTTTGTGCAATTCCCCGCTTTGGAATAATGCACGATATGCAGGAACAAAGAGTGACATACACGCACCGTTTGGGGCGAAGTTTACTCCGCCGCTGGTGTTTGATCCGGTTCTTCTTCTTCGGCAGGGGGTTCCGCTTCCATAGCGGGTTCCGGCGCGGTTTCTTCAGCTGCAGGCTCTTCCTGTTTCGGCTCCTGATTCATGAGCTGGTTGGGTTCGCCTTCTTCATCGCAGGTCAGAATATAGCCAATGACCAGAAGCACATCCAGGCCAAAACCGATAATAAAAGGCCAGTGGTTCTTTGCTGTGGCACTCCATGCGGCACCACCGAAACCAAGTACCAACGCCAGAATCAATACCGGCCAGCCATGACCTTTTTGTAAAATATTTTTCATCATTATCACCTTACACAACAAACCTGTGCTGTTATTAATACATTTTTCAAGAGTATCGATATTTACAATTGTGTCAAGACGTTTGAAGCCCGCCTGGCCCGTATCCGAACATTTACCGTTTCTTTGCTTACCCGTCGGTGGTCAGTTTGGATTCAACGCTACTGGTCTTGGCCTTCAACTGACCGCTTTGTCCAACCTTATCGTCAATATCAATGCTGGTGGAAACCCGGGGATGCTTGTTGCGCATGTTCACATGAACTTTTTTAATGAGTTCAAACACCTCTTCCGGTTCGCCTTCCACAATGGTGCCCATGGCAGTCAACTGATACGAAAGCCCACTGGCTTTGATAATGACCAGGGACTCGGCAACTTCCGCAGACATGCCATCCCATTTATTCAACGGTGCAACTGAAAAACGTGCCAACATATCAAAGCTCCCTTGTGTATCCGGTGCTCAGGGCGTGGGTTTAACCGCTTGGGGATTAAAAAAGTCCTGCCACTGTTTCAGCACCTGTTTTGCGTGAGTGTTCCGGCGCTCATTTTCCAACGCCGCCGTTACTTTTTCCACATTTTGCCACAGCATGACGCACAACTGCATCTTCTGTGGCGCTTTTTTGCGCAACGGGCTTGTTCGGGGATTGTCCCCGCATAAGGGCTGAGCCTGCAACAGCCAGGCATAGGCCTCTTTATGCTTCCCGGCGGCAAACTGCACGGAGGCCAGCTTCAGGCGAAACCGTATGGCCGCAGCAGCGCTTGTATCTCCCAATCCCACGCACTGCTCCATACCCTGACGGTACACTGCCTGTGCCCGGTCACCTTCCCCCTGATCCACAAGAAAATCACCCAGTGTCTCCAGTACCTGCAATGTCAGGGCCGGACGCTCACCAATGGCATGCATGGCTTTGCGCCGGGCCTCTTCCAGTGATTTTTTCGCAGATGAGTCATGACCGTTTTTCCAAAAAACAATCCCCCGTAAAAGGGCGAATTCAGCCTGTTCCGCAAGGGTAACCGCCAGCCCCTGCTCAATCATATGCTTAATAACAACATCCCCGTAGAATACCGCTCGCTTTGCTTTTTCAAGCTCGCCGGTGTTGATCCAGCGCCAGGACATATGCCGCAATAGTTCCGTATATGCCCCGTCACCGATAACACTGCCCGGGTCTCCTTTGAGGGATGCAAACAATTTTGCGCACTGCACATCAGCCACTGAAAGGTTTTGCTGCCCAATGGCCCACTGACAGGCGTATCGTCTGCCAGTCCACATATGCCGTATAGGAGGCGCCGGCGAATATGCATCTGACTCAAGCAGATTGACCAGCTTTTGCAAATCCTGAGACTCGCTAAAAATTATGCGGTTCAAGTTCTCTTCAAAAGGATCCCCTACAGTATATGAAGAAGTATCATTACAACTTCCGGAACATCCCGCATACAGCAACGCCATACAGAGCACAAAGAGCCGTGCAGCGGGCCGCAGCTTTGAAGGCAGGGTCATTACGCTTTTGATTCCTTTTGTTTTTTCAAAAGCGCATCAACCTTTTCTATGCCCTGCTTGATAACCAGATCCCCCGGGGATTGCTGTAAGGCCAGCAGGAAATTCATCCGGGCCCCGCTGGGGTTCCCTTCTGCAAGGGCCTTTTGCCCCAGGGAAAAGAATTTACGGGCATTGGTGTTGCGAATCTGCAATTCATCCTGTCTTGGGCCGCTGCGTTTTGTTTCCATTGCGGCCTTTTTCATACGCAGATTTTCTTTGCTGCGTTTCTGCCCGAGATTGTATTCATAGGCCCGGCGCTTGTCGGTATCGCTCAAAATCTGATATGCCTCGGTCATGCGTTTGAACACCGCATATACCCGCGAAATAAATTCCTTTTGAGTGACCTTTGCAAAACGATCCGGATGAAAACGCCGTGCCAACTGGTAATAGCGTTTTTTGATTTCAGTGCTTTTTGCAGTCCGTTCCAGCCCCATGATCTGGAAATAATCAACCATGTCGAGGTTTTTGGAGAACTGCATAATGGCTCTGTAGCGGTCGGCTTCAATACACTCCAGTTCATCGACCGTCAGGGGCGGATCACCAAGTGCTTTTGCATCCTCCGCCGGTATATCGGCGGGTGGGGATGCGGCTTTTTTCGGAGCGCTTTTAAATTTCTTTTCCGCGCCGCAGTCGGGCTCCTTCATGCTGGGAAGTGTCTCTCCCTCTAAAAGCTGCTGAAGCGTTTTTATCAATTTCCCGGAGAATATCGGCCAGTTTAAAAAGGCGTTCACCCCAATGTTTTGCAACACCTGCGGCGTCATTTTATCCGCGCTCACAGAGCCAAACAGAACTACATAGGTTGAAGCATTTTTAGGGTAGGACCGTATTTCCCGGCAAAGATTAATCTTGTTGGAAGCATCCCGGTCACCATCAACGATAACGGCGTCATAACGCTCTCCCAGCATACGCCGGGCATCATCTGCCAGCGGAACAACTTCCCACGCATAATCTGTGCTTTCCGTCATTTTTTCGGTAAAAAACTGACGGCGCACCACATCTTCCGAAACAACTAAAATCCTGACCTGCATATTTAATCCCCACCGTGATTAACACTGCAGAAAAGCACCTATTTACCTGACCTGAGGAGCGGTTGCATCATTGCTCATCATATCGGATTCATCGATATTGTGCTTGCCCACCAGATTCAGACGAACAGCCTGCTTCTGTCCGGTATCAAGATCAACCGCAGAAACATTGACAATACCGTTAATGTCAATCTCAAAGGTGACCTCTATCTGAACATCCCCGCGAATGCCCGGGCGCAGTTTATTAAGTACCAGTACACCGATCTGTTCATTTTCATCTTCAAATTCACTCTCACCCTGATAGACCCTGATGCGTACTGTCGTCTGTCCGTCATTTGCTGTGGTGAAGATCTTGGACTGGTCCGTGGGCAATGGCGTATTACGTGGAATCAGAGGTTCCACACGTCCGCCGAGAGTACCTACACCCAGGGTAAGCGGAGTCACATCCAGTAACAACGCATCCGCCATGGGCTCCTGATTTTCGCCATCTGCACCTGCGGCAATCGCAGTAGCGCCGCTGATGATGGCTCCCTGAATGGCCGCACCAATAGCAACGACTTCTTCAGGGTTCACGCCCCAGAAGGGCGTGGTTCCAAAGTGCAATTGCACCATATCACGAACCAGAGGAATATTGGTGGTTCCACCAACCAGAATGGTATTGTCAATCTCCGCTGCAACCAGACCAGCGGTTTTCAGAGCCTTGTCGCATACTTCAAAGGTGGTCTCCACCAGCTCCTTGCCAATGACATTGAAGTTGTCACGGCTCAGGGAAACATTCAGATCCACAGCACCCTTGTCGGAATAGGCCAGTGAAGGAATCTTCATCTGGGCATTTTTCTCCGAGGACAGAATGATCTTCACATTCTCGGCCTCGTAGCGGATGCGCAGCATTGCCAGGGGATCTTTGGTAAGGTCGATATTGAAATTGTTCTTGTAGCTGTTTACCACCAGCTGACAGATTTTGTTATCAATATCATCGCCACCAAGGAAGGTGTCTCCGGCGGTTGACAGCACTTCAAACACGTCTCCGGAAAGATTCAGAATCGTACAATCAAAGGTGCCGCCGCCAAAATCGTACACCATGACTTTCTGTTCCAGCCCCTGACCGAATCCGTAGGCCAAAGCCGCCGCTGTGGGCTCGTTGATGACGCGGACGATTTCAAGTCCCGCCTGATCACCGGCCATCTTGGTGGCGTTACGCTGTAGTTCGTTAAAGTTGGCAGGAACAGTAACAACCGCTTTTTCCACTTTTTCGCCAAGGTATTCCTCGGCAATGGATTTCATGTGCGAAATTATGAGGGAAGAAATTTCCGTCAGGGAATAAATCTGTCCCTGGGCTTCCACCATAACCGCATTGTTCGATCCCTTTACCAGCTTATAGGGCATATTCTCGGAAAAGCGTTCAGTTTCGCTGGATGAAAATGTTCGACCGATCAAACGCTTTGTTGAGAAAACGGTGTTTTCAGGGTTGTAAACCATCTGCGTTTTGGCTTCGTATCCCACCACATGGCTACCGTCGGGATAAAAACTGATCACCGAAGGCTGTACCTTACGGCCATTGGTATCAGGAATTACATGAGACTTCCCATCCTCGACAACCGCAACGCAGGAATTAGATGTTCCAAGATCGATCCCGATAATATAGCTCATTAGCCAACGTCCATGATTTCTTTTTCTTTTGCGTTCAGGGCTTCATCGGTTTTTTTGGAGTAATCTTTAAGCAGATCCTGGATTTTATCCAGCCCCTTGTGCATGGTGTCTTCTGGCACGTCACCGGCTTCTTTGCCTTTTTTAAGAACGTCATTGGCTTTGTGCCGGTGAGAACGCATGGATACCTTGCAATCTTCGCACATTTTTTTGGCGACTTTAACAAGGTCACGCCGCCGCTCTTCGGTCAGCGCCGGAATAGGCACCCGCACCACTTTGCCGTCCACAATGGGATTCAGGCCAAGATCAGCTGCCTTGATGGCCTTTTCGATCGCCATGGTCTGCGTCTGGTCAAAAGGCTGAATGACAACCATTTTGGGGTCAGGCACGTTAATGGATGCCATCTGCTTCAGAGGTGTCAATGCGCCGTAGTAGTCAACCTTGATGCCGTCGAACAAGCCTGCCTGGGCGCGACCAGTGCGAAGTTTTCCAAGCTCCTGCTGATAATGGCTCAGGGATTTTTCCAGATTTTCCTCAAATTCAAACAAGACTTCATCCAACATGATGCTACCCTCTGTCAACGAGTGTTCGTTTCCGTACGTCTGCCAAATATTCTATTCAATGAATTATGCCCCGATTGCCGGGGAGTGTCAAGAATTGCCTGTATTCCCGTGGTAATTAATTCACTGGACATACCATGACTGATTCGGCAGCCATCAGCCCTGTTTTGACCTTTTTATAAAACAATAAGATAAAATGCGCTCGGGAACTTCTCGGGACAAAGAGATCGATTCCTCGGGACGCGATTTCGATTTCACGGGGCACAAGTGCCGATTTTTTACTATATATCGTTTTTATATAGATAATAGGCTGTTTTTGGCTGCGTCATTTCCCGAGGCGGGCCCGTGAAACAGCAAAATTTGACCCTTCGCGGCCCGTGTTTTAAAAAGTGCGTCCCGAGGATTTTGAATCAAAAACGATGTTCTGGTTAGTATTTAGCAATTAACTTCAACCATTAACGCGCCGCGTCACGGTAATTGTCCATGCAAAAGGGCCTCCTACGATACGGTCCAAAAACTGACTGTCACCCCTGCCGAAATAGAAAAACAAAAAATGTTTCAATGGATGAAATATTGAGTTGAATTGCAAACGGGTTTGTGTATAAACTGGTAAGGTTGAACTAGTGAATAGCATCAGGAGTTTAAACATGCTAAAACGACAAAATACACTACTTACGGCGATTGTCGCCATGATCTTTGCCCTCCTTATCGGAGGATGTGGTTCTGATTCCGCCCTTCCCGCCACCGATGGCGATGTTACCGAAGCCGACGGAGACCTTTCAGATACTGAACCTGAGCCATCCGAGGATGAAAGCACCCCGGTATGCGATGCGGAAACCTTCCCGAAACTTGGCGAAGCCTGTGAAGCCTATACCGATTGTTACGGCACATGGGAATGCACAGAGGACAACACGGATATCTTCTGCATGCCCGATCCCTCCTGCACCCCGGCGGAGTGCACCGAAGAATTCTTCCCCAATCTCGGACGCCCCTGCGAAGCCTATTACGACTGTTACGGCACCTGGGAATGTAATGATGACAATACCGCCCTCATGTGCGAGCCCGCCCCGGATTGCCCGCCTGAGGTTGATGGCGATGTAGACGGTGAAACCGGAGCCTGCAACCCCGATGCATTCCCGGAACTGGGAGAAACCTGTGAAGCCTACTACGGCTGCTATGGCGTATGGACCTGCACCGAAGACGACAGCGCCGTCTTCTGCAAGCCTAATGACGACTGCGATCCGCCCCCGGTGGACGGCGATGACGATATCGTCACCGAAGAGGAGCAGGAGATCGTTGATGGCGATGTTGACGAAGACATCGTGGATCAGGATGTTTCGGACCCGGAACCCGATCCTGAACCGGAACTGGAACCGGATCCCGAGCCGGATGTTGTTGATGACGTTGACACAGACACCGGTTCCTATGAACCTCCCTATGATGGCCTTGAAAACCTCACCGATGCTGATCTGAAGTACGCCCTGTACAACATTGTCAAGAATCACAACTCCCTTGGCTACAGCAACGCCAAAGAGGTTATGTTCGGTGATATCGACAACATCAGCGGCCGTGTGCAATGCGTGTACACCGGCACCTGGATCACCACCTCGGGCATCCCCAACAACAACACCATGAACACCGAGCATACCTGGTGCCAAAGCTGGGGCGCTGACCGCGAGCCGGGCCGCAGCGACCTGCATCACCTCTTCCCCACCCTGTCCCCGGTAAACTCCCGCCGCAGCAATCATCCTCTTGGCTGGGTGGTAAGTCAGACCTGGTCCCAGGGCGGCAGCCGCATTGGCGACGACGAATGGGGCACCACAGTCTTTGAAGTACGACCGGAAAACCGCGGCGACAGCGCCCGGGCCATCCTGTACTTCGCCGTACGCTACGCGTATACTATTGATGCACACATGGAAGCGGCCATGCGCGACTGGAATGCCGAAGATCCTCCCGACGACATCGAGAAAACCCGCAACGACAACATCGAACGCTACCAGCACAACCGGAATCCCTTTGTGGATCACCCGGAATTTGTGGAGCGTATCTCGGATTTCTAATTTTCAATAATTGAAATACACTTACAGTAACGGATTGCATTATTTTGCAATCCGTTATTTATTTTAAACATTTGATTATTTTGTTTTAATATATTTAATATAGTTTTGTATAAATTAAATATTTTAATATCAAGAAAAGAATATGGCAGGCAGTGTCCCCCACTCTATCCTCAGGGCACGTTTTACAATCTGGAAACAACGAATTTCACCAAAAAATTCGACGCAACCCGCTTACATTATTTGTCCTATTACCATTCGACATTTCCCCAACCCGCCCTGCCTTGCCGCCGCAATCACAGGACAGTGAATCAATACTCAATTTGTTAAGTAATATTTAAAGGTTCCGTAGCGTTTGCAATCTCCGGCACAGGCAATCTCTGCCCATGATTTCCAGGGAATTTTATGTACAGTTTTTCCTTGCATAAATCACCAAGGCATGTATTCTTCTAGGAGTGATGCATTATGGTGACTTATAGCAATGCCGATGGTGTTTTCCTGCATCCGGCAAGAACAGCATGGCACGGGGATTGAAATTTAAGGAATTATGCAGCAGTTGGATCTAAAACCGGTTGTACTCTTCATTGGGAATTATGGCAGCGGCAAGACCGAAGTATCCGTAAACTTTGCAGTCAACCGGCGTGCCGCCGGTCAACAGGTGCAAATTGCCGATCTTGATGTGGTCAATCCCTACTTCCGCAGCCGGGAAGTGCGTGACCTTCTTGAAGCCAAAGGCATTGAGGTCATCCTCCCGGACCAGCAGCTGATGAACGCAGACCTGCCGATTGTCGTGCCCCAGATTCGCGGTCTTATCAAACAACCAAAGGGCACTGCTATTCTTGATGTTGGTGGCGATGACGTGGGCGCAACGGTGCTGGGAAGCCTGCACGACGAATTGTCCACAAGCCCCCACGATATGCTACAGGTGGTAAATATCAGCCGCCCCTTTACCGAGACCGCCGATGACACGCTGATTATCACCCGGGAAATCGAGGCAGCCGGACGCCTGAAGGTGACTGGCATTATCGGCAACTCCCATCTTATGGACCATACCACGGTGGAAACCATCTACCGAGGATATGAATATACCATGCAGGTAGCAAATTCCCTGAATTTGCCGGTACGGTTTATTACCTGCGAAGCACGGTTAATGGATGAACTGAGGACGGAAGAATTCGATTGCCCCGTATTACCCATTGAACGCCAGATGCTTCCCCCCTGGCGTCGCCGGAATAAACTGGGCAGTCAAAATTTCCTGCTTTCATAAATAGGCAGTAACGTGCCGATCCACATATTAAGGAGGTTTTCATGCCAAAGGTTCAGATATTTCGTGACCGGTGTAAGGGTTGCGAACTCTGCGTCACCGCATGCCCGCAAAATGTGCTGGCCATGTCAAAAGAGATCAATACCAAGGGGTATTTCTTTGCACAGGTCACTGATCAGTCCCGCTGCATCGGCTGTCGCATGTGCGCCATAACCTGCCCCGATGTTGCCATTCGCATTGGTATCAACGGTGTGCAGTATAATCTGTTTGATTATTAATTCACCGTCCTGTACGGCATAACACAGCACACACAATTTTTGGAGGTGCTCGTATGGTGAAGAAACTTATGAAAGGTTCAGAAGCGATCGGCGAAGCCGCTGTATGGGCTGGCTGTCATTCGTATTTCTGTTATCCCATTACCCCGCAGACCGAAGTTGCAGAATACCTCGCACGCCGGTTACCGCAGGTAGACGGCGTGTTTTTGCAAGCTGAAAGTGAAGTCGCTGCAGCCAACATGCTGTTTGGCGCCTCCGGCACCGGCACCCGGGTGTTCACTTCGTCGTCATCCCCCGGCATCAGTCTGATGAGCGAAGCGATATCCTATATCGCCGCAGCCCAGCTTCCGGTGGTTCTGGTCAACATCATGCGCTCCGGCCCCGGCCTGGGTGGCATTCTTCCGGCACAGTCCGATTATTTCCAGTCCACCCGCGGCGGTGGCCACGGTGATTATCGCCTGCTGGTTTTGGCCCCCTCCACGGTTCAGGAAGCCGTTGACCTCATGATGAAAGCCTTTGACCTGGCCGACACCTATATGAATCCCGTCATGATGGTGGGTGATGGTCTTATCGGTCAGATGATGGAACCGGTTGAATTCCCCGAAGACTACAAGCCCGTTGAAGTGGATCATTCCACCTGGGCCACCACGGGATGCAAGGGCCGCGATCCTCATCTGGTAAAAACCCTGTTCCTCGATCCCGTTGCCAACATGAAGCACAACGAGCATCTGGCCCGGAAATACGCCGAGATTTCCGAAAAAGAACAGGCATGGGAAGACTGGAATCTTGACGAAGAATATGATGCGCTCATCGTCAGCTACGGCACCATGAGCCGCGTGTGCAAAACCGCCATCGAAGATCTGGCCGCCGAAGGTGTGAAGGTCGGGATGGTCCGCCCCATTACCCTGTGGCCCTTCCCCTATGATGCTGTGTACAAAGCCGCCAACCGCCCCCACGTCAAAGCCGTGGTATCGGTTGAGATGAGCATGGGACAGCTTATCGACGATGTACGCCTTGCGGTTAAGAATACCAAACCGGTTTCCTGGTACGGAAAAGCCGGTGGCATTATTCCTTCACCGGAAGAAGTTGCAGAACAGATTCGCACCCTAGTTGCCGACGGCAAAGCCGACTCTGCCGGGCAACCCCCTCAAGGCTGACAAGGAGACGCGTTATGGAATGGATTTTCAAACGCCCCGAAGCACTGACTGACAACTTTACCCACTACTGCCCGGGTTGCACCCATGGTATCGCCCATCGCCTCGTGGCCGAGGTTCTGGACGAGCTGGACCTGCGGGAAAACGTGGTTGGTATTGCCCCTGTCGGGTGCTCGGTGCTGGCGTATAATTACTTTAATTGCGATTTTCAGGAAGCTGCCCATGGCCGCGCCCCCGCCTTTGCCACCGGCATCAAGCGGGTACGCCCGGACCTGACCGTGTTCACCTACCAGGGTGACGGCGATCTGGCCAGCATCGGCGGCAACGAAATTCTGCATGCGGCAAACCGCGGCGAGAAATTCACCGTCATTTTCATCAACAACGCCATTTACGGTATGACCGGCGGGCAGATGGCACCTACCACCATGCCCAATCAGGTCACCAGCACCTCACCCATGGGCCGCGATGTGGAAAGCACCGGTTACCCCATGCGGGTATCGGAACTGCTGTCATCCCTGAAAACCCCGGCATACATCGCCCGGCAATCACTGCATAGTCCCCATAATGTGGTGAAGGCCAAAGAGGCCATTCGCAAGGCCTTTACCTATCAGAAAAGCGGCACCTGCTTCTCGCTGGTGGAACTTCTGTCCACCTGCCCCACCAACTGGGGCAAAACTCCCAAGGAGTCCCTTGACTGGCTGGAACAGAACATGATCCCCTACTATCCCCTTGGCGAATTCAAAACGCCGGAAGAAGACTAGGAGGCGACCATGCAATCAGAAATAATGTTTGCAGGATTCGGTGGACAGGGCATTATGACCATCGGTAAAATGCTGGCGCAGGCCGGATTGAGCTCCGGTCTTGAAGTGAGCTGGATTCCTTCCTACGGCCCTGAAATGCGCGGTGGTACCGCCTATTGTCTGGTGGTGCTGGCTGACCGCCCCATTGGTTCGCCGGTTATCAACAACCCCCAGCATCTGGTGGTTCTGAACCGTCCGTCCCTGGAAAAGTTCGTGCCCATGCTGAAACCCAATGGCGTGGTCATCAGCAACAGCTCACTGATCCCCGTTGAAGGCGGCCGCGACGATCTGGATGAAGTCCGTATCCCCTGTAACGATATGGCCATTGACCTTGGAAATCCACGCACCGCTGCCATCATCGCGCTGGGAGCCTTCTGCGCCCGTTGCGAGATTCTCGATTTCGAGAGTGTCCGCGAGGCCGTGCGCTACAACTTCAAGTCAAAACCGAAATTGATTGACCTTAACCTCAATGCACTGGAAGCAGGCGCAGAGTTTGCCCGCAAGCACCCCAAAACCGGTGCAGCAGGCAAAGAGTAATCGAGAGGAGAGCGCATTATGACAGAAGCAACCTTCGATATCGGAGATATTCTGCAGCGCTATCCTGCCAGGGAATCCAGCCTGGTGATGGTGCTACAGGATGTCCAGGATCGATTTAACTATCTGCCCGAATCCACTGTGCGTGAAACCGCCACTGCCCTGGGCGTGCCGCTTTCCAAAGTGCATTCGGTTGCTACATTCTACAAAGCTTTCAGCCTCACCCCCCGTGGTCGTCGCATCATCAAGGTCTGCAAAGGCACGGCCTGCCATGTTCGCGGCGCCCAGCAGGTGCAGGACGAAATTACCCGTCTTCTGGGCATTAAAAACGGCGAAACCACCGAGGATATGGAATATACCCTTGAAGTGGTTAACTGCCTTGGTGCCTGCGCCATGGCCCCGGTGGTGGTTGTGGGCGATCAATTGCACGGCGGCGTACAACCCGGCGACGTGAAAAAGATACTGGAGATTGAGTGATGTCTATTACCAAGCTGTCGGAACTGAAGGCGCGACGCGCCGGCGCTGTGGCTTCATCGGAGAGCCTCAAGCGACGCGTCATGATATGCGCGGGAACCGGATGCGTGGCCAATGGCTCACTTGAGGTCTATGATGCTCTGGTGGCAGCCGCCCAAAAGGCCGGACTTCCCGTAAAAATCGAACTGATAACCCACGACAAAGACTCTGATGTCCCCAACGCCACCTATGTCGGCAAAAGCGGGTGCCACGGCTTTTGCGAAATGGGACCGTTGCTGCACATCATGCCCGACGATATCCTGTACTGCAAAGTCAAACCCAAACACGCCGACGATATCATCGCCACTACCGTGGAAAAGGGCGAGATTATCGACAAGCTGCTGTACAAAGACCCGGTCTCCAAAAAACGGAAAACCGGCAGCAAGGATATCCCCTTCTATGCAGGACAAACCCGTATAGCCCTTAAAAACTGCGGTCACATCGACCCCGAAAGCCTTGACGCCTATCTTGGCGCCGACGGCTTTGCCGCCCTGGAAAAAGCGCTTTCCTCCATGGCCCCCAAAGAGGTCATTGAAGAAGTCATCGCCTCGGGCATCCGTGGTCGCGGTGGCGCGGGCTTCCCCGCCGGTCGCAAATGGAAAACCTGTGCATCCATCGAAAGCACCGAACGCTTTGTCATCTGCAACGGTGATGAAGGCGATCCCGGCGCGTTTATGGACCGCTCCATTATGGAAGGCGATCCGTTCGGCGTCATCGAAGGTCTGATGCTTGCCGGTTTTGCCGTTGGTGCAAAGCAGGGTTACATTTATGTCCGTCATGAATATCCCCTTGCCGTCGAACGCCTGCAAAAAGCCATCGAGGCCCTGCGAAAAGAAGGACTGCTGGGCAATAAAATTCTTGGCAGCGATTTCAGCTTTGACGTAGCCATCAACCGTGGCGGCGGCGCATTTGTCTGCGGCGAATCCACGGCCCTGATGCGCAGCCTCGAAGGTAAAATCGGCGAACCCCGGGCAAAGTACATTCGCTCCGTAGTCAAGGGACTGAACGACAAACCCACGGTGCTCAACAACGTGGAAACCCTGATCTGCATTCCGGAAATCATTGCCAGCGGCGGCGCTGCCTTTGCAGCCACCGGTACTCCCAAATCCAGCGGCACCAAGGCTTTCAGCCTGGTGGGCAAGGTCAAAAACACCGGTCTGGTGGAAGTTCCCATGGGCACCACCCTGCAGGAAATCATCTACGATATCGGCGGCGGTATTATCAAGGACAAGCCCTTTAAGGCTGTTCAGACCGGCGGCCCCTCCGGCGGTTGTCTGCCCGCCTCCAAACTGGATCTGCCGGTGGACTTCGACACCCTGACGGAAGCCGGGTCCATGATGGGCTCCGGTGGCATGATTGTCATGGACGATCATACCTGTATGGTGGACGTGGCCCGCTACTTCATCGACTTCCTTGTTGGTGAATCCTGTGGCAAATGCGTTCCCTGCCGTGAAGGACTGAAGCAGCTGAGTTGGATTCTTACCCGCATCTGCGAGGGCAAGGGCAAGATGGAAGACCTCGATCTCATCGAGCGTCTGCTGAACCTGCTTGAAGGCTCCAGCCTTTGCGCCCTGGGTAAATCTGCGGCCAACCCGGTTCGCTCTACCCTGCAGTACTTCCGGGACGAGTACATCGCCCATATCGAGGAAAAGCGCTGCCCCGGCGGCGTATGCCGTGAACTGGTGACCTTTACCATCACCGATGCCTGCACCGGTTGCGGCATTTGCAAACGCAACTGCCCGGTGGAAGCCATCAGCGGCGAAAAGAAATCAATGCATGTCATCGATCAGGACATCTGCACCCGTTGCGGCGCCTGCTACGGCGTATGTCCCTTCGATGCCATTACGGTTAAATAACAGAGGAGAAATGCGATGCATATAACCATCGACGGAAAGGTCGTAACCGTTCATGAAGGCATGACCATCCTCGAAGCTGCCCGCAGCGTCGGCATTGAAATTCCGACCCTGTGCCACCTTGGCGGCGTGGAGCCCTATGCCGGATGCCGCGTATGTATGGTGGAAATCCGCCGCAGCGACTGGACGCCGGACTACAGCAAGCTGGTTACCTCCTGTAACTACGAGGTTGAAAACGCACTGATCGTTGACACCTGTTCCCAAAAGGTGCTCGAATCCCGCCGGGATGTGCTGGCGCTTCTGCTGGCCCGCTCCCCCCGGGCCACCGCCATTCAGGAACTCGCGGCGCAGTACGGCATTCTTGCCTCTCCCTACCTGGAGCGGGAAGAAGGCGACAACTGCATTTTATGCGGACTGTGTATCCGCGTGTGTGAGGCCATCGGCGCATCCGCCATCGGCACCACGGGACGCGGCGTGGAAAAACTGGTGGAAATGCCCTACGGCGATCCGGAAGCCTGCATCGGCTGCATGGCCTGCGCGGAAACCTGTCCCACCGACGCCATCAAGTACGAGCTGGACGACAACTCCCTGACCATCTGGGGACGCACCTTTGAGCGGACCCACTGCAAGGTCTGCAATGCTCCCATGCTGACGCCGGAACACATTGCGCATTTCGCAAAGAAATCCGAACTGACCGAAGATTACTTTGACACCTGTGACGCCTGCCGTAAACGGCAAACCGCCGAGGCGTTTATCAAGGTCATCGGGTAAGAGAGGAGTATATCATGAAAAAACGACTCATCGTTACCCCCCAGATCTGCATCGGTTGTCGCTCCTGCGAAATCGCCTGCTCCTTTGTGCATGCCGAAAGCATGAGCCGCCCGGCCATGTCCCGGGTGCGGGTGTACCCGTTTTCCGCTGACTCCTTTGTGCCGGTGCTGTGCCTTCAGTGCGAAGAAGCCGCCTGCGCAAAAGTCTGCCCCACCGAAGCACTGGTGCGGAACAAGGAAACCGGAGCCATCGATTTTGTCGAGGACCGCTGCGTGCAGTGCAAAACCTGTGTCGCCGCCTGCCCCTTTGGCAATATTCATTTCGATGCCACCGCCAACACGATCATCAAGTGCGACGAATGCCAGGGCGACCCGGCATGCGCCCGCTTCTGCCCCACCGGAGCACTGGTATGGGCAGAGACACCTCCTGCCATCACCGGCAAGGAGAAACAGGCCCAGCCCCAGCCCGCACAGGCCATCGCCATGATGGCAGGCAGAAAATAGCCGGACCGGTTCACTACCAACAAAAAAAAACTCCTCATGGAAACATGAGGAGTTTTTTTTTCAGTATTCGTTTTCAGCTTAGAACGGCGAAAACCCGCTTTCGTTCCAGTAGTCTTCCTTCAGGGCTTCCTGCTGGGCCAGCAGTGCTTCGTAATGACCGCGCTCCCAATCCACCAGTTTCTTATAAAAATCCTTTACCTGGGGATCTTCTGCAATATCCGCCTGCTCCTGATAAAAAGCGATTGCGTTTTTCTCAAGCTGAACACCCACCGACAACGAGGTCATCTCGAAATGGGCATCGCCGATCCGGGCCTTGAGATTATCGGAAAATATGGGACTGTCACCGGAAAGCGTATGCTGCGGTCCCAGAGTCGCATTGGGATCAATGGTGCCGGTTTCCTTCAGGGCTTTGTATTGCGCCTTAAGAAACGCCAGATGATTCTGCTCTTCCTCGGCCAAAGCCAGGAAGATCTCTTTTCCCTTTTCGTCTTCAGTGGATTTGGCGGCCATCAGATAGAATACATGGCCATCACCCTCGGCCTGGATCGCGGTTTTCAGGCCTTCCAGTATCAGCTCTTTATTGCTTGTCATTTCCTCTCACTCCCGGTCAAACAGTTACAAACTCCTAAACAGTGAGAACAATCTAAGCTGTGTTTTCCTGCTGTCAATCCGTATTGGCTTCTTCTTCGGTGCAGGGATTCTCAACATGCATATATGATTCAACTCCAGCAACAAGCTGGGGGAACCCGCGAATTATCGGAGATTCTCCCGGGGTATACAACAGATTCACGCTGCCGCCGGGCATACGCACTTCCACTTCTTTGCCTTCGGGCAACAGTCCGCGACTCACCGCAGAAGTTACCGTTGCAGTGGCTCCACTGCCACAGGCCAGCGTTGGACCAACACCCCGTTCGTGAGGCCATAATTCTATTTCGGTTTCGGATAGTATGCGGGCAAACTGGACATTGATCCGGGCGGGAAACGCCGGATGCGACTCCAGAGCCTCTCCGTAGCGATACATCAGATCCCGGGGGGCATCGCAGAATATTATAAAATGGGGATTGCCGACGTTCACGGCACTGCCCTCAATGGTAAAGCCGTCAACATCCACGCCTATGATTTTCGCGGATTCATGGGGAGGCAGGATATCCGGGGATACCGGCACCTTGCCTGCGGTAA
>Ga0070728_10001482_pt1 | contig 34366 bp, 21 predicted proteins | sample tdDd471_FD_66723 | JGI IMG/M metagenome (GOLD analysis project Ga0070728, IMG submission 66723) | Marine sediment microbial communities from the Atlantic coast under amendment with organic carbon and nitrate - tdDd47.1 | ecosystem: Environmental > Aquatic > Marine > Coastal > Sediment | place...
GCTGGTTTTATTGAGTGGATCAATGCTCATAATATGTTCTGTAATACGTTGGTTGATCGCATTGTGACAGGTTTTCCACAAGCAGATGCTGAACAGATTACGAAATCGTTAGGTTATGATGACGCACAGTTAGTCGCGGGTGAAATTTATCATAGCTGGATTATCGAAGCGCAACAGACATTGCTCGATGAATTCCCTGTTAATCAGACAAAAACACCTCTTAATATCAAGATTATTGATGATGCGTCAGTGTATCGCACAATTAAAGTTCGATTGTTAAATGGCGCACATACCTCAATTGTGCCGATAGGGTATCTACTTGGTATCGAGTCTGTACGAGAGTCAGTTGAACATACTGGATTAGGACAATTTGTGCAAGATCTGTTGCAGAACGAGGTGATTCCGTCGATTAATGGTGTCGCTACGGACGAGCTACAATCCTTTGCTGGTGATGTATTAGATCGTTTCCGTAATCCACATATTCACCACCGATTGTTGGCGATTGCGTTGAATTCCACTTCAAAATTCAAAGAACGTTTATTGCCTTCTCTATTGGGCTATCATGCTAAAACGGGTAAATTACCTGCCCGAATCGTGCTGGCGTTTTCGGCATTGATTCGATTCTATAAAGGTGAATGGCAGGGGGATGTGATACCTGTCAAAGATGATGCACAAGTAATGACATGGTTTAGCGAACAATGGGATAAGGCTGAATCGGTTGAGGCGCTAGTGACCATTGTCTTACAAAATGACAGCCTGTGGGGTCAAGATTTGAGCTTAATTGATGGCTTAGTTGACCACGTGACGAACAATATTCAAGTAATAGATGCAAATGAACTTGCTACAACGATCGAAAAATTGAATCTATAAACGAACTGTAGATTATGGAGAGCAATTATGGAAATCCGCATTGCGACTGCCCCTGTTTCATGGGGTGTAATTATGAAAGATACGCCGAATGTGCCGCCGTGGAAGCAAGTCCTGACGCAAATCGCCGAAGCGGGATATAACGGGACAGAACTTGGTCCTTATGGATTTTTGCCACAAGATAAAGCTTTGCTACAAACCACATTAGGCGAACTTGGATTGACATTGTTATCGGCGTATGTGCAAATCAATCTTGTTGATATTGGCGCAAAACAAGATGAATATGATGAAACAATGCGGACAACCAAATTGCTATCAGAATTGGGCTGTGAGTGGGTTGTATTGTCGGATGCGCTCTTCTTCAATAAAAATCGTTTTCAGCGGGCAGGTCGTATTCGCTCTGAAGATGGTTTGACAAATGAGCAATGGGAAACATTTTCCAAGAATGCTAATGATTATGGCAAACTAGCATTGGAAGAATATGGTCTGAGGACAGTATATCATCCACATGTTGGTGCATGGGTCGAAGCAGGTGCAGAAGTTGATCGTCTGATGAACGAAACCGATGATAAGTATGTAAACTTATGCTTGGATACTGCCCATTGTATGTATGGTGGTGATGATCCGATAGACCTTGCTAAACGCTGGCGTTCACGGCTGACGTATCTCCATCTGAAAGAATGTGATAAGGCGGTTTTGGATACGGTTCGCGCCAATGAATGGGATTACTTCAAAGGGGTTGAGATGAACGTTTTCCCTGAGCTGGGCAAAGGCTCGGTTAACTTCCCTGCGTTACTGGATGTATTAAGAGACCTTGATTTTGATGGTTGGGCAATTGTAGAACAAGATATTTTGCCGGACAGTGGGATCAATGCCTTAGAAAGCGCCAAACGGAATCGTGCTTATCTTGAATCCATCGGCATGGGATAGGTTATGTCAGATTTTGACTATGATCTCATCACGGTTGGACGTGTGTCAATGGACTTGTTTGCGGTAAATATTGGGGCAGACTTTAAAGATATTACTGCATTTGAAACAGGTGTGGGTGGTAGCCCTGTCAATATTGCGATTGGGACGAATCGTCTGGGTTTGCGGTCGATTGCATTTACGGCGGTTGGCAATGATGAAGTTGGACGATTGGTTAAACATTTTTTGCATACCGAAGGTGTGAATATTGACTATATTAGTACAAAGTCAGATTCACACACAGGTATGGCTGTTGTTGGTGTACAACCTCCTGATAAATTTCCGTTAGTTTTCTATCGAGAAAATCCTGCCGATATTCACCTGACCTTAGATGAAGCAATAGCATTGCCCTTTGCACAAACACGAGCTGTATCGCTATCTGGGACAGCGTTGAGCCGAGGGACTACACATGATGCAACACTTTATATAGCGGAACAAGCTCAATCGTATTCGATCACTACTTTTCTTGATCTCGACTTACGAGCTGATCAATGGATGCATCCGCTAGCATATGGGGTACATATGAGGCGACTTATGCCGCTTTGTGATGTCATCATGGGTACAGAAGAAGAATTTTATGCCGCATTAGCCCCTAATCCTGAACCGATAATGGCGGGTGGAAAAGTGACGCAATCCCAACAAGATGAATTACATGATCGATTGTCTGCATTGTGGAGTATGAATGACGTAACATTGATTTTAAAACGTGGTGAACGGGGTGTCTTAATTTATGAAGATGATGACATTTATCCTATAGATGGCTTTCCTGTAGAAATCCTTAACACGGTCGGGGCTGGTGATGCGTTTGCAAGTGGCCTCATCTATGGATGGTCGCAAGATTGGGAATGGTATAAATCAGCACGTTTTGCAAATGCTTGTGGCGCAATTGTAGTAACGCGACATGGTTGTGCACGTGCTATGCCAACTCTAATAGAAGTAAATGAATTTATTGAAAATAAAGGTGGTTATTAATGGCGCATCATTTGAAGTCAAATTATAACGATACAATCGTATTAGATATTACACCTGAATCAGCTGAATGGAATTATTTGGGATTTCGTATAGTCAATATACAAACAGACCAAACATATTTTCACACGACAAATAATACAGAGGTAGCCATCGTACCCATAAGTGGTAAGGGCACAATTGAAGTGGGTAATTATAAATTCACACTATCCCGAAAAGGGGTATTCGATGAAAAGCCCCATGTTGTATATGTTCCTCCACAGCACGATATTGCAATTACTACATCTAACGGATTTGAATTTGCAATTGGTAGTGCACCTGCTGAAGGCAAATATCCGATACGGCTATTTTCTCCTGACGAAATGAAGTCCGAGGTACGCGGTGGGGGAGCGGCAACACGTCAAGTCAATCATATCCTGTCGTATCCATTACCTGCTGAAAGGCTCATTTTATTTGAAGTCTATGTTCCCGGTGGATCATGGTCTGGTTATCCACCACATTGCCACGATGGCTTCGGAGATTCTGCCCATCTTGATGAAACCTATTATTTCCGCATGAATCCAGAAAATGGCGTTGCTATTCATCGCAATTATCGCGTGGATACTGACTTTGAAGAAATTTTTGCTGTAAAAAACACTGATGTTGTACTGGTGACACAGGGCTTTCATTCAACGGCGGCGGCACCAGGATCAAACATATACTTCTTGAATTATCTAGCAGGGGAGTTATATGATAGTGATCGGGCAACACCCCCATATGATGACCCTAAATATGCGTGGCTTAAAGATGACTATACAGGGAACCTAATGAAATTGCCGATAGTAAAGTAATATAAAGCATCAAAGATATAAATCAAAACAAGGAGATAATACCCATGGTAACAACACCTGAACAACAAGCACAGATCAAAACTGAAGACTTGATGAAACTCACGGATTGGCAAGAAGTCAAACCGTATGAAGACATTACCTATCATACATCAGAAGGTATTGCACGTATCGCATTCAATCGCCCTAATGTACGGAATGCGTTTCGCCCTCAAACGATTGATGAAATGACCGAAGCGCTACTTAATGCTTGGCGCGATAGTAGTATTGGGGTGGTCTGGATTACGGCAAATGGCCCAAGTACTAAAGATGGTATCTGGTCATTTTGTGCAGGCGGCGATCAGAAAGTGCGCGGTCATGCAGGTTATGTTGGTGATGATGGGGTAGCACGCCTCAACGTTTTACAACTCCAACGGTATATCCGCAATATGCCCAAACCTGTGATTGCTGTTGTACCCGGTTATGCAATCGGTGGCGGACATGTTTTGCATGTGTGTTGTGATTTAACGATCTCAAGTGATAATGCAATTTATGGCCAGACGGGCCCGATTGTTGGGAGCTTTGATGCAGGTTATGGTTCGTCCTTCCTAGCATCACATATCGGACAGAAGAAAGCACGTGAAATCTGGTTCTTATGCCGTCAATATTCCGCCGCCGATGCCGAAGACATGGGCATGGTGAATACGGTTGTTCCACTGGCTGATCTTGAAAAAGAAGCGTTACAATGGTCACGCGAAATTCTCACAAAGAGCCCACTCGCATTACGCTTCATCAAGGCAGGTTTAAACGCTGAACTTGATGGTCAAACAGGTGTACAAGTGCTAGCTGGTGATGCGACGATGCTCTTCTATATGACTGAAGAGGGTAGTGAAGGTAAAAACGCATTCCTAGAAGGGCGTGAACCTGACTTTAGTAAATTCCCACGTCGCCCTTAATTTGACATATAATCCAAGAGGGTAGAGTGCAATTGTCTACCCTCTCTTTGAGAGGATTCTTAACTCTATGGATTTATCTTCAATTTTGATAGAAACGTTGCAAGGATATTCAACACAAGGAGTCAATGGATATACTTATTTGACACGAAATGATGAGAATACAAGATTTGCTGTTATAGCTGTCTTTAAGGAAGATAAGCCATATTCATTTCTTTGCATCAATGGTATACCCCGCGAAAAGATCATTCTAGCGTATGCAGGAGAGACGATTGCGACTGCCGATTAATAAAATGCAAGATTGGCTATCGGCTCGTGTAGAAGCAACACCCGATAAACCCTTTCTTTATACACCACTTCTAAGTCCCCAAACGTTTGCACAGATTCATGAAATAGTAAGCGATATGGCGGATTCATGTTACACGAATGGAATCAAATCAGGCGATCATGTCGGCTTGTTGATGGCTAATTCTCAATTGCCCGTGATTTTCATGTTAACTGCAATGCGTATGAATGTGACGCTTATACCATTAAATACACGTTTAACAGTTGATGAAATAGATTTTCAACTTCGGCAAGCAGATTGTCGCTGGCTATTGCCCTATGGACAGACGAACATGCTGGCAGAATTGCGCGCTAGAGGACACCAAATCGCCAGTTTAGATACTGTCAAACCATCAAAAAGTATTCATAACTTAACTGGCAAAATTAACCTCAATGATCCACTTGCCATCATCCACACATCAGGCACAAGTGGACAACCCAAAGGCGCAGTTCTGACCTACAACAACATCTATCAAAGCGCGATGGCTTCAGCGTATCAGATTGGGGTTATGCCTGATGATCGTTGGCTATGTGTGTTGCCACTATTTCATGTTGGTGGATTAAGCATTATTTTGCGCTCGTTATTATATGGGACAGCGGTTGAGTTGATGCCAAATTTCAGCATTGAAGCTGTTAATCATGCGCTCACTCAACGTCCGATTACGTTAGTGTCACTTGTGCCGACGATGTTGAGTCGATTATTAGATGCACGCACCGAAGCATGGAATCCCGAGTTACGACTGGTGTTGTTAGGTGGGGGTGCGCCTTCCCCTGAACTCGTGGCACGATGTGTCGATGAGGGCATTCCATTGGCGACAACGTATGGACTCTCTGAGGCTTCATCGCAAGTAGCAACGGCTACGTTAGAGCAAGTCGTCAAAAAGCCCGCGAGTGTGGGTAAACCGCTAATGTTTATACAAGTACGTGTAGTTGATGAAAACAGCGAAGAATTACCATCACATGAAATTGGAGAAATTATCGTTAAAAGCCCGACAATCATGCAAGGTTATTACAACAATCCTGAAGCGACTGCCAAAGCCATCCGTGACGGTTGGTTATACACAGGTGATATGGGCTACAAAGATGACGATGGGGATTTATTCATTGTACAGCGGCGTAGTGATTTGATTGTGACAGGTGGCGAAAATGTCTATCCTGTCGAAGTCGAAAATGTTATTCGTCAGCATCCCGCGATCAAAGAGGTTGTTGTTGTCGGATTGGATGATGCCGAATGGGGGCAAAAGGTAGCGGCGGCGATTCAGCTTAATGAAGACAAAGTTTTATCGTCGGACGCGATTATACAATTTGCTCGTGAACGTCTAGCAGGCTATAAAATTCCGCGAGAAATTCGATTTGTGACAGGTTTTCCGATGACAGGTTCGGGCAAAATCCAACGCAATGAAGTACAGAAGGTCTTTAACGATGACTCGATTCATGATTAACGGACATCATTATCATGTTGAAGTATCAGGTTCGGGTGTTCCGATTGTGCTATTACATGGATTTACAGGTGATACATCTACGTGGCAGTTATTGAGGACAACACTTGAGGCATCGTATCAGGTGATTGCGATAGACATCCTCGGACATGGGAAAAGTGATAAGCCCTCTACAGTAACATCGTATCACATGCAGAATGTCGCGCGTGACATCGTTCAGCTGATGGATGGCTTATCTGTCCATCAAGCACATCTGCTAGGCTATTCGATGGGGGGACGGTTGGGACTTTACCTCGCAGTAAATTATCCTGATCGCTTGCTTTCACTCATCCTTGAAAGTGCTTCACCGGGACTGGCTACAGAACAAGAACGCGAGGAACGGCGTATACGTGACAATGCACTCGCGGATAAAATCGAAGCCAATGGAATCCCATGGTTTGTTGAATACTGGGAGCGGTTATCATTATGGGAGTCTCAGAAATCTTTGCCTCAGGAAATTTTGGAATCGCAACGTAAACAACGACTACAAAATGACCCACATGGACTTGCCAATAGCTTGCGTGGGATGGGGACAGGTGTTCAACCAAGTTTATGGGATGAGTTAGGCAGTGTCACTATTCCAACGCGATTAATCGTTGGTGAACATGATAAAAAGTTTCTCCAGATCAATCACGAAATGGCACAGCAAATCCCCGATGTTAAGATGATCACAATTACAGGGGTAGGGCATACAACCCACCTCGAAAACCCTACGGAATTCATAAAACATATTACTTCTCTTTGATTGTCTGTAACGATTTTAGATCAAATTCATCAGACACAAAATTAGGCTATGCCTTGCTTGAGGTTAGCGCACAGTTTATCATGATAGCGAATCATAACCGTTGCACATTTTCCTCAACTAGTATCAAGGATTTTCCTCTATGACACGGATGCACACACAATCAGAAGCTTTTCGGGATATTCTGAAAATTGTAGGGCGTGGCAAAAAATTACAACGTGACCTGACCTATGAGGAAGCACATCAAGCGATGCAACTCATGTTAAGTGATGAGATCAGTGATACACAAATTGGTGGTTTTCTGCTGACGATGCGCGTAAAAGAAGAGACTGCCGACGAGATTCATGGATTTGTAGACGGCGCAAGAACGCTCATGAAACCAATGCCTCAGCCTGATGTAGATGGTTTGGTTGATTTTGGGTTGCCCTATAATGGGAAGTCACGCACGTTACAATCTGGTGTCATTGCATTGATGCTTGTTGCCTGTGCAGGTGTGCCTGTGATTGTACATGGTGCGGATGATATTCCGACCAAAAGCGGTGTTGGTGTCCTTAATTTAATGCGGGCATTAGGATATCCAGCCGATCAAACACCTGATGAAGTCTGCCGAACTATCGAAAAAACCAATTTTGGAGTGTTAAATTTAGAGCAAGTTCTTCCACAGTGGACAGCCCTTACGCCCTTACGTCATCATTTTGGGGTTCGGACGCTGATGAACACCGCAGAAAAATTACTCAATCCTGCGAATGCACCGCGTCATATCAATGGGTTTTATCATGGTTCATATCTTCGACGATTGGCTACCACGCTTCCTGGAACAACTGCTAATTGGATTGTTCAAGGTGAAGAAGGCAGTATTGATATGCGCCTCGGTAAAAAGACCCGTGTTTATCAAGCTGTTGGTGAAGAAATGGTCGAAACGATGATTGATGCAGGAGATTATGGCTTTCATGATCCTGTGATGTTGGATTATCCGAATGATGCTGTATATCATGCCCAAACGATACGGCGCATGTTAGAGGGCGAAGATCATCCGCTGATACCACAAATTTTATTGACAGCCGCCACCATGTTATGGATGTTAGATGCGTCGCCCGATATTGCATCTGCGCTGACAATCGTACAAGAAAAATGGGATTCAGGATGCCTTCGATCTATGTTAAACCCTATCTAATAGATGGATACGTTACTTAATCACAATATTGAAAATAATAGTTTAGGATTGACATGACGGATAAAATATTACATATGATTGGCAATGCCCATATTGACCCAGTATGGTTATGGAATTGGCAAGAAGGTTTCCACGAAGTTAAAGCATCATTCCGATCTGCGCTCGATAGGATGAACGAATACAACGACTTTAAGTTTGTTTCAAGTTCAGCGGTTTTCTATGAGTGGGTAGAAAAAAGTGATCCACAGATGTTTGAAGAAATACGCACACGAGTCAAGGAGGGGCGTTGGGAAATTGTCGGCGGGTGGTGGTTGCAACCTGATTGTAATATCCCTGCTGGTGAATCTTATGTACGGCAGGGGTTGTATGGACAACGGTATTTTAAAGAGAAATTTGGTATCACGGCAAAGGTCGGCTACAACGTCGATAGCTTCGGACACAATGGGATGCTTCCTCAAATTTTGAAGAAAAGCGGGTTGGATTATTATGTGTTTATGCGTCCTCATCCACATGAAAAAAGTTTACCGTCACGGGTATTTTGGTGGGAATCTGATGATGGCTCACGGGTATTGACGTATCGTATCCCATACCAGTATTTAACATGGGATAAAGAAGTGGATGCTCATGCCTTACGGATTGCTGACGAAATCAAACCGCCATACTCTGATATGATGTGTTTTTATGGGGTTGGTAATCATGGTGGCGGACCAACAAAAAAAAATATTGATAGTATTCATCGCCTACAAAAAGAAGAAAACAGTATCAAGTTTGTTTTTAGCACACCCAACACATTTTTTAAATCTGTAGAAGAGAAAGATGTCGATTATTCTGTTGTTCATCAAGAGTTACAAATGCACGCTATTGGCTGTTATGCCGCACATTCAGGTATCAAATATTGGAATCGTTTGGCAGAAAATCGCTTGTTAGCTGCTGAAAAGTGGTCGTCTATCGCCTCACTGGTCACAGGGCAAGCCTATCCCGATGATTTTGGACGGGCTTGGAAGGGTGTATTGTTTAACCAATTTCACGATATTCTAGCAGGAACAAGTATTGAGTCGGCTTATGATGATGCGCGTAATCTCTATGGTGAAGCCTTATCAATTGCGGATAGAGCCTTAAATTATGCTGTCCAATCGCTTGCATGGAATATTCATATCCCACTAGCAGAAGATACAAAGCCATTAGTTGTATTTAACCCACATACATGGGAAACACAGACAAGCGTCGAGATGGAGATTGGTAAATTGCCTGAAAATCCAACCTTGATTGACGACAAAGGTAATCATATACCGATGCAACAAGTACAATCACATGTAACAGTCGTTGGACGGCACCGCATTCATTTTCTGGCACAGTTGCCAGCACTGGGTTATCGCACATATCATATTGTCGCTGGTCAAGATGCCCCTAAACCAAGCAAAATCATTGCAACGCAGTCATCACTTGAAAATGAGTGTATCAAGTTAGTCATTGACCCCGAAACAGGGTATATCGATAGCTTGTACGACAAAATGAGTGGTGAAGAAGTATTTGATGGTGTCGGCGCACGACCTGTTGTGATCCGTGATACCAGCGATACATGGAGTCACAATACAATCCAATTCACAGATGTTATCGGGGAATTTGTAGCTGAACGAGTCTCCTTGATTGATAATCAACAGGCTAAAGCAACATTGCGTGTCCATAGTGCTTATGGTGAATCGCGCTTGATCCAAGATTTTACGATATATCCTGAACAAAAGCGGATAGATGTTAAGGTCATGTTGGACTGGCGCGAAGAGTTCAAATTGCTAAAACTTCGTTTCCCGATCAATATCCAACATCCTCGGATCACCTATGAAACACCTTATGGCTTTACAGAACGAGCAAGTACTGGGGACGAAGTTCCTGGGCAAAGTTGGGTTGATGTAAGTGGTGTTTCGCCTGATACCCAAGCCTCATATGGTTTAAGTATTCTGAATGATGGGAAATATAGTTTTGATGCGAAGAACAACGAGATCAGCATGACCATTCTACGGAGTCCGATTTATGCTCATCATATCCCGAAAGTACCTGTACCAGATGAAGAAGAGTATATCTTCATTGATAAGGGCTTTCAGCGTTTTCAGTATGTTCTGATACCACATGAAAATGATTGGGAAACTGCACAGATTCCAAGACGCGCCGCTGAATTGAATCAACCACCAATCGCCTTACACTGTACGTTTCATGAGAACGGTAAATTACCACAAAGTCAGCCATTTATATGGGTCGATGCTCCAAATATAATTGTGAGTGTCATCAAACAAGCAGAAGACAATGATGATTTGATTATTCGCGCTTACGAAACCGATAAACGGTTAACAACAACAACTATTCATATACCTATCTGTAAGCGAGATATCCCGTTAACTTTTACCCCATGTGAGATAAAGACAATACGTGTACCCAGAAAACACACGAAAGCTGTGATCGAAACAAATTTGGTGGAGCTAGAGGATTTAATTTGATTTAAATTTCTGACAATAATCGTATATATCATCGAAAGTACCTGGGTCTTCAACGGATAGATGAAGTTCAGGTACTTTTGACTTCATAACAACGAATTTCCATATTTATACAATTTTTGACATTTCCAAATACAGCAAGTATTGACACAAGACGTGTTCTATGCGACCATAATGACCCTTATTGATTTCTTAAATAATTTTGAATAGTCGTCGCTGAATTATTCTGATTAGCTGAAATCTACAAATACAATTATCCCGATTTAGTAAGATAATACGGAAGTAATCTATGCCACAACATGCAGATGTTGCATCTACGAAAACAAACTTTAATATCAAGGAGACCCTTGCAAAAAGTCGTGCGGTTGGGTTATGGCGATTGCTCAAAGGGTATCGTAAACGCTATATTAGTGCGATGGTGATGTTGGCGATTGCTTCGATTGCAAATACTGCGAGCTTATTATTGCTTCGCCATGTCATTGATAATTTACTCGATCAAGATGCACAACCAGCTAATTTTGCGGAGATGCTGGCTTTAACGGCTCTATCCTTCATCATCATCGCCACATCGCAAGGGGTATTCTCCTTTCTGAGTAGTGCATGGGCAGCGGAGACCGCCGAAGGAATTGCCGTCCGATTGCGTGATTTTATGTTTGATCATTTGCAGCATTTGAGTTTTACCTATCATGATCAGATGCAAACGGGCGAACTGATACAGCGCAGTACATCTGATATTTTTGCGATTCAGCAATTTTTCTCAAGTCAGGCGATTGGTATCGGGCGTATTTTGATTTTATTTGTGGTGAACTTTGTAACATTACTGTTGCTGAATGTGCCACTCGCGTTATTTTCGGTACTGGTTGTACCACTTGTATTTTTGATGTCGCTATTTTTCTTTTATAAAATTGGTAAGGCATACGAAGTCTTTCAAGAGCAAGATGAACGAGTTTCGACAACCTTACAAGAAAATGTGAGTGGGGTTCGTGTTGTCAAAGCATTTGCCCGCCAAGAATATGAGATTGAACGGTTTGATGTTGAGAACAAAGAGAAGTACAGGCTTGGTATTGCCCTCATGCGCTGGCACAGTTTTTATTGGCCCGTTACAGATGTTCTGACAGGCTATCAGATGTTGGCTGGATATGTTCTCGGTGGATTGCTAGTGATGGTCGGTGTTGGTAATCACTTAAGTATCGGTGGAATCCAACTTCCAGGAATTAGTATTGGTACATATATCAGTTATATGGCGATGGTCACTTGGATTATCAATCCTCTGCGGAATCTAGGACGATTGATTGTACAAATGACAACGGGCTTTGTGTCTTATAATCGGGTCGTCGAGATCTTCCGTGAATCTTGGGAAGAGCTGGGGTTAGATGAAGAATCTCCCAAAGCTGACATACGGGGAGACATTGTTTTTCACAATTTGGATTTTAGATATGAACAAGGTCCTCAAGTGCTTCATAACATCAATATTGAAGTCAAAGCAGGGCAGAGTATCGCACTATTGGGAAGTACGGGTTCTGGTAAGACAACCTTACTATCTTTATTAACGCGCTTCTATGATTATTCGACAGGAAGTATTACGTTGGATGATATCGAACTGACGGCATATCCGAAACACTTTTTACGTGAGACTATTGGGGTTGTCGAGCAAGAGCCGTTCCTATTTGGGACAAGCATACGAGAAAACATCACCTATGGATTACATAGGGAGGTAAGTGACGAAGAAGTTTATCGTGCGGCGCGGGCAGCAGCGGTTCATGATGTGATCGAGGAATTCCCAGAAGGGTATGCAACGATGGTAGGTGAACGCGGTGTGACCTTATCGGGTGGGCAAAAACAACGGGTAGCACTAGCGCGTACTTTGCTCAAAAATCCGAAGATTCTTATTCTGGATGATGCGACAAGTAGTGTTGACACCGAGACGGAATCACAAATACGTGATGCACTTAACAACTTAATGGAAAATCGCACGACATTCATCATTGCTCATCGGATTCAATCGGTGATGGATGCCGACATGATCCTTGTATTCGATAAGGGGCACATTATTGAACGGGGGACACATGACGAGTTGATGCAAGTTGAAGGTATCTATTACCAGACGTACAACATGCAGGCTCAAATTGAAACGGAATTGGAAAAGGAGATTGCTGGTGTCGGAGCATAGTTTTCAAGAGGAAGAATTTGATACTTCCTTAAATACCCATACCTTAAGGCGAATCGCTGGTTTGACGCGACCACACTGGAAGATCGTGGTAGTGTTTATCGCGGCGGTAGCAGGTGTGGCTTTTATCGAAGCATATATTACCTTCCTCAATGCACAATTGATTGACGAAGCTATTTTACAAAATAATACCCAACGTTTGTGGGAACTTGGGGTATTTTATGGTGGGTTGTGGATTGTTTTTGCAGGTATGGTTTTTGTTTTCATTTATCTTGCGGGACAGCTAAGCCAACGGGTTCAATACGATGTACGTAAGCGACTCTTTGCACACTTGCAGGATCTTTCACTGTCGTATTATACAACGACACCTGTGGGTTGGATCATGTCGCGCGCCACATCAGATACAGAACGTATTGCCGAATTAGTCTCGTGGGGTTTGATTGATACCACGTGGGCGGTATTAAACATTACAACGGCTTTAGGGTTCATGTTCTATATCAACTGGCAGTTAACACTGGTTGTCATACCGATGGTGCCTATTCTCATCAAGATCAGCATTTGGTTTAAGAGTCGTATTCTTGTTCATTATCGTGATTCACGTCGATTTAACAGCCAGATTACAGGTAGCTATAATGAGATGATTACAGGTGTACGGGTAATCAAAGCCCTGAATCGTGAAGAAACCAGTCTTGAAGAATTTGGTAAGCTTACTCGTGGCATGTATCGATCATCTTATCGCGCAACATGGTATTCGGCTTTATTCTTGCCCGCGATACAGATAACAAGCTCAATGGTTGTGGGTGGAATTATCTTTTTTGGTGGTTTGCAGGTCAATAGTGATATCGGAATTGGTCTATCAATTGGGGGATTAAACGCTTTCATCAGTTATATTACGTTTATGTTGTGGCCCGTACAAGATATGGCGCGGGTTTATGCATCAATGCAACATGCTATCGCCAGTGCAGAACGTACCTTCAGCTTACTAGATACTAAGCCTGAAATTGTTGATCAGGTAGATGCTATTCATGTAGAGTCGATTGCGAATGATATTACATTCAAAAATGTTGATTTCTATTATGAAGATGACTCACCTGTCTTGAAAGATTTCAACCTTCATATCAAAAAAGGTGAGACGATTGCATTGGTAGGGCATACAGGTAGTGGCAAATCGACCATTGTTAATATGCTATGCCGATTCTATGAACCGAGTGCAGGGGTTATTTTGTTCGGTGATACAGATTATATCCAACTTACCCAGAATTCGATTCAGTCACGAATTGGTATGGTACTGCAAACCCCACATCTGTTTAGTGGGACAATCCGCGAAAATATTCGATATGGTCGCTTGGAAGCCAGCGATGAAGAAGTAGAATCTGCTGCAACACTTGCAGGTGCTCATGATTTTATTTCAGAGCTTGATAAAGGGTATGAAGAAGCAGTGGGTGAAGGTGGTGTTCTGTTATCAACTGGGCAAAAACAACTGATTAGTTTAGCGCGCGCTGTTCTCAGTAAACCAGAACTATTCATCATGGATGAAGCCACTAGCTCAGTCGATACGATTACCGAACATCTGATTCAAAAGGGTATGCATTATCTGATGGAAGGGCGCACGAGTGTTATCATTGCTCACCGTCTAAGTACCATCAAAAATGCAGATCGAATCATTGTTTTAGATCACGGTAAAATCATAGAAATAGGTACACATTCCGAACTGATAAAACTCCGTGGACATTACTATAATCTGTATACAAAGCAGTTTCGTAAGGAAGCTGAACTTAAATATAAAGGTGACGATATTGATATGCGTTTGCCAGCATAATTTAGTACTGAAGGTTTGAATCAGTCATACCATCGACAAAAACGATCTACTTTGGGGGTTCAATTTTGCCCCCACTGACCCTGTGATAGTAATTCAGATTTCATTTCATGTTGCGGTATTTGCCCCTCAGCTTCCAAAGTTGTATGAAATCAACGCAGAATTAGCTGAATTGCAAGTCTGATCTAGGGCTCGCTGAAACAGGCACTTGATCATATTGTGTTATAATTTATGCTACAGGTTCGATTCAATGAAATCGTATAAGGTGTATGCATATGGTAGGTATTGGAAGCAGTAATGTTGTCAATGATCGTTACATATTACGAGAAAAACTTGCCGAAGGTGGTATGGGGGTTGTATATCGCGCGACAGACAGGTTAACAGGCAAGGATGTTGCTTTAAAGCAAGTCAAACTCAACCCCCAATCACAGAATGAAGCGTCTACAGTCGCAGATAGTTTAGCCGAAAGAAATGCTCTTGCACTTGAATTTCGCGCTATGGCATCTATTCGACATCCCAATATTATTAGTGTCCTTGACTTTGGCTTCCTAAAAGATGAATCACCTTTTTTTACGATGGCATATTTGGAAGATTTTCAGGATTTCTTTAAAGCGGGCATTACAAAGTCGGTTGAAGCCAAGATTGATCTGTTGATTGATTTACTCGACACACTAGAATATTTACATCGACGAGGGATGCTTCATCGCGACATTAAACCCGGCAATGTTGCTGTCTATAAAGAAACGGTCATGGTACTTGATTTTGGATTATCGGTTGATACCGAGAGTCTGCAACAAGATCAAGAGGATACAAAAGTTGTAGGAACATTAGCTTATATGGCTCCCGAAGTCTTGCAAGGTGAGAAGGCAACATCTGCATCTGACCTGTACGCTGTTGGGGTTATGGCTTATGAACTATTTGTAGGATTTCATCCATTTTCCTCAGAAAACGTAGGAAATTTGCTGATGAAGATTATTACAGAAAATCCAGATTACTCGGTTTTAGAAACAATAAATGTTCATTCACCCAACACATCAATCAGTTCTGATCTTGATACATCGGAACAAAGCACCGTCCAAGTTCCTAGAGAATTTGCCGACGATAACAGTTCATTCGGCTATACTAGCGTAGCCTTTGATGATCGTTTGCCATTATCCAATCCACTATCGATCACCGTTAGCCGATTATTGGCAAAATCAGCAGAAGATCGATATTCACGGGCAAATGATGTTATTCGGGATTTGAATAATGTTCTAGAGCGTGACACTATTGATGAATCGACTTCTGTACGAGAAAGTTATCTGCAATCAGCACGCTTTGTTGGACGGGAGATGGAACTAGGGTCGTTACAAGATGCTCTCGATGATGCAATTGAAAATCAAGGGAGCGCATGGCTGATCGGGGGAGAAACCGGTGTTGGTAAATCAAGGCTCATTGATGAGCTTCGTATTTCGGCATTAATACGCGGATTTACAACTGTGCGTGGACATGCGCTGTCAGATAATAATATACCGTACCAACTTTGGCGTGATCCTGTTCGACGTATGCTCCTTCATACGGACGTTACAGACATAGATGCACGGATTCTTAAAGAGATTGTCAATGATATCGAGCGACTCTTAAATCGAGAGGTAGATGATCCTGAATCATTGGACGGTGATAAACATCGTGAGCGCATGCAAGCATCTATTCTTAACCTATTTAATGAAATTGATTTCCCACTATTCCTCATTTTAGAAGATATTCATTGGGAGCAGAATAGTGTTGACACATTGAATCGACTATCAACGATTTTACGAGATAAGTCGATTTTGTTAATTGTAACCTATCGCCACGATGAAGCACCTCATCTGGCTGAATCCCTGCCTGATTTTAAATTATTATCTTTAAAGCGTTTACAGCGGGGTGATATTGCCAAGCTAGGAGAGTCAATTCTTGGGACTTCTGACATACTTAGCCAAATTACCGACTTACTCTATAGGGAAACGGCAGGTAATGTCTATTTCATGATAGAGATATTGCGCGAACTGGCTGAGTATAGTGGAAGTTTGAATTCTATAGATCGTGCAACATTAAGTGAAGACATATCATCGGCAGGGGTGTTAGACATCCTTCAAAAGCGCTTGACCGAATTGCCGAATGAATCACTGAATCATCTTAAACTAGCTGCCCTTATCGGACGCGAAATTAACCTCGACATAATGAGGCAGATTGATACGGAATTAGATCATGACACGTGGTTAATCCTTTGTTCCAATGCCAGTATTCTTGATACGACGGAAGAAGGGCAGTGGCGTTTTGTACATGATGCCATGCGACGAACTATATTGAATACTATTGATTCACCCGAAGCGATAGTACTTCATAATACACTTGCTGTTGCATTTGAAAAAGTATATGGCTATCAAACTGAACATGCCATTATCATCGCGACACACTGGAAACAAGCAGAGAATTATGCAAAGGAATATCAGTATACTCGTATCGCCGCCGAATATGCGCTTCACATTGGCGACTTGCAGGAAGCAAGAACATTATTTGAACGGATTATTGAGTTGATCGATACTCAGGAATCAGTGACATCTGAGCTTGCTGACCGTGCTCAAATTGAGATTAACTTGGTCAAAACCTTACATATTCTCGGAGATTATGAAACAGCCTTGAATATTAGTCAAACAACTGTATCCAAACTGCGTGCTTCTGACTACACTAAACTGCTGGCAGATGCGTTGATTGAACAAGCTGAAGTTCTAAAGCGACAAGGAAATATCAATCAAGCGGATCGATTGGTACAGGAAGCCCTCAATATAGTAACCCCCTTAGATCACAAAACAAGCATGATATATGCTTTGGACCGACTGAGTGATCTTAAGTACGAACAAGGTGACTATTCCAGTGCATTACAGTTCGCAGAACAAGGTTTTATGTTAGCCAGCGAGATTGCAGATTTTTTTCGGATGGGGAGCTTATTAACAAACCTCGGATTGGTTGCATTTGCAACGGGTAAATATGATCTTGCTCAAGAATACTTTCGTAAAGCGAAAGAGATTCATGTTGAACGGGGACAAAGACGAGAGATCGCATTATTAGAAATGAATATGGGGAGTGTAGCAGGGCAATCTGGTGATTTGGATACCTGCCTCGAAAATTTTCAAAATGCTTTAGAAGTTTTCAAAACAATTGGAGATAAACGCCTCATTGGGATGACCTATAATAATCTGGGATATGTTGCAAGTTTGACTGGTGATTTGGTAACATCAATCCAATACTATGATGAGAGTCTCCAAATAGCTCGATCCATTAAAAGCCTCGGTGAAACATGTATCGTTTTGCTAAATCTTGGTGATGTTCTTATGCAGATTGGGGATATTGCTCAAGCTAAAGAAAATTATTGGGAAGCATTAAGGCTATCTATTGATTCATCTGCAGTACCGATCATATTACAATCCTTCTCATACATCATTCAACTTTATGAATCAGAAGATATTGTCCCTATTGTGATCGGACATGTTCTTAATAATCCTGCAAGTAATCAAGAAACTCGTGAGCGCTGTGAAGATGCCTTAGAAAAATTGCATGAACAAATGACAGAATCTGAACTTGAAACGCTTCTTGATAGCGGCAAATCTATTGGGTTTGATGATTTAGTTGCGCAAATTCTTAATCGTCTCGAAAAATAAAAACAGGCAGATTTAATGTGTCCGCCTGTTTTTATCATCTATTTTAGCGTGGCTAATTTACCTTTGTTTATTCTTCGTAGATTTCACAAACAAATCCTTCAACAGCATCCACGTCAAACGCATCTGCTTGTCTTCCGAATCTCCATCGATTTGTTATGTCTACAAGTTTAATAAAATTAGCGTGGCTCAAACTGCCAAGATCAAACGCTTGATCTTTATCAGATGTTTTACCGATATATACCCAATTCTCCCCATCAGCTGAAGCATAAACTTCAACTGTCTCTGGATACCAGAACCAGTGTCGATGCTGATCTCGGTAGGTTGTTTCCCAGACTCTTACATCTGGTTCTGTTCCGTTCTGATTAGTAATGCTGTGCTCTCCAAATGCTAGAATAATAGAGCCAGCTGGTCCATTTTTCCATGCAAATCCGAGTGATACATAATTCTGCGTATCATTATTTTGTGGTTCTCCTAACGCTTTTTCTGGATCTGTACGCTCTGGGTCAATTTTTCGTCCGTCTTTTCGTCTTCCCTCAATATATGAAACAACGGATTCTGCATAACAGGTTTTAGGATCAGATGATACAACCGTAATTTCAGTATCATATGTATTTGAACCACCATCTTTATCGAGTATGGTTGCTGTTGCTGCAAATGTTCCAGGGCTCGTATAAGCACATCCATAAGAGTTAATACCACTTGGTTCATTGACGAATGCGTCTGAAGTATCACAATCAAACACATACATTAATGATTCTGCATCAATGTTACTTTTATCAGTAGCATCGATTAACGTTAGTGTCGCAGTTTCCAGTACATTAACCGTTGTTTTGTCGACCTCAAGTGTTGCTGTGGGAGCAACATTTAAAATGGTAAGTACAACGGAAATTTCTGTTATACCGCCACGTCCATCATTTGCTTTGACGATAATCGTCTGTGGACCTTGTGGTGTGATGTTATCTTTTGCCCGTAATGACCATGTTCCATCTTCATTATCCCGGACCAAAACACCAGTACTTTCGGTTGAAAGTTCAATAGCATCGCCGTTAGGATCAGACATAGTTCCCATTAGTTGCCATGTATTCTCATCAACAGAGCTACCACCAAACGTAATGTCAATTGCTGGAGGCAGGTTAAAGTGACAATCTAAGACATTTTCTGTGAAGAAAGCATTGCTATCCTTAAATTGTGACAAATTCGCCAATGGTGGCAATTCGTCTGAGTCAAAGTTACATGCTCCGGGATAGGTCAACCATAAGCTCGACAACACACTCACAAAAGGAGCAGAGTGCGACGTGCCAGCACCAATGTCAGTTACTGCTCCTTCGGCATCGTAAGCAAGAGCTACACTGACACCGGGAGCAAGGATATTACCATCATGAGAGAGTTGCCAAAATAGGATTGGCTCGACATCTGCAATACCTGTATCGCCAACACTAGCTGAAACCGCAATGACGCTATCATAAGCGGCTGGTTTTAACGGTTGGCCACCAAAGGTAGGACGAAAATTACCAGCGGATGCAATCGGAATCAATGCGAAGTTCGTATTTGGATCGCCATCAGTGGCATGGTCATGTGATAACTGTAGGTAACCCTGCATCAAGGTATCAAGGTTAGAAAATGGATCGGTTTCCACAGCAGATTTAAACAGATGATCGTAATATTCATCTACAAATTTTTGAGGTATACCTAAGACTTCTGTAGCATAATCATCAATGCCAAACCCATCAGGGAAGATTTGAGGAGAAGGTTCTGGGATTTCACCTTCACAAACGGGTGATTTTTTCCATGCAATGGCTTTTTTGTGACCTAAGTGCCAGATCAAGCCACCGAACTTAAAATCTGCACTGAAAACAAAATGCTGACGACCGGGTGCAAATTTTGTAGGTTGTCCGAGATCTTTTTCCCATCCTGTAAACATATTTTTGAATCCAGCAGGAGGCTCGACACCATATGAGTTGGGATTGTAATATCCAAAGTACGCAGTATATCCTTCAATATTGTTCGAATGATGACCGTGAAAACCAAAACCCGATGCTTCACTACCTTCACTACCTTCACCATCTTTATATCGAATCACAATACATTCAAGAATTGGCGATACTGGTTCAAATGGACGATCTACAGGTGGTCCACTTTGGTATTCACCAAAATTGAAACCTTTTGTAACAGTAAATGATTCGCCTGACTCGGAATCAACTAATGTTGGAGTCGATGCATCGTTGCAAGGTACTAAACCAAAACTCATATTAACAACAACATGAGAATTATTCGGATTCGATAATGAATCTACAGCATTTTTGATAGAGCCTGCAATTAGAGACGCATCATAATCTACTGGCGCAATATCTACATTGATGATGTTAATATTGGGTGAGTGTGACGGATCTCCATCATTCGCATCAATGGCAGAAATCAGCAATTCCATCGTTTTTCGGACTTTAAATCCATGCGAATCTGGTGCGCTAAAATCATCAACAACTAATAGGTATACAGGTTGTGAATTAAAACCTGATCCAGTAATAATATCTGGCAAATCGTCAACGAGTAATTTGGGTGTCACGGGATTATTGACAATTTCGTGTATGATCGCATCTAAGTCGGATTGTGAGGAAACCCGGAAACCAAATGAAGATACTCGGAAACCTTGTGACGATACACGGAATCCCTGTGATGACACTCGGAAGCCTTGTGACGATACACGAAAACCTTGTCCATCTATTTGATCAGGTGTTACTGCACATGTTTCTGTACCATCAACTGCATATGTTCGTTCAACATTGATAATAGATACGAACCCAATAAAACTTAAAAGTAATAAAAGTAAAAGAACATTTATCCGTCTAACAAAATCCATTGTGATTGACCCTTTATGAACAACCATATTTTGACACTGCATGCATTTTTTTATCTACGGTATTTAAGATTAACATCTTTTACCTTACATAGACCTTACAAATTCAGATAACCTTACTATAAATTACAAAAGCGTGCAAATACCTGCTAACACTTGGTTAGAAAAAACACACCAATAATTTCGCATTATTAATTTTAGTTTTCATTACGCCTCTGGATCAGGTGTATTACTGGGAGGAGACGTTTGCGTAGGGAGTGGACTGCTGGTTACGGTTGGGGTATTTGTAGCCGTAGGAATTGCCGTATTGGTTGGGATAGGGGTCGGCGTACGGGATGGTGTTGTGGTAGCCGTATTCGTCGTTGTCATTGTGGCTGTTAGTGTCGGTATTGTTGTAGGTGATGCGGTGCTCGTAACCGATGGAGATGCTGGCATTGCTGTGGATGTTGGTGTTTTGCTGACGACCGTTGCAGTTGTTCCGGAGGTTGTAGCATTCGGTGTTGTCGTCCTAGTAATGACGATAACTTCTCCTGTTTGTGTCAATGTAGGAGTAGGTGTACGGGTCAGCGTTGCTGTGCCATTTATTATAGTAGGTACAACTGTTGGTGTAGCTGTTTTTGGTACTATGGTAACAGGCAATGGTGTTTTTGTTGATGATGGGGCAAGAACCTCAATATCCAAACTTGTCTCGTTAAAGGATGTACCATCTGAAACTCGCAACAAAACTTCATAATTTCCGGGGCTATTAAATGTGTGGATAGGTTCAAATTCTGCACTATCAATAACACCATCATTATTAAAATCCCATTGGTAATCCAATATTTCACCTGTCGAATAATTATAAAATGCAACAGTGAGTGGTGCAGTTCCTTGAAAGGTATCAGCAACAAAATCAGCCTCTAAACCGAACTCTGCGTAAGTCTCATTCGATCCGTTAGGGGGTTTAGCACTTGTTGCCAATACCTTGATTTGAGCACGACTAATCTTAGAATTACCAAAACGATCAAATCCATAGACGGTCAGTGAAATTGTATATAATCCTGAGTCTGCATATCGTTGTTCTGGTGGTTGTGCTGATGCACTATCTGGAATGTTATCACCGTTAAAATCCCATTCATAACTATTATTGCTACCTACAGATAAGTTGTGTATTGTGACTCGGAATGGTACAGTGCCTGTTGACGGCAATACTTCAAAATTTGCTCGTGAATCAGAATCATAAATTACCTCATTTGAATTATCTGGTGATGATGAATACACATTAATCTGAGTTTCTGCTCGCTCACGAGACCCGTTCGGAGAAATTACATCTAGGCGTGCCGTATAAGTACCGGGCTTAGTAAATTCATATGCAGACGGACTGGGTCCTATAAAATCGACTTGTGAATCACCGTTAAAATCCCATTCAAATGTTAAATTAGAACCCAATGATCGATTAATAAATCGTACTGAAAGAGGAAATTGACCGGAAGATGGTGACGATTCAAAACTTGCGAAAGTAGAGCCACTACTTGCTTTAGAGCTTGAAGAGTCCTCAACATCATAGACTTCAATGATACTTACACTCTCTACAATATTTCCACTGACATCCCTTGTTGTTAATGTCAGCGTATAAATGCCGGGTGTTTCATAGATAATTGTTGGTGGCTCGAAATCCGTACTATCTATTACCCCATCTGTTTCATAATCCCAACGATAAGCCTCGATGCCGCCAGCTGACAAATTTGTGATGTTTACTTTCAATGGAGCGTCACCGCGCTGTGGATCCGCAGAAAAATCTGCTAAAAGAAGTCCTCCTGCATCTAGAAAAACGGAATCAATAGGCTCGTCAGCAAGCCCAATCGGTTCAACCGATTCTGTTGATTCCGGTTCAACATCAAGAGTCGCTTCTGGAAAGTTAGCTTCATCTGTTTCTTCTATTTCTTGTGTTACTTCCTCGGTTGCTTCAGATATGATAATTGGGGTTGTCGTAGTCGGAATTTCGATCTCGGATTCATCAGTAGCAGATTCGGTGATTAGAATTTCGTCTAGTGTAGTTGAGGTTGATAGGGGTAGTGAATTCAATGCAACGAATGTTGGCAGCAATGTATCTCTCTGAGTTTCTTGTATCAAAATTGCAGAAACTATCCCCACAATAAGTAAAATCCCTAATAAGGTAGCACCAATCGCAAGCTTGCGAGAAATCACGTGGTTTGATGACGGCTTATTACCATTCAGTAACTGAATGATCTCAGATACAGTTTGATTATGGTTTCGGTTTAAGCGAATCGCTGATATTGAGAATGGGAGGTTATCGACTGGAACAACGATGACAGGTAATATGGAAACGCCTTTACGGTTTAGACCTTGTAGAATAGCCAGATAACGTTTGTCTTGAACCGTTTGGGGACTGACTAACCAAATCGCTTGCGAACACTCTTTAATTAAACGAACAAGAATATCACGTTGGGATTTTATGGTGATGATATGTAATTGGATTTCCTCAGCGAGTAATAATTGCTTTAGAGAATTTGCAATCTTGCGATGATCACTTCCAGCTACCAATAATATATTTTTCAACTCTACAACATCTCCATGGTGAAATCCCGACTCACTTAAGATATATCCAAATTGGGATTATCGCAATGAAAAGCCTCCACAGACAGATTTTGAAGAGATTTATTTATTTTTTGAAACGATGGTAATTCTAAAAGTTTAAATGCCTTCTTAATTTCCTTGCATCACAACTCAATGATTTTAGTCGTTCGATATTTTTGCTTGATTAAGCTGACGATGAATTGTAGATATTGTGTCATCAACTGATAAATTTGATGTATCTATCCAAAGACCAACTTTTGGTGTTTCGGTTTTCAATCCTTGGTCAAGCATATGTGGAGTCCATGAGTGGTAAGTTTGTTTATGGCGTGTTGCATCACGGTTTAATACGACATCTGGAGATGGACACAGTACGACAATGTATAAAGGATGTTTGCTGTGCATTGCAATGACATCATTCAGTATTTCTCCAATAATCACATCCTGATAAACAACTGTAAAACCTGATTCACAATACTTGTTAGCCGTGAGTGCTGCCAAATGATACCGTAAGCGCAGTTGATCTATTGCGGCTTGAGATAGGGGAGACTCCATTTCTGCACGCCCATTAACAATCATTTTACGAAACACGTCGCCACGTAAATGAACGCTATTTGGAATGGATTCTGCCATATGCTGAGCAATAGTAGATTTTCCAGAAGCCATAATCCCAGTAATCAACAGTGTCGATTGTGTGAGTTCATTTGAATTCATATGTTTTGTATCCTGTTAAATTCATCGAGGTTTTGAACTACTATCGCGTATAACGAGTTGGCTTGGCATTACGATATTAATCGGCACCAGACTCGGATCGTTGATAATTTGATGTAGCCTTTGCATAGCAATACGCCCCATTTCTAATCGCTGACTTGTAACGGTAGTCAATGCTGGCTTGTTCGCATATGTATAGGGTGGTAAGTCATCAAAACCAACAATACTGATATCCGTTGGTATTCTTAGATTTGCCTCCTCAATAGCTGACATCGCACCCAATGCGGTTCTGTCACTAACTGCGAATACTGCGGTGGGGGGTGGATCAAGCTCTAACAGTGCCTGCATTTCTTTAAACCCCTTATTGGGAATTCCTTTTGATAAGGGAGCTTGAATAAGACTCCAGTCAATTTCAATTTCAGCATCGAGTAGCGCATTGATATAACCATAGAAGCGTTCAGTTAGACTTTTATATTTTCCCGGACCTTGGATGATCGCAATCCGACGATGTCCTAAATCAATCAAGTGACGAGTAACAAGATATGCTCCACGATGATTATCGATCATAATACTATTAATGGGTCGTAGATTGCTCATATTGTCAACAGTGACTACAGGAATATTGCTATTAACTATACGCTCTAGCAGTTCATCTGTAATATCTCCTCCGCCAAGTGCGATTAAGCCAACAACAGAATCTTCATCCACCAATCGAGGTAAAGTGTTAATAGGCTCATCAATCACACTGATTGCAATGTTGTATCCCAACTGTTCGGCTTCTTTTTGTAACCCCGATGCGACATCTGCGTAGAATAAATCACCAGTCAGTGAAGCTGGTAGTTGTTCAACGACCAGTCCTATAAAGCCCTTAGATTTATTTTTTGCGCCGTTTGTGCGAGGTACATATCCCAGCTCGTCGATTGCACGAGCAATACGATGATGTGTATCTTCACTTATACCCGGTCGATTATTCAAATACATGGAGACAGCCGAAGGTGATACGCCGGATAGTCTCGCCACATCTGTGATAGTTGGTTTTGCCATATTATCTCAATTCAGTATTTTAGTAAATCTTTTTCAATTTTACTAAAATTATATCAGTTGTCAATATAAGACCAATTAAGGAGATTGAGAAATATTTAGTAAAATTACCGAAAATAAAGTATAAATTATACTAAAATAACTCACTAATTATTTGACTAATTTACTAAAAGTTGTATAATCTGGTTGTCAGTTTAATACATTTCTTAATCAGGAGAATAGATTATGTCTAAAAATATTTCGCGTCGACAATTTTTGAAATATTCAGGGATGAGTAGTGCAGCGGCTCTTGCGGCAGCTTATGGTTTACCACTTAGTACTGTATTAGCGCAAGGCAATCCACCTCCGAGTGATACCGCTGGTCAATTGACAATATTTAACTTTGGGGGCGAACAACAACAGGGTATGTATGCGAATGCAATTGAACGTTTCAACGCACGCTATCCCAATGTAGTTATCGAAGATCTCTACACACCGTTTCCTGAAGGTTGGGGGCAATATATTACACAACTTAAACTACGTGTTGCCAGTGGGTTACCTGTTGATATAGTTGCTTTAGCTATTGAAGGTGCTCAAGAAAGTATTGCACAAGATATTCTCTTACCAATGGATGATGCCATTGCAGCGGATGCAGACTTGCAAGCTCTTGTCGATGAGGTTGAGCCTGCTCTGCACAATGCGCTGAAGGGACCCGATGGAACAACATACTATTTCACTCGGGAGTGGAATAATATGATTATTCATTATAATCCTGTGATGTTTGAGGAAGCTGGTTTAGATATTCCGGCACCAGATTGGACATGGGATGATTTCTTGGAGACAGCCCTTACTTTAACTACAGGTGAAGGTGGCGACAAGGTATTTGGATTTGCGATTCCATATTTCAACTTTGGTCTGACCCCATGGTGGCATACTAACGGAACATCTGTCTTGACCGAAGACTGGACAGATTCTAACTTAGATGATCCAAAGATGCTGGAATCTGTCAAATTCGTCCATTCGCTCGTGCATGAACACGGTGTGTCACCATCGGTTGAAGGAACAGATATGACCGAACTATTTATGTCTGGTCGATCTGCTATGTCTGGTGCTGGTCGCTGGCCATTTGCAAGCTACGTGTCTGCTGATTTCCGTACAGTTGATATCGCATCGTGGCCAAGCAAAGAAACTGCTACAACCGTATTTGGATCAGGTGGTTGGGCAATTTCAAAGTCAACTGAAAATATTCCGCTAGCAATTGAGTTAATCAAAGACCTCGCAAGTATTGAAACCGATATGGAAGCTGTTGCAATTGGTACTTCACTGCCAGCTCGCCGATCCGCAACCGAAAATGACTTATTTAATTCATTCCCAGAACATGCATCGCTGTTCTTTGATAGTCTAAATGACATCAAACCTGTTCCTTCTCCTGCTAATTTTGCCGAAGTTGAAAGTATCTTCATGCGTCATATGGGTGCGATTATGGCAAATTCGGTGACACCAGAACAAGGTTTAGAAATGGCACATGCAGAACTCACAGTTGCAATGGATGAGCTCAAAGAAAGAATGTCTTCATAATTCTTAAACATTCTACAAAATAGAATAGTGTATCTGCGGAATACATATCGCAGATACATGCTTTCCCATTGAAACGGAGGATTACCTTATGCCAAAGTCTGGCTTGCTTCCGGAGTTAACGCCAAAACGGCGTGAAGCAATGATTGGCTATCTATTTATATTGCCAACTTATATCGGTTTTGCAGTTTTTATACTGTGGCCCATTATCGAAGCAACCCGAATTAGTTTTATGGAATTTAGTATTATTGGAAAATCCGAATATATCGGTTTGGAAAATTATGCAAAAATTCTAACCGATATGCGGTTGCGAACATCATATCTGAATACGATCGTTTTTACTGTGTTTGCTGTATCATTTAATGCAGGGATTGGTCTTATTCTCGCCGTGTTACTGAATCGGCGACTACCCTTTCTGATTCGAAACCTTTATCGTTCTATTTTCTTTTTCCCGGTCTTGATTGCACATACGTATATTGCGGTAATCTGGCGATTCTTATATCAGCAAGATACAGGTGTCATTAATTATTATCTGGGTTTATTAGGTATAGATGCGATACCGTGGCTTAGTAGTGCGGCATGGGCAATGCCAGCAATCATTATTATGGATGTATGGAAAAATACTGGTTTTGCTATGTTGGTGTTTCTTGCGGGATTACAAAGTATCCCAGCAACTTATTATGAAGCAGCGCAATTAGATGGTGCAAATGAACGTCAGATCTTCTTTAAAATAACAATTCCAATGCTAAGCCCAACGATCTTCTTTATCCTAGTCATTTTTATGATTGGTGCTTTACAAGTCTTTGATTCGATTATTGTACTTACGGCTGGAGGTCCTGGTGATGCTACACGGAGTGTCGTACTCTATATTTATGAACAAGCATTCCAAAAATTTGATATGGGATATGCTTCCGCTGTTTCCATGACATTGTTTGCAATTATTCTGATACTAACAAGTTTGCAATTTTACATCAGTCAACGATGGGTTTATTACGATGAGTAGATTGTTTGGGAGTGGTTGACATGGCTATACAAATAGATATTGGTAAAACCAAGCGTCAAAAAATCTCTTCTCATAGTAAAAAGCCACTTAAGAGGGGAGATATTTTATCTTACATAATTTTGACAATAGCGGCAATTTTAGTGCTGATGCCTCTACTTTGGATGTTTTCTACATCACTACGCCCAACCTCTGAAAGTTTTTCTCTTCCTCCCCAGTGGCTACCCACTCAATTTCGGGTAGAGAATTATCTAGCGCCATTTGAATCAAATGTTCCATTTCAGAGCTTCTTTTTCAATAGCTTAAAAATCACATTGGCAGTGACGATTGGACAGCTCATTACGTGCTCTACTGCAGGTTATGCGTTTGCACGCTTAAGATTTCCGGGACGTAACTTTCTTTTTATCTTACTGTTGGCATCCTTGATGGTGCCTAGTCAAGTTACGATCATCCCTATTTTCTTAACAATGCGATCACTTGGATTAATTGACAATCATCTAGCGGTTATCTTGCCCGGACTTGTCAGTGCATTTGGCGTATTTCTGATGCGTCAATTTTTCAAACAGATGCCAGAAGAATTATTCGATGCAGCAAAAGTTGATGGCGCAGGATATATTCGTACATTTTTACAAATCGCCTTGCCGTTAGCAGGTCCTGCTTTAGCAACACTGGGTATTATTACATTTAATGCCATTTGGAATAGCTATTTTTTGCCACTAATTTTCCTGAATTCATGGGACAATATGACCCTCCCACAAGGTATCGCGTTGTTGACTGGTTATATGGGGTCCGGAAATCCATCTGTTGTGATGGCGGCGGTGACAATGGCGATTCTGCCTGTACTTTTAGTATTTATTATTGCTCAACGGTGGATTATTGAAGCACTTACTCGATCTGGGTTAAAAGGCTAAATAATCAAAATATACATAAAGAGGGATTTACCTATGACACAATCAACTACCAACTGGCCAGTTTTGACGACATATGATCAGAATCATCTACGACAAATAGGGCTCCCCCTTGGAGGGATAGGGACTGGTGTTGTATCGCTAGGTGGACGGGGGAATTTACACGATTGGGAGATCGTTAATCGCCCTGCAAAAGGATTTGAGTTAAAACAGACTTTTTTTGCACTATATACAAAAACAAACGATGGTAATACAACAGCTTATGCGCTTGAGGGTGTTATTCCACCGGCAGACTATGAAGGAGCACGCGGTGCAACTGTACCGAATCATGGTTTACCACGTTTTCGTAATTGCAAATTTGAAGCGGCTTATCCATTTGGTCAAGTGGTACTCAGTGACTCTGAAGTTCCGTTGAATGTTCGCCTTCAAGCCTTTAATCCACTTATTCCCGGTGATGCGAATGCAAGTGGTATACCTGTTGCAGTACTTCGATTTGTACTTGAAAACAACACCAATCAGGATATTGAAGCCGCAGTTTGTGGTAGTCTGCAAAACTTCATTGGTACGGATGGTACAAGTGGCGAATGCAAGCAAAATATCAATACTTACCGTAATGAAGACAATTTATCTGGAATCTATATGCAGTCCCAAGGTGTTGCAACCGATGCTCCTCAATGGGGAACACTCGCATTGGCAACTCCTGAACAAACGGGTGTAACACATCGTACTTCATGGGCAAATTATAGCTGGGGAGATTCATTACTCGATTTTTGGGACGACTTTAGTGCAAATGGTCAACTTGAAGAACGTGATGTAGACGGCAATAATTCACCTACAGGCTCTCTATCTATATCCACCGTTGTACCTGCCAATAGCAGTCAATCGGTCACGTTTTTGTTGGCTTGGCACTTCCCTAATCGGACAACATGGAAAGAATCGGGTCTAAATCACCCGCAAAGCCCTGTTCAAGCAAGTACTAACATTGGGAATTACTACACAACTCAATATAAAGATGCGTGGGATGCGGCAACTTATACCGCCCAAAATTTGGACTGGTTAGAGTCAGAGTCACTGTTATTTGCAAATAGCTTATGTAATAGTGATTTACCGACGGTGGTTAAAGAAGCTGCGTTATATAATTTGAGCACACTCCGATCACAAACGGTCTTCCGTACACCGGATGGATACATGTTTGGTTGGGAAGGATGCGATGACACGGCAGGATGTTGTTTTGGTTCTTGTACCCATGTTTGGAATTATGAACAAGCAACCGCATTTCTATTCGGAGACTTAGCAATTGGAATGCGAGAGGTCGAATTTCTTTATTCTACCCGCGACAACGGTGGGATGAGTTTTCGGGTTGATCTACCTCTTGAACATGCAAAGACATGGTCACTGGCAGCTGCCGACGGTCAATTGGGTTGTATCATGAAACTTTATCGAGAGTGGCAACTGTCCGGTAATGACGAAATGCTGGGTAATTTATGGTCAAATGCACGTAAAGCACTTGAATTCTGCTGGATAGCGGGTGGATGGGATGCTGATAAGGACGGCGTGATGGAAGGCTGTCAACATAATACGATGGACGTAGAATACTACGGACCAAATCCACAGATGGGAATATGGTATCTGGGTGCATTGCGTGCTAGCGAAGAAATGGCAAGACATTTAGGGCATGAAGACTTTGCCGAAGAATGCCGAGCATTATACGAAAATGGTCGGCAGTGGATGGATGAAAATCTATTTAACGGCGAATATTATGAACATGAAATTCGTCCTGCGGCAAGCAAAGACTCTGTTTTTGGGATGCTTATGAGTACGATGGGGGCGGCTGATCCAACCGAACCTGTTCTCCAATTAGGATCAGGTTGTCTTGTCGATCAATTGGTAGGGCAATTCATGGCGCATGTGTGTGGCTTGGGTTACCTTGTTGATGAAGGCAATGTCAAGAACACATTAGATAGTATCATGCGCTATAATTTCAAAGAAAATATGTTTGGTCATTTTAATCATATGCGATCTTATGTACTCAATGATGAAGCGGCTTTATTGATGGCAACTTACCCACGTGGCAATCGCCCCGCACGTCCATTCCCATACTATAACGAGGTTATGACTGGCTTTGAATATACAGCGGCAGTAGGCATGTTATACGAAGACGATATTGAAAACGGACTAAAGTGTATTCAAGCAATACGAGATCGCTATGATGGACTCAAGCGGAATCCGTTTGATGAAGCGGAGTGTGGTCATCATTATGCACGAGCAATGGCAAGCTGGGCGGCTATATTGGCACTGACAGGTTTTCAATATTCAGCCGTTGATAAAACAATCGCGTTCAGTGCATCCTCAAAACCATGTGAAAATTTCTGGTCGAATGGCTATGCGTGGGGGACTTATAAGCAAACCCCACAAGTAGATGGGTCTTGTATCATTGACTTTAGTGTTTTATATGGCGAGATAGATTTCGAAGTGATGCAACTCACCTCTCTGGGTAAACATCAATTTGATGAAGTTCAAGCTCTACAAAAAGGGGATTCCCTTATCTGTCATATAAATGTGTCAAATTAGAGATAAACAGTGTGTATTCTGATTAAGAGAAATGGTTTCTTCTGGATGGATTTGATATGGATTCCACCAGAAGATCAATCATCTATTCAATTCAAGAAAATCTTAGAGGCTTCCACATAAGTGTGAAGGGACTATCAAATGACGAGACTTATTTTAGTAGGTGGTTTTCTCGGAGCTGGGAAAACCACTTTGTTAGCACGATCAGCACAAATCTTAACGGATAGAGGCTATCGCGTTGGGGTGATTACAAATGATCAGGGGCAAAATCTTGTAGATACAGCCGTCATCCACCAACAAGGGGTTAGCGTGAGTGAGATTGCAGGGGGGTGTTTTTGTTGTAGATTTACCGACTTACAAGAGACCATTCAAAAATTGGAAGATTCAATTCAGCCAGACATAATTCTAGCTGAACCTGTTGGGAGTTGTACGGACTTGATGGCAACCGTGATCCGACCTTTCTTAAAATATTATGGGGATGAACTTGTTGTTTCTCCGCTGACGATATTGTTTGATCCAACCCGAAAACTTGATCCATCGTTATCTGATATTGCATATCTTTATGAAAAGCAGATCAGCGAAGCGGATATTATTGCGATTAGTAAGTCGGATTTATTAGATGAGGGTCGCCTAGATGATGAGCTAGTCAAGACTGCCACAAAGTATCCATCTTCGAAAGTAATACAGATTTCAGCGCAATCAGGTGATGGGTTGGAAGAATGGTTAGATGCTTGCTTATCTCAATCAACTGCGGGGAATCATGTTATTGATGTGGATTATGATATTTATGCCAAAGCAGAAGCTGATTTAGGCTGGTTGAACGGGCGCGGTGTTATCTTATCTGATATGCAATTTGATCCTAGAATCGTGCTGAAATCAATTCTCGATCAAATTAACAAAACGTGTCAGTCAACCAATGCTAGTATTGCTCATGTAAAAGCACATCTTAAACATGATAACTACGAACTAAAGGCTAGCTTGATTCAGACAGGGGGAGATATATTGTGGGATAAACTTCCACAGGCAAAATCCATCTTATCAATTGAGTTCATTGTTAACGCACGAGTGACGACAACCCCTGAAATATTGCAAGACATGATTACAAGCTCTTTCCAGACGGTTGCATCATCAAACCGATTCATGGTTGATTTCCATTCATTGGAATGTTTTAGTCCTTTACCACCTGAACCTGTATATCATATCGCGATAGAAGATATTTAGATTTAATGACTACATCAATTATAAGGAATAATATTATGATAAAGACGGATGGGATTCGTAGCTTTGAATCAAGTGCAAGTGAAGTAGCATTTCCTTTGGGTGGAATTGGTACTGGAAATGTATCATTAGGGGCGCGGGGTGATCTCCGCGATTGGGAGATATTTAATAGTCCAGCTAAAGGAAATAATTTACCCAATACGTTTTTTGCTATTCGCACTCAATCAGGAAATAATGATCCTATTACCCGGATTATTGAAGGACCTATTCAGCATCCGCATATCAAATCGCATGGTTATCATCCATCAACCACGGCTGGACTACCACGATTTACAAACAGTACATTACATGGTGAATATCCATTAGTAACTGTGGATTTTGAGGACAATAAATTACCTGTTCATGTTCAATTAGAAGCGTACACTCCACTGATACCCCTCAATGCTGAAGACTCTGGCATTCCTGCCACTATCTTAACCTACACAGTGACCAATACTTCTACGACAACCCAGAACATTACGCTGGTTGGTTCGATCATCAATCCCATAGGCGGACTAGAATATGATCCATATGGTGGTATTCGTCCATCTCGTCGTGGCGCGCCTATGATTGACTATCGTGATAATGATGGTCTATGTGGGTTATATTTGCGCGGTAACGATGACATCTCATCTGATGACCTAGATTTTGGTAATATGGCATTTGTGACGGATCATCAGAATGTCAGCTACAAAAGAGCTTGGTTAAGAGGTGCTTGGTTTGATAATCTTCGCGAATTCTGGAACGATCTTGTAGAGGATGGGGAACTTAATGACCTCGCTTATGATTCTGTACCTTCTGATGGTAAACCCGATACAGGCTCCCTTGCTTTACTTGATACCTTAGATGCTGGAGAGACCCGTACATATCGTTTTACATTAGCATGGTATTTCCCAAATCGTATAAACAATTGGAAATCATCAGCGTTCAATTTCAAGCAAGATATCAATACAGCATCAATCACTCGTAATCATTATGCAACACGTTTTGATGATGCGTGGCAGGTTGCTAACTATGTTCAAACAGAATTTGAGCGACTGGATCGTACAACTCGTACATTCCATGATGCACTGTTTAGTAGTACTTTATCACCCACGATTTTAGATGCTCTATCTGCAAATATCGTTCCGATTCGTAGTACAACCTGTTTCTGGTTAGAGGATGGTCACTTTTATGGTTGGGAAGGGTGTTTTGATGATGAGGGGTGTTGTCCCGGTAGTTGTACTCATGTGTGGAGCTACGCACAGACATCAGCTTTCCTCTTTCCATCTTTAGAACGGAATATGCGCGAAATCGAATTCGAGATCGAAACCGAAGATGACGGTTATATGACGTTCCGCACATTTAAGACATTTGGCGGTGAATTTGTCTGGCAATGGGCAGATCAGCGACCAGAAGCGGCAGTTGATGGTCAAATGGGCTGTATTTTACGCGCTTATCGAGAATGGCAGCTGAGCGGTGATACCGATTG
>Ga0070728_10001483_pt1 | contig 34359 bp, 31 predicted proteins | sample tdDd471_FD_66723 | JGI IMG/M metagenome (GOLD analysis project Ga0070728, IMG submission 66723) | Marine sediment microbial communities from the Atlantic coast under amendment with organic carbon and nitrate - tdDd47.1 | ecosystem: Environmental > Aquatic > Marine > Coastal > Sediment | place...
ATGACCTGGGCCGCCGACACCCCCTCCTCGTGGTGGATGTCGACCGGGATGCCGCGGCCGTTGTCCGACACCGTGACCGAGCCGTCGCCGTTCAGGGTGACCCGCACCGCGTCGCACCAGCCGGCCAGCGCCTCGTCGATGGCGTTGTCGACCACCTCGTACACCATGTGGTGCAGGCCGGAGCCGTCGTCGGTATCGCCGATGTACATGCCGGGACGCTTGCGCACGGCGTCGAGGCCGCGCAGCACCTTGATGGACTCGGCGCCATAGCCGCTGGATCCGCCGTTGCCGTCCGAGGGCCCGTCCTCGGGAAGGATCTCGTCAGCCATTGGATGTCTCTCCTCGGAATCCGACGGTGCCGGCCGGCGCCAGGCGCCCGTCCGTCACCTCCAAAATCTGGGCCCGGTCGGCGATCGGCGCGAACACGCCCCGGTCCGTTCCGGTCAGCCAGGCCTGCCCGCCGAGCGCCAGCACGGCCTCGAACAGCGCAGCCCGGCGTCGGTCGTCGAGATGGGCCGCCACCTCGTCGAGCAGCAAAATCGGCGCGGCCCCTTCGTCGACCGCCTGCAGCCGGGCGTGCGCCAGCACGATGCCGACCAGCAGCGCCTTCTGCTCGCCGGTGGAGCAGCGCTCCGCCGGCATGTCCTTCGGTACGTGCCGGACCGCCAGATCGCTGCGGTGCGGCCCCTCGGCCTCGGGCGAGCCGGGGCGGCGGCCGGCGGCCAGGGTCGCCCGCAGCCGTTCCTCGACGTCGAGGGCCGGCGCCTCCTCGAGCCAGCGGTCGACCGTTCCCTCCAGCCGCAGGGCGGCGGCCGGGAACGGCGCCTCGGTCTCGGCGCAGACCCGGTTCAGCCGGGCCACCAGCGCGGCGCGGGCGGCGGCGACGGCAATACCGGTCGCGGCCAGGGTCTCCTCCAGGGCGGCATACCAGGCGGCGTCGCGCACCCCGTCCTTGATCAGGCGGTTGCGTTCGCGCCAGGCGTGCTCGTAACCGTTCACCCGGGTCGAGTGCTCCGGGTCGAAGGCGAACACCAGGCGGTCCAGGAACCGGCGCCGGCCCGACGCCCCCTCCAGGAACAGCCGGTCCATCGCCGGGGTCAGCCAGGAAACCGTGACGTGGTCGCCGAGCGCGGCCTGGCTCTTCGCCGGCACCCCGTCGATCCGGACCAGCCGGCGCTCGCCTTCGGCCTCCGGGTCGCGGCCGGTGCCGATGGCGACCTCGCCGAGCTTGCCGTCGACCCGGGCCGCCACCGCCCAGGCCGTGACCGGCGCCGTAACCGGCTCGCCGCCGGGTACCACGCGGTCGACCTCGGACAGCCGGGCGCGCCGCAGCCCACGGCCGGGCGCCAGGAACGACACCGCCTCGAGCAGGTTGGTCTTGCCGGCGCCGTTCGGGCCGGCCAGCACCACCGCCGGGCCGTCGATCTCGACGGTCGCCGCCGCATAGTTCCGGAACCGCGTCAGGCTCAGGCGACGCACCGCGAGCCGGCGCGGCACCGGGCCCGCCGACGGTTCGGCCATGAGGGGTCGGGCGGTCACGCGGCCTGTCACACCCGCATCGGCATGAGGACGTAGAGCGCGCCGTCGTCGCCCTCGTCGGTCACCACGGTCGGCGACGCCGCGTCGGCCATGGCGAACACCGCCTTGCTGCCGTCGTCGATCTGGTCGGCGATGTCGAGCAGGTAGCGCGAGTTGAAGCCGATCTCGATCGGCGACGAGCCGTAGTCGACGTCGACCTCCTCGGTCGCCTGCGCGTTGTCCGGGCTGTTCGCCGACAGGGTCAGCGTGCCGCTGGCCAGGCTCAGCTTCACCGAGCGCGACTTCTCGGTGGAGATGGTGGCGACCCGGTCGACCGCGCGCTTGAAGGTCGAGCTCTCGACCCGCAGGACCTTGTCGTTGCCGGACGGGATCACCCGCTCGTAGTCCGGGAAGGTGCCGTCGATCAGCTTGGTGGTCAGCACGGTCGCCTCGAAGGCGACCCGCAGCTTGTTGTCGTTCAGCGAGACCTGGACGTCGCCGTCGGTCTCCTCGATCAGCTTGCGGATCTCCTGGACCGCCTTGCGCGGCACGATCACCGCCGGCATGCCGGCGGCGCCGGCCGGCAGCGGCATCTGCACCCGGGCCAGCCGGTGGCCGTCGGTGGCGACCGCGCGCAGCACCGGCATGTCGTCGGCCTTGGTCTCGTGCAGGAAGATGCCGTTCAGGTAGTAGCGGGTCTCCTCGGTGGAGATCGCGAACCGGGTCCGGTCGATCAGGGTCTTGGCGTCGGCCGCCGACAGCACGAAGCCGGTCGGCAGGGTGTCGCCGGACAGCGCCGGGAACTCCTCGACCGGCAGGGTCGGCAGCGAGAAGTTCGAGCGCCCGGCCCGGATCGCCATGCGGCCGCTGTCGCCGTTGGCGGTCAGCTCGACCTCCGACCCGTCCTGCAGCTTGCGGACGATTTCGTACAGGGTGTGCGCCGGCACCGTGGTCTGGCCCGGCTGGTCGACCGAGCAGCCGACGCTCTCGACCACGTCCAGGTCCATGTCGGTGGCGGTCAGCGACAGCGTCCCGTCGCCGGCCCGCAGCAGCACGTTGGCCAGGATCGGGATGGTGTTGCGACGCTCGACGACGCTCTGGACGTGGGCGAGCGGCTTCAGCAGGGCCGCGCGGTCGATGGTGATCTTCATGGGCTCGCTCGGGCCTTTCGGATGGTCTCGGGGACGCCTCCGCCGCCCGGCGAAGGGCGGCGGAAAGGCATACCCGTCACGGGGCGAATCGTCACGGATTTTATAGCACGAAACACCCGCCGTAGGGCCAGCTTTCCGGCGATCCGAAGCGCCCTCGCGACACCCCTGCGGGCGCCGTCCGATACGCCCCCCGAAACCGCCCTCGCGTCAGCTCTCGAGCATGCGGCGGAGCATGTCGACATCCTCGTCGAAATGCCGGTCGGCGGCGCGCAGCTCGTCGACCTTCTTGACCGCGTGCATCACAGTCGTGTGGTCGCGTCCGCCGAACTTGCGGCCGATCTCCGGCAGCGACCGCTGGGTCAGCTGCTTGGCGAGGTACATGGCGATCTGCCGCGGCCGGGCGATCGAGCGCGAGCGCCGGGCCGAGTGCATGTCGGCGATCCGGATGTTGAAGTGCGAGGCGACCTTGCGCTGGATCTCCTCGATGGTGATCCGCCGGTCGTTGGCCTTCAGCAGGTCGTGCAGGACCTCCTGGGTGCTTTCCAGGGTGATCGCGCGGCCGACCAGGGTCGAGTGCGCGACGATGCGGTTGAGCGCCCCTTCCAACTCGCGGACGTTGGAGGAGATCTTGTGGGCCAGGAACTCCAGCACCTTCGGCGGGATCGCGGTCTCCAGCTTCTCGGCCTTCGACTGCAGGATGCCGAGCCGCAGCTCGTAGGTGGTCGGGTGGATGTCCGCCACCAGCCCCCAGCCGAGCCGCGAGCGCAACCGCTCCTCCAGCCCGTCCAGGTCGTTCGGCGACTTGTCGGCGGAGATGATGACCTGCCGGTTCTGGTCCACCAGGGCGTTGAAGGTATGGAAGAACTCCTCCTGGGTGGAGTCCTTGCCGCTGATGAACTGCACGTCGTCGATCATCAGCACGTCGACCGACCGGAACTGCTCCTTGAACGCCACCGTGTCCTTGAAGCGCAGCGCCCGGATGAACTGGTACATGAACTTCTCGGCGGACATGTACAGCACCCGCCGCTGCGGGTGCTTCTCCCGCAGGTTCCAGGCGATGGCGTGCATCAGGTGGGTCTTGCCGAGCCCGACCCCGCCGTACAGGAACAGCGGGTTGAACGGCACGGTCTCGCTCTCGGCCACCCGCCGGGCGGCCGCGAAAGCCAGCTCGTTCGGCTTCCCCACGACGAAATTGTTGAAGGTGAACCGCGGATCGAGCGGTGCGCTCAGGGCCTCGGTCGGCTCGACCGTCCGGAGGACCGGCGGCGCTTCCCGCACCTCGTCCTCGGGATCCTCGTCGACGATCCGGCCGGCAAAGGCCCGCTCGGCGCTCCGCCCGACGGCGGCAGCCGGCGCCTGGCGCACGGGCCGCCGCGACGTCGACGCGCCGGCCTCGGCGTCGACCCCGGCCCCAGCCCCGGCCCCGGCCGAGACCAGAACCTCGACGGTCTGAACCGCCGGGTCCTCGTCGCACCAGAGCGCACGCAGCCGGTCGCCGTACTGGTTGGTGACCCGGTCGCGGACCACCCGGCTCGGCACCGACAGCACGACCGTCGAGCCGTCCCGGCGAACCAGGGTCAGGGAACGCAGCCAGCTCCGATAGACGGTTTCGCCGCACTCGGCGCGCAACCGTCCCCGCACTCGCGCCCAACGGGTCGCAAGCTCACCCCCGCCGTCGCGATCAAGCATCCCACGTGCCTCCCTTTCGGGTGAGGGCGGCGTTGCTCGCCGCACGTCGATGAATCCGCACGTCCCCCGTCTGGCTCCCCAAGCCATTGTCGGTTGTCACAGTTCGCCCCTCGCGTCTCCCGGGCGTAAGCCCGTTCCCTTGACTTCGACCGGTCTGGCACCCGATCCGAACCCCCCGTTCGAGATCGGGTCACGCAAAATCCGCCCCGTCCGGCGCAGCTTGCGCCGCACCGTCCCGTCGACGCCGGAACTCATGCAATACAGTGCCGAGACGTCGACGTTTTCCAGACCATCGTAAGATTTCGCACAAACGTATCGCGTGAATACTGCATTTTTTCCTTAACGACTTGCAGTAACCACCGGTTTGCGCCAAGGCCCGTAAGTTACTCGCCCCCCCTGGCCGACGCAACAGACTCGGCCGTTAGATGACCAAATTTTTTCGGCCCGGTGCGCCGAATCGCGAGTTGACTTATCCAGAGGAAACTCGATTCAACGCTTTGCGCTCTGATGTTGAACCGATGTCGAGCGAATCGCCGCAACTCGGCAACCGACCGGGAAAGCGTTTCAGCTCTCGCGACTTAGCCCGTGACGCATTTTCGTAACACGGGTCGGGCGAGGTGGGGCGGCCTCCCCGCCCACACGCGTGACACCCGGATCGGGCGCGGTCGCCGGGTCGGATCGCGACGTCTCGACCCGACCGGCCGTCGCCGCTCCGCCAACATCACCGATCCGGGTAAATTCGATCGTCGGGCGTCGGGCGTCGGGCGCCGGGCGTCGGGCGTCGGGCGTCGGGGAACCGCGCCACCGAAGGCCGAAAGGCGGACACACGAAAGGGCCGCCGGAATCCGACGGCCCTCGCAACGGTGCTCTCCTGGCGGCCGCAGCCGCCCGGAACCTCAGGCGCCGAGCGCCTTGATCCGGGCGTTCAGGCGCGACAGCTTGCGCGCCACGGTGTTGCGGTGCAGGACGCCCTTGGACACGCCACGGTGCATCTCCGGCTGCGCCTCCGCGAACGCCGACTTCGCGGCGGTCTCGTCACCGGACGCGATGGCCTTCTCGACCTTCTTCACGAAGGTGCGGATGCGCGAGATGCGCGCGTGGTTGATCTCGAAGCGATGCGCATTGCGACGAATGCGCTTCTTGGCCGACTTGTGGTGCGCCATGGTGTCTCTCGAATGGCCGGCGATACGCGGAAGGCGCGCCTTATAGCGCCACGCCCGATCCGCGTCAACCGTGGTGGGCGGCCCCCGCCGCGTCGTGCCGCGGGGACCTGGGAAATCAACCGGTCAGCTGTGCTTGAAGGCCGGCTGCCGCTTCTCGACGAAGGCCGCCATGCCTTCCTTCTGGTCCTCGGTCGCGAAGGTGGAGTGGAACAGCCGGCGCTCGAACCGCACGCCCTCGCTGAGGGTGGTCTCGTAGGCGCGGTTGACCGACTCCTTGGCCATCATGACCATCGGCCGCGACATGTCGGCGATCCGCTCGGCGACCTTCATGACCTCGTCCATCAGCTCGCCGGCCGGCACCACCCGGCTGACCAGCCCGGCGCGCTCGGCCTCGGCGGCGTCCATCATCCGGCCGGTCAGGCACATGTCCATGGCCTTCGACTTGCCGACGAAGCGGGTCAGGCGCTGGGTGCCGCCGGAACCCGGGATGGTGCCGATGGTGATCTCCGGCTGCCCGAACTTGGCGGTGTCGGCGGCGATGATGAAGTCGCACATCATCGCCAGCTCGCAGCCGCCGCCGAGCGCGTAGCCGGCGACCGCGGCGACCACCGGCTTGCGGATCCGGGTGATGTGCTCCCAGCGGGCGGTGATGAAGTCCGCCTTGTAGACGTCCATGTAGGACTTGTCCTGCATCTCCTTGATGTCGGCACCGGCGGCGAACGCCTTCTCGCTGCCGGTCAGCACCAGGCAGCCGATCGCGTCGTCGGCCTCGAGCTCGTCGAGGCCACGGGCCAGTTCGTCCATCAGCACCGACGACAGGGCGTTCAGCGCCTTCGGGCGGTTCAGCGTGATTACGCCGACCTTCCCGCGGCGCTCCACCAGGATCGTCTCGTAAGGCATCGTTGCTGCTCCTCTCCAGAGCCGCCGCCGGCGGCCGGAACCAGGGACAATTCGGTTTCAGCGCGGCGCGAGTTCGAAACGGACCACCAGCCCGTCGCCCTCGACCACCGTATCCACGGTCAGAACCTCTCCCTCCCGCATCCAGCGGCCGGTGCCGTCGGGCGACCAGCCGAGCTGCGGCAGTGTCTCCTCGTAGAAGGCGCGCACGGCCGGCATGCGCACCCCGCCTTCGGCGAAGGCGACCACGATGCGGCCGACCGCGGCATCGAAGCTCACGCTGGCGGCCGGGACGTTACGCAGTCCCGGCATCAGCGGAAGATCCTCGAATCCATCGACGAAGGCGTCCGCGCGGACCGGCGCGGGCGCCGCTCCCCACAGCAGGCCGGCCCCGATGACGACGGGTCCGACGAGACGCGCGAGGAGCCGGTGCGGCGTGCTCATGGCCCGGGGCTTCTACCTCACCGCTGACAGGACGGACAATAGAAAGTCGAGCGGCCGGTCTGAACGATCCGCCGGACCGTGCCCCTGCAACCCTCGGTCGGGCAGCGCTCGCCCTCGCGGTCGTAGACCCGGAAGGTGTGCTGGAAATAGCCGAGCTCGCCCGAGGTCTGGCGGTGGTCGCGCAGCGAAGAGCCGCCGGCCGCGATGGCGTCGCGCAGCACGTCGCCGACCGCGGTCGCCAGGGCCTCGGCGCGGCCGCCGCGCACGTTCAGGGCCAGCCGCTTCGGCGAGATCCGCGAACGGTGCAGCGCCTCGCAGGCGTAGATGTTGCCGATCCCGGCGACCACGCGCTGGTCCAGCAGCGCCGCCTTGATCGGCGTGTGGCGGCCCTCCAGCGCCGCCTCGAGCGCCGGCCCGGAGAACGCGTTGCCGAGCGGCTCGGGGCCGATCCCGGCGAGCAGCCGGTGGTTCTCCACGTCCGCCGTCGGCCACAGATCCATCATCCCGAACCGGCGGGCGTCGTTGAACCGCAGCCACCAGCCCTCGTCGGTCCGCAGCACCACGTGGTCGTGCTTCTCCGGCACCGGCTCGCCGTCGTTCGACAGCAGCATCCGCCCGGACATGCCGAGGTGGATCAGCCAGCTCACGGAATCGTCCAGGTCGACCAGGATGTACTTGGCGCGCCGGCGCAGGCCGAGCACCCGGCGGCCGGTCAGCCGCCGGGCGAAGTCGCGCGGCAGCGGCCAGCGCAGGTCCGGGCGGCGCGCCTCGACATGGGCGAGCACCCGGCCCTCCAGCCGCGGCGCCAGGCCGCGCATCACCGTCTCTACTTCGGGCAGCTCGGGCATGGCCGCGACGCTAACGCCGGTCGCGCGCGGCGCCAAGCGGGATGTTCGACTCACCCGGATCCACCGCAGCGAGGCGCGGAGAATTCGAGCTATGCGGGCACCGCCGGGTCATCTAGTATGGTACTGTTTAATATGATGACACGATGTATGGCGCGACCTCCTTCGCCGGCAGGCGGACGGGGGCGTGACAGAACGAGGATGCGGCCGACGTCCGGCACGCGTCCCGAGGGAGGAATCAGTCATGCGAGTTTCTGGAACCATCGCGCTGGCCGCCGCGTTGCTGGCGACCCTCTCCTTCGGCAGCCCGGCCCGGGCCGCCGGGCCGGAGGTCGTCGCCGGGCCGAGCCCGGATCCCGCCTGCTTCAGGCCGTGGGACGCCAAGACCAAGTTCTTCAAGTATGCGGCGAAGAAGCCGCCCTACCGGATCGCGCTGGCCAACGGCTTCATCGCCAACACCTGGCGGATCCAGATGATCAAGACCGCCAAGGCCTATGCCGACCAGAACAAGGACCTGATCTCCGAGTTCAAGGTCGTCTCGACCGGCGAGGACCTGCCGGCGCAGATCGCCGCGGTCGAGAACTTCATCAATTCCGGCTACGACGCGGTCATCGTCAACGCGCTCAACCCGGCGGCCTTCAAGCCGGCGGTCAAGAAGGCCAACCGGGCCGGCGTGGTGCTGGTCTCGTTCGACAACGTGATCGAGTCCGACGACGCCATCATGGTCAACGTCGACCAGGTGAAGATCGGCCAGATGATGGGCGAGTTCCTCGCCTCCAAGCTGCCGGCCAAGGGCGCCAGCGTGATCGAGGTGCGCGGCCCGTCCGGCAACTCGGTCGACCGCGACCGCCATGACGGCTTCAACGCCGCGATGAAGGAGAAGGGCGTCGACTGGAACGTCATCGAGACGGTCGGCAAATGGGACGACGGCACCGCCCAGAAGGTGGTGGCGGACGCGCTCGCCGTGCACAAGAAGGTCGACGGCGTCTACGTCCAGGGCGGGTCGACCGGCGTGGTCCGGGCGCTGATGGACGCCAAGCACCCGTTCATCCCGGTCGCCGGCGAGACCGAGAACGGCTTCCGCAAGCTGTGTGCCGCACACGGCAAGGAAGGGCTGGAATGCGCGTCGTCCGGCACCGGCCCGGCGCAGGTCGCGGTCGCCATCAAGGCCGCCCTGTCGGCCCTGGAGGGACAGGCGATCCCGCAGTCGGTGGCGCTGCCGATCTCCTACACCCAGTACCCGGACTTCAAGGACGGCGAGAACTTCTACTCCGGCCAGTCCGACAACTTCTTCGTCGGCAACGCCTTCCCCGACTGCAAGGTCGGCTTCACCGCGCGGGAGATCATGGGGCAGTCGGAATCCAACAACTAGGTTCTCCGCCCGATCCTGCGGGCGGGGCGGCCGTCGGTTCCCGGACGTCAAGTCCAGGACCTCGGCCGTCCCGCCCGGTCTTTTTCCCGCGCCACCGCAGTCATTGCGGCCGCATGCTAGCCTTGCAATCATGAGTCAGATCCTCGAGCTGCACGGCGTGTCGAAAAGCTACGGCGGCGTCCATGCCCTGCGCGCCACCGACTTCGAGTGCGCGCGCGGCCGGATCCACGCGGTGCTCGGCGAGAACGGCGCCGGCAAGTCCACCCTGATGAAGATCCTGGCCGGCGTCGTGCAGCCGGACGGCGGCGTGCTGCGGCTGGACGGCCGCGAGGTGGCGTTCGCCCGGCCGGCCGAGGCGATCCGGGCCGGGGTGGTCTGCATCTTCCAGGAGCTGAGCCTGATCCCCGACCTGACGGTCGCCGACAACATCTGCCTGCTGGACCCGCCGCGGCTGGGATTCCTGATCGACCAGCGCGCCCAGGACCGGATCGCCCTGGACTGCCTGGCGCGGATCGGCGTGCACGACATCCACCCGCGCCAGCGGCTGTCCGACCTGCCGCTGTCGCGCCGCCAGATCGTCGAGATCGCCAAGGCGCTCCGCCTCGACCCGAAGATCCTGATCCTCGACGAGGCGACCTCGGCGCTCACCGCCGAGGACGTCGGGCGGGTGTTCGCGCTGCTCAAGGCGCTGCGCGAGGACGGCGTCACCATCCTGTACATCTCGCACCGCATGAACGAGATCGCCGAGCTGGCCGACGACTGCTCGGTATTCCGAAACGGCGAGCGGGTCGGGGTGTTCCGCAACGGCGAGAAGACCCACGACGAGATCGTCGAGATGATGATCGGCCGCGAATACGTGCACGCCTACCCGCCGAAGCCGGTGCGGGCCGCGCCGCCGCAGCCGGTGGTGGAGGTCGAGCGACTGAGCTGGCCGCCGGCCCTCCGCGACGTGTCGCTGACCGTCGGCGCCGGCGAGATCGTCGGCCTCGGCGGGCTGGACGGCCAGGGCCAGCGCGAGTTCCTGCTGGCGCTGTTCGGCGTGCTCAAGGGCGTCCAGGGCACGGTCCGGATCGACGGCGCGCCGGTCGCCTTCTCCGGCCCGGCCCAGGCCAAGCGGCACCCGACCGGCGTCGCCCTGATCCCCGAGGACCGCAAGACCGAGGGGCTGATGCTGCCGATGTCGATCCGCGACAACCTGTCGATGGCGATCCTCGACCGGCTGACCCGCGGCCTGGTGGTCGACCGGATCGCGGAGGACGCGGCGATCGAGCGGGCGGTCGGCCAGCTCTCGATCCGGTTCGGCGACCTCGATCATCCGGTCGCGTCGCTGTCGGGCGGCAACCAGCAGAAGGTGGTCATGGGCAAGTGGCTGCTGACCGGGGCCAGGGTGCTGCTGCTGAACGATCCGACCCGCGGCATCGACGTCGGCACCAAGCAGGAGATCTACGGGCTGCTGCGCCGGCTGGCCGACGACGGCGCCAGCATCCTGTTCTACTCGACCGACTACGACGAGCTGATCGGCTGCTGCGACCGGGTCGCGGTGTTCTACGACGGCCGCATCGTCCGCACCCTGGAGGGCGACGGGATCACCGAGAAGGCGCTGGTCGCCAGCGCCCTGAACCTCGAGCCCGGCGCCCTCCAGGGTGCGGACGACGCGGCCCGGCAACCGCAGGAGGCGACGTGAACCGGCTCCGGTACTTCCTGGCGCACAGCCGCGGCGCCCTGCTGGCGCTGGCGCTGTTCGCCGCCATGTTCGCGGTCTACGTCGCCTACCACCCGGCCGGCCTGACCATCGACGTGGTGTCGACGGCGGCCAACAAGGGGGTGCTGCTGGCGCTGGTGGCGATGGCCCAGACCCTGCCGATCCTGACCGCCGGCCTCGACCTGTCGATCGGCATGACCTTCGTGCTGGCCAACTCGCTGGCCTCGGCCGTGGTGCTCGGCTCGCCGGCGGAGACCGCGCTCGGCGTCGTGCTGGTGCTGCTGGCGTCGCTGCTGTGCGGCGCCCTGAACGGGCTGATCGTGGTGTTCGGCCGGCTGCAGCCGATCATCACCACCCTGGCCACCGGCTCGATCTACTTCGGCCTCGCCCTGGTGATCCGGCCGAGCCCGGGCGGCGACGTCAACGAGGACCTCGCCGACGCCCTGACCTACGACCCGGTCCTGGGCGTGGTGCCGCCGTCGCTGCTGGTGCTGCTGGCCACCGTGGTGCTGGTCTGGCTGCCGCTGCGGCGCTCGACCTGGGGCCGGGCGGTGTACGCCGCCGGCTCGGCCGAGGGCGCGGCCTACATGTCGGGACTGAACGTCGACCTCGGCAAGTTCGTCGCCTACACCTTCGCCGGGCTGTTCGCCGGGATCGCCGGGCTGATGCTCACCTTCATGACCTATGCCGGCGAGGCCAACGCGGCGCTCGGCGGCGCCTACACCCTGAACTCGATCGCCTCGGTGGTGATCGGCGGGACCTCGCTGTTCGGCGGTGCCGGCGGCGCGATCGGCTCGGTGATCGGCGCCTTCGTGTTCCGCACCATCGGCGACCTGCTGTTCGTGTTCGACATGGACGCGCTGTACCAGCCGCTGTTCATCGGCCTGGTGCTGCTGGTCTCGGTGTCGCTCGGCTCGCTGCGGCTGCTGCGGATCCGCAACCGCCTGGAGCTGTTCCGGTGAGCGCGGTGCTGCGCGTCTTCGGCAGGATCGACCGGCCGGTGCTGCTGGCGTTCGCCTGCGTGGTGGCGCTGCTGCTCGGCGGCAGCCTGTACACGTCGAGCTTCCTGTCGCCCGACTACCTGCTCAAGCAGCTCCAGCTCGGCGCCTTCCTCGGGGTCATCGCCTCCGGCGTGATGCTGGTCATCCTGCTCGGCCACATCGACCTGTCGATCCCCTGGGTGCTGACCTCGGCGGCGATGATCTCGACCGCGGTCGCCGGCTGGTGGGGCGACGCCGGCACGCTGCTGGCGATCCCGGTCGGCCTCCTGTGGGGGGCGGCGATCGGCGCGATCAACGGGTTCGGCGTGGCGTTCCTGCGGGTGCCGTCGATGATCTTCACCCTCGGGGTCAACGCCGTGCTGCAGGGCCTGATGGTGATCCTGACCGGCGGGGCGGCGCCGCAGGACTACGCCACCGACGCCATGCGCTGGCTCGGCTCCGGCGCCAGCCTCGGGGTGCCGCACTCGCTGATGGTGTGGGCGGTCGTCGGCGCCCTGATCGTGTTCGTGCTGAAGCGCACCGGCTTCGGCCGCTCGATCTTCGCGTTCGGCAACTCCGAGGCCGCGGCCTACCTGTCCGGCGTCAACACGCGGGCGGTGGTGGTCGGATGCTTCGCGATCGCCGGGGGCTGCTCGGCGCTGGCCGGGGTCATGCTGGCCGGCTACGGCACCAAGGCGGCGCAGGCCATGGGCGACCCGTACCTGCTGCCGAGCATCGCGGCGGTGGTGCTGGGCGGTACCTACATCCTGGGCGGGCGCGGCAGCTATCTCGGGACGATCGCCGGCGTGATCCTGATCACCCTGCTGCAGAGCATCCTGCGCATCGTGCAGCTGCCGGACTCCTGGCGGGCGATTTTCGAGGCGCCGGAATCGCTGCGCGAGATCGTGTACGGCGCGGTGATCATCGGCATGATGCTGCTGTACGGCCGCCAGCAGGCCAAGCGCGGCTAGCTCCCGCCGGCGGCCTCGGTCTATACAGGGGCCGTGTCGCGCGGCGAGCGGCCGGGCCCGGCAGGACGGCCCCGCCGGCGGCGACGGGATTTCCTGGAGGGCGGCATGACCGCGAAAGGCGCCACGACCCACCGCTCCGGCGGGCAGCAGGCCGGGACCGACCCGAAGATCCGGGCCGGGGTGACCGATTTCGGCTTCGAGCAGGTGCCGGTCGAGGACAAGGCGGCCCGGGTGCGCGGGGTGTTCGACTCGGTCGCCGGCAACTACGACCGCATGAACGACCTGATGAGCCTCGGCATCCACCGGGTCTGGAAGGACGCGCTGATGGACTGGCTGCTGCCGCGGCCGTCGCAGCACCTGCTGGACGTGGCCGGCGGCACCGGCGACATCGCCCAGCGCTGGCGCAAGCGCGGCGGCGGACCGGTCACGGTCTGCGACATCAACGCCGAGATGATCGGCGTCGGCCGCGACCGCCTGGACAAGGCCGGCGGCGACCCCGCCATCACCTGGACGGTCGGCAACGCCGAGTGCCTGCCGTTCGACGACCGCTCGTTCGAGCGCGTCACCATCGCCTTCGGGCTGCGCAACGTCACCCGGATCGACGCGGCGCTGGCCGAGATGCGCCGGGTGCTGAAGCCCGGCGGCCGGTTCATGTGCCTGGAGTTCTCGCGCCCGACCCAGCCCTGGCTCGACCCGCTGTACGACGCCTATTCGTTCCGGGTGCTGCCCTGGCTCGGCCGCGTCGTCGCCGACGACGAGGACGCCTACCGCTATCTCGCCGAGAGCATCCGGCGGTTCCCGGACCAGCAGAACCTGACCGAGCGCATGCGCCGGGCCGGGTTCGAGAAGGTCGCCTGGCGCAACCTGTCGGCCGGCATCGCCGCCATCCATTCCGGCTGGCGGTTGTAGCCATGTCCGGCTGAGGCCCGGCGCGAACGCCATGATCCGCTCGCCATGATCCGCTCGCTGCGCAACCTGTTCCGGCTGATCCGGATCGCCTGGATCATGGCCCGGCACGGGGTGCTGGAGCCGCTGGAGACGGTGGCGGAGGCGCCGGCCCTGGCCCTGTTCGCCCGGCTCGCCCGGCGGCTGCGCGACCCGCGGGTCGACGGCCGCTGGGGTCAGCGGCTGGCCGCCGCCCTGGTGGCGCTCGGCCCCAGCTTCATCAAGTTCGGCCAGTCGCTGGCGACCCGCGCCGACCTGATCGGCGACCAGGCCTCGGCCGACCTGACGATGCTGCAGGACCGGCTGCCGCCGTTCGCCCCGGCGACCGCGCGCGCCACCCTGGAGTCCGAGCTGGGCGCGTCGGTCGACGCGCTGTTCGCCCGGTTCGACGAGGTGCCGGTGGCGGCCGCCTCGATCGCCCAGGTGCACCGCGCCCGCACCGCCGACGGTCGCGAGGTGGCGGTCAAGGTGCTGCGGCCCGGCATCGAGGCGGCGGTGGCCCGCGACCTCGACCTGTTCGAGTGGATCGCCGAGACCATCGAGCGGGTGCTGCCGTGGACCGAGCGGCTGCGCCCGGTCGAGACCGTCCGGGTGTTCCGCCAGACCGTCGAGATCGAGCTCGACCTGCGCTACGAGGCGGCGGCGGCGGCCGAGCTGGCCGAGAACTTCCAGGACGACGCCGATTTCCGGGTCGCCGAGGTCGATTGGGAACGGACCACCCGGCGGGTGCTGACCTCGGCCTGGGTCGAGGGCTGCCGGATCGACGACCTGGGGTCGCTGCACGCCCACGGGCTCGACCCGACCGAGCTGCTGGCCAAGGCCGCCGCGGTGTTCTTCACCCAGGTGTTCCGCGACGGCTTCTTCCATGCCGACATGCATCCCGGGAACATGCTGGTCGAGCCGGACGGCACCCTGGTGCCGGTCGACTTCGGGATCATGGGCCGGGTCGACCTGGCCACCCGCTTCTACCTGGCCGACACCCTGACCGGCTTCCTGAACGGCGACTGGCGGGCGGTCGCCGAGATCCACTTCCGCATGGGCTTCGTGCCGGCCGGCAAGTCGATCGACCTGTTCACCCAGGCCTGCCGGTCGATCGGCGAGCCGGTCATGGACAAGCCGCTGCACGAGATTTCGGTGGCCAGGCTGCTCGGCCAGGTGCTGCGGATCGCCGAGACCTTCGAGATGCGCGCCCAGCCGCAGCTCCTGCTGCTGCACAAGACCATGGTGGTGGCCGAGGGCGTCGGCCGGAAGCTGAACCCGGACGTCAACATGTGGGCGCTGGCCCGGCCGCTGATCGAGCAGTGGATGATCGAGAACCGCGGGCCGGAGGCGCTGCTCGGGCGCGGCGCCGACGACGTGATGCGCACCCTCGGCCGCCTGCCGGCCCTGGTGCGCGCCGCCGACCGGCTGCTGCAGCACCTTGACGAGGGCGGGCTGAAGGTCCACCCGGAGAGCCTGCGGATCCACGCCGAGATGTCCGCCCGCCAGCGCTTCCCGGCCTGGCCGGTGCTGGCCGCCGTGCTGGCCGGCCTGCTGATCGGGCTGCTGCTGGGGTAGCGGCCGAGCGTCCGTCGCCTGGCCGCCGACAGGTCCCGGCTCTGCGGGGCTATGCCCCTTCGGCCGGGATGAGGGACCTTGTGGGAAATCCACCTCCATGGCCTCATCCCGGAGCGGGGCGCCGAAGGCGAAACGCATCCGGGACCCATTTGCCGACGCACAGGCAGCAGCCAACATGACCGCAAAGCGCGGGAGGGACTTCGCATGATCACGGAACGCATCGCCGCACTGCCGCTGCTGCCGACGACGGTGGTCGGCAGCTACCCGCAACCGGGCTGGCTTGTCGATCCCGAGGCGTTGAAGCAGGCCGGCGTGCCGCGGCTGCGCGCCAAGGGCATCTGGCGGCTGTCCGGCGAGCTGCTGGCCGAGGGCCAGCGCGACGCCACCGTGCTGGCGGTGCACGACATGGAGCGCGCCGGCATCGACATCGTCGGCGACGGCGAGGCCGGCCGCGAAAGCTATTCCAACCAGTTCGCCACGGCGCTCGAGGGCGTCGACATCGAGACCCCGGGCAGCACGATCGGCCGCTACGGCCAGACCACCCTGGTGCCGCGGGTCGTCGGCCCGGTCCGCCGGGTCCGGCCGGTGATCGTCGACGAGGTGAAGTTCCTGCGGGCGCAGACCGACCGGCCGATCAAGGTGACCTTGCCCGGACCGTTCACCATGACCCAGCAGGCGTCCAACGAGCACTATGCCGACGACGCCGACCTGGCGATGGCCTATGCCGCGGCCGTCAACGAGGAGCTGATGGAGCTGTTCGCCGCCGGCGCCGACGTCGTCCAGCTCGACGAGCCCTGGATGCAGGCCCGGCCCAAGCTGGCGCACGACTACGCGGTCCCGGCGATCAACCGGGCGCTCGAGGGCGCGCCGGGGACCACCGCGGTGCACCTGTGCTTCGGCTACGCCGCCATCGTGAAGGACAAGCCGAGCGGTTATTCTTTCCTGCCCGAGCTCGAGGCCTCGACCGCCGACATCATCTCGATCGAGGCGGCACAGCCGGGGCTCGACCCCGCCGCACTGGCCGCCCTGCCGAGCAAGCGCATCATGCTCGGCGTGATCGACCTGAACGACCCGAAGGCGGAGACCGCCGAGATCGTGGCCGGCCGCCTGCGCGCCGCCCTGAAGCACATGCCGGCCGAGCGGCTGATGGTCGCCCCGGACTGCGGCATGAAGTACCTGCCGCGCGACGTGGCGTTCGGCAAGCTGAAGGCGATGGCCGAGGGTGCGAAGATCGTGCGGGACGAGCTGGGCCGGTAGGCCCCCAGCCTAAGCCCACCCCGCTTACGCCTTGCGCATCCACACCGCGGTGTCGTGGAACACCGCGCCGCCGGACGGCGGCGGCGAGTCGGCGCTGGTCAGGGCGTTGATGCCGATGCCTTCCTCGAAGGCGGCGTTCGGCCACACCGACTCGACGACCACGGTGGTCGGCTGCACCCCGTCGAACAGCTTCGCGTGCAGCACCACCGAGCCCTGCTCGTTGCCGAGCCGCACCCGGTCGCCGTCGCCGAAGCCGAGGGCCGCCGCGGTGTCGGGATGCACCATCACCGTCGGCCGGGCCTCGCGCTTGCGGCTGGTCGGGGTCTCGGTGAACGAGGTGTTCAGGTAATTGCGGGCCGGCGCGGTGACCATCCGGTACGGCCTGTCCGGGGTCGCCCGGTCGATGATGTCGACATGGTCCGGCAAGGCCGGGATGCCCTTGCCGAGCGGGCCGACGGCCGCCCAGTCGGCGGCGAACTCGAACTTCCCCGATTTCGTCGGGAACCCGGTCAGGAAGTGCTGCTCCTCCCAGGACGGCGACACGTCCAGCCATTTGCGGCCGACCATTTCGTCGAAGCCGGGATAGCCGGAGCGCTTCAGGGTGGCGTCGATCAGCTCCGCCTCGGTCATGTCCATGGCCGGGTGCTCGGCCCCGAGCCGGCGCAGCAGCGCGTTCTGGACCCAGTGGTTGGAGCGGCACTCGCCCGGCGCCTCGATCACCCGGTCGTGCACCTCGAGGTGCGGGTGGCCGCCGGCGGTGTAGATGTCGGCATGCTCCAGGAACGTCGTCGCCGGCAGGACCACGTCGGCGTGCCGGGCGGTCTCGGTCAGGAACTGCTCGTGCACGCACACGAACAGGTCGTCGCGGTTGAAGCCCTTCAGCACCCGGTGGCTGTCCGGCGCCACCGCCGCCGGGTTGGTGTTCTGGATCAGCATGGCGGTCACCGGCGGGCCCTGGCGGACCACCGAATCCTCGCCGGTCAGCACCGGGCCGATCCGCGACATGTCGAGCACCCTTGTGCCGGGACGGACCCGGTCGGTCGCCTCGATCAGGGTCTTGTCGACCGTGTAGTAGCCGTCGACCTTCCACAGCGCGCCGCCGCCGCGGTGCCTCCACTTGCCGCCGACCGCCGGGATCGCCGCCACCGCGTGCACCTGCATCGGGCCGTTGCGCGAGCGCGCGAAGCCGTAGCCGAGGCGGATGAACGCCCGGTCGGTCCGGCCGTAGCGCGCGGCCAGCGCCTCGATCTGCGCCGCCGGCACGCCGGAGATCGCCTCGGCCCATTCCGGCGAACGGCTGGCCAGGTGCGCCTCCAGCTCGGCCGCGCCCTCGGTGTAGCGCGCCAGGTACTCGCGGTCGGCATACCCGTCGCGAAACAGCACGTGCATGATCGCGCAGGCGACCGCCCCGTCGGTGCCGGGGCGGACCATGACGTGCTCGTCGGCGGCCTCGGCGGTCGGCGTGCGGTACGGATCGACCACCACGAAGTGGGCGCCGCGCTCCTTCCGCGCCCGGGTCACGTGGGTCATCACGTTGACCTGGGTCGAGACCGGGTTGCCGCCCCACATGATGATGAGGTCCGACTCCGCCATCTCGCGCGGGTCGGAGCCGCCGACCTTGCCGGAGCCGGCGATCCAGCCGGCCTTCACCACCGTGGTACAGATGTTGGCGTCCTGGCCGGAATAGCCCATGACGTTGCGCAGGCGGTTGATGCCGTCGCGGTTCACCAGCCCCATGGTGCCGGCGAAGTAGTACGGCCACACCGTCTCCGGCCCGAGCCGCGCCGCCGCCACCGCGAACGCGCCGGCGACCCGGTCCAGGGCCTCGCCCCACGGAATCTCGCGGAACTGGTCGGAACCCTTCGGCCCGACCCGGAGCAGCGGCCGCTTCAGCCGATCCGGGTGGTGCACCCGCTCGGCGTAGCGCGCGACCTTCGCGCACACCACGCCGGCGGTGTAGTCGTTGGCGGCCGAGCCGCGGACCCGGCCGATGGTGTGGGCGTCGATCCGCTCGACCTCCAGCGCGCAGGCGCTCGGGCAGTCGTGCGGGCAGACGGACGGGACGATGGCGGGAGAGGCGAGAGCGTCGAGCGGCATGGACGGGAGGGTAGTGCGGGGCAGGGCCAAGTGGAAGAGCACCGAGACGGTGGGTGGGTCCCGGGCCGCCCCTCGACCAGATCGAGGACCGCCCGGGATGATGTCGAATCGAAAGATGACGTCATCCCGGACGCAGCGGCAAAGCCGCGACGGTCCGGGCCCCACCCGCAGCCTCGCGCTCGGAGACCTCCTGCGCCCCGTTTGACAACCGCGTCTATGCCCGGCCCCAATGCGGTTCCCGCCGTCCAGGAGCCCCGCCCATGACCGCCGCCGCCATCCGCCCTCGCCGCAGCTTCATCTTCGCGCCCGGCAACAAGCCGGACATGTTCCCGAAGGCGCTGAAGGTCGGCGCCGACATCATGTGCGTCGACCTGGAGGACGCGATCGCCCCGCAGCACAAGGCCGAGGCCCGCGCCGCCACGCTGAAGTGGTTCGCCGAGGCCGAGCTCGACGGTTCGGTCGAGGCGATGGTGCGGATCAACGCGCCGCGCACGCCCGAGGGCATGCGCGACATCGACGCGGTGCTGGCCTCGCCCAAGGCGCCGCCGGCGCTGATGCTCCCGAAGGTCAAGTCGCCGGCCGAGATCGTCGCGCTGACCGAGCTGTTCGACGAGCTGAAGATCCCGACCCGCCTGCAGGTGATCGTCGAGACCAACGAGGCGCTGGAGGCGGCCTGGGAGATCGCCCGCTCCAGCGACCGGATCGACGCCATGTTCTTCGGCGGCGTCGACATGGCCGCCGACCTGCGCTGCCGCAATTCCTGGAACGCCCTGCTGTACGCCCGCTCGCGGGTGGTGCATGCGGCCGCCGGCGCCGGGGTCGACGTGATCGACGTGCCGTATCTCGATCTCAACGACATGGACGGCATGCGGGCCGAGGCCGAGGCCGCCGCCGAGCTCGGGTTCTCCGGCAAGGGCTCGATCCATCCGAGCCAGGTGCCGATCCTGAACGAGATCTTCACCCCGAGCGCCGCCGAGGTCGCCTACGCCCGCCGCGTGGTCGAGGCGTTCGAGACCGCCGACAGCGGCCTCGTGGTGCTGGACGGCAAGCTGCTGGAGAAGCCGGTGCTGCGCAGCATGTACCGGGTGCTGGCGCGGGCCGGCGCCTGACGCCGCCGCCCGACCGGGAAGCGAAGCGGCGATCTGACGCGCCCGGTCCCCGCCGGGGCCGGCGACCCGCGCCTCCACCGGCGATCCGTTCCCGGCGCGCCACCAATCCCATGCCCGGGGGGCGGTTGTTTGCACGTCGGTTCCGGCGTTAGGCTTGTCTTACAAGATGACATCCGACCATCGGACATTCCCTGTCCGGCGGCCGGGTGCCCCGCCTGAATACCCGCCTCGCCAGGAGCGGGACCGTGGCCGTCGACGGTCCGGAGTCCCGCCACTCAACCGCAGGCCCCACGGAGGAGACACCATGAGCATGCGCTGGACGACCACGGCTGCCGTCGCCACGGCGGCCCTGCTGACCGCGACCATCGCGGTGCAGGCCGCCGAACTGCCGAAGACCACGATCAAGGTGGTCGGCAACTACAGCAACCTGCTGCAGACCAAGGAGGTCGAGAAGCCGTTCTGGACCGAGATGCTCGCGAAGGATTCGAACGGACAGGTCACGGCCGACTACAACAACCAGGACATCCTGGGCATCAAGGACTTCTCGCTGCTGCGGCTGACCCAGGCCGGCGTCGCGGACGCGGGCGTGGGCGACATCTCGAAGATGGCCGGCGACGACCCGGTGTTCGAGGGCTGCGACCTGGCCGGCATCACCACCGACATCGAGACCGCGCGCAAGGCGTGCGATGTCTGGAAGCCGGTGATGGCCGCGGCCATGAAGAAGAAGTTCAACGCCCGGCTGGTCGCGCTCGGCAACAATCCGCCGATCGTATTCTGGTGCAACAAGCCGATCGCCGGCCTGGCCGACCTGAAGGGCAAGAAGGTCCGGGTGTTCAACACCACCCAGTCCGACTTCGTCTCCGCCATCGGCGCCACCACCATCACCATGGCGTTCGGCGAGGTGGTCCCGGCCCTGCAGCGCAACGTCGTCGACTGCGCGCTGACCGGCACCCTGTCCGGCAACACCGCCGGCTGGCCGGAGGTCGCCACCCACCTGTATCCGCTGCCGGTCGGCTGGTCGATCTACTACACCGCCGTCAACGAGGACTCCTGGGAGAAGTGGGGCCCGGCCGTTCAGGGCTTCATGGACAAGGAATTCGCCAAGCTCGAGCAGATGAACTGGGACATCGGCGGCCAGGCCACCGACCAGGGCGTCAACTGCAACATCGGCAAGGACCCCTGCACCCTCGGCAAGAAGGGCAAGATGACCCTGGTGCCGCTGTCGGACGCCGACAAGGCGACCCGCGAGGAGGTCGTGCAGAACGTCGTGCTGGTGAAGTGGGGCAAGCGCTGCGGCAAGGACTGCGCCGCCAAGTGGAACGACACGGTTGGCAAGGTCGTCGGCCTGACCATTCCGCTCGACAAGCTCTGAGCCGGACCTGAAGAACCTGGTACCGCCCTCCCCCGGGAGGGCGGTATCGTGTTGCCCACATACTCGTCTCCGCTTCTCGTCTCTGCGCGCCCGCCCCAGACCCACAGGCTCGGAGCCGCCATGGACCGCATCCTAGACCTCGCCCACCGGCTGGCCCGCATCGGCGCCTGGGCCGGCGGCGCGCTGGTGATTCTCGCCGCCGTCGTCATCGGCCTCGACATCGTCGTCCGCAAGCTGTTCGTCCTGGCGTTCGGCGGCGCCGCCGAGTTGTCCGGCTACGTGCTGGCGATCGCCTCGTCCTGGGCGTTCGCGCTGGCGCTGCTGGACCGCGCCCATATCCGCATCGACTCGCTGTACGTCCACCTGCCGGTACGGGTCTGCGCCATGCTCGACGTGCTGGGGCTGACGGTGATGCTGGCGCTCGCCGCCCTGCTGACCTGGCAGGGCTGGCACGTGTTCTTCCAGTCCTGGAACCTCGGCTCGCGGGCGGTCACGGCGCTCGCCACGCCGCTGGCCTATCCGCAGTTCCTGTGGCTGGTCGGGCTGGCCTACTTCGCGCTGGTGACCGCGCTGCTGCTGGTCCGGGCTGCCCATGCCCTGGTCACCGGCGACGTCGCCACGGTGCACCGCATCGCCGGCTCGCGCACCGGCCAGCAGGACCTCGAGGAAGAGCTGGAAAGCATCAGAAGGCGCGGCGATACGGCGGAGAACCATTCATGATCTGGGTCACGGTCGCCCTGCTGTTCGTCGTCCTGGCGCTCAGCATCCCGATCGCCGCGGCGCTGGCGGCGCTCGGCCTGTCGCTCGACTACCTGTACTCCTGGATGCCGCTGCGCCTGGCGATGGGCGAGATGAGCTGGGGGGTGTCGACCGACTTCATCCTGTTCGCGATCCCGCTGTTCGTGCTGCTCGGCGAGGTGCTGCTGCGCTCCGGCATCGCCGAGCGGATGTACGGCGCCATGAGTCAGTGGCTGTCCTGGCTGCCGGGCGGGCTGATGCACTCCAACATCGGCACCTGCACCCTGTTCGCTGCGGTCTCGGGATCCAGCGTCGCGACCGCCGCCACCATCGGCACCGTGGCGGTCGGCGAGATCGAGCGGCACCGCTACAACGAGCGACTGTTCCTCGGCACCATCGCCGCCGGCGGCACCCTCGGCATCCTGATCCCGCCGTCGATCGTGATGATCGTCTACGGCGCCCTGACCGAGACCTCGATCCCGCAGCTCTACCTCGCCGGCATCGTGCCGGGCCTGGTGCTGGCGGTGTTCTTCATGGTCACGGTGGTGATCGCCTGCTCGGTCAAGCCGGAATGGGGCGGCGACAAGATCGCGGTGAGCTGGGCGGAGCGCTGGCGCACCCTGCCGGACCTGCTGCCGCCGCTGCTGATCTTCGGGGTGGTGATCGGCTCGATCTACACCGGCCTCGCGACGCCGACCGAGTCGGCGGCGCTGGGCGTGCTGATGTCGCTGGTGCTGGCCGCCTGGAAGCGCCGGCTGACCTTCACCATGCTGCGCGAGGCGTCCGAGGGCACCATGCGCACCACGGCGATGATCATGCTGATCCTGATCGCCGCCAGCTTCCTGAGCTTCGTCGTCACCTCGGTCGGCATCGGCCGCCAGGTCACCGAGCTGATCACCGACAGCGGGCTGACCCCGGCCCAGACCATGTGGATGATCGTGGCGCTGTACCTGGTGCTGGGCATGTTCATGGAATCGCTGTCGATGATGATCGCGACGGTGCCGATCATCACCCCGGTGGTGATCAACATGGGCTACGACCCGGTGTGGTTCGGCGTGCTGATGATGCTGCTGCTGGAGACCGCCCTGGTGACCCCGCCGGTCGGGCTCAACCTGTTCATCGTCCAGGGGGTGCGCCCCAAGGGCCAGATCCGCGACGTGATGATCGGCTCGGTGCCGTTCGTGATCGCCCTGCTGGCGATGATCGTGCTGCTGGTGCTGATGCCCGACCTGGCCCTCTGGCTGCCGCATACCCTCGACCAGTAGGATCGCCGACCGCTAGGATCGTGGCATGAGCCGACCGATCGTCCTGTTCGAGAACATGCGGGCCGTGCCCTACGTGCCGTTCTACCTGGCGGCCGAGCGCGGCGACTGGGCGCGGGCCGGGGCCGAGGTCCGGATCGAGACCTCGCCGGACACCTCGCAGACCGCCGCCGCCCTGCTGGACGGCAGGGCCGACGTGTCGTGGGGCGGGCCGATGCGGGTCATGCTGCACCACGACGCCGACCGCGACTGCCCGCTGGTGTGCTTCGGCCAGGTGGTCTCGGGCGAGCCGTTCGTGCTGGTCGGCCGGCACGCCAACCCGGAGTTCCGGTTCGCCGACCTGGCCAATTCCCCGGACTGGCCCGGGCCGCGTATCGGTGTGGCGGTCGACGTGCCGACCCCGTGGATGACCTTCCAGGACGATCTGCGACGCGAGGGTATCGACCCGGCCGCGATCAACCGCGCGCCCGACCTGCCGATGGCCGCGAACGTCGAGCGCCTGGAGGCCGGCAAGGTCGACGTGGTGCAGGTGTTCGAGCCCTATGTCGACCGGCTGGTCGCCGGCGGCAGAGGCCATGTCTGGCACCGGTTCGCCCGGCGCGGCGACATGAGCTACACCAGCTTCTACACGACGCGCCGCTTCGCCGAGGAGCAGCGCGAGACCTGCCGGGCCCTGGTGCGCGGCATCGCCGCCGCCCAGCGGGCGCTGTTCGCCGAGACCGCGGACGGGATCGCGGCGCAGGTGGCGGGCTGGTTCCCGGATTTCGAGACGGCCGCGCTGGCCCGCATGATCGAGGGCTATCGGTCGTCCGGCGTCTGGGCACGCTCGCCGGAGCTGCCGGCCGGGACCTTCGTGCGGCTGAAGGCGTCGCTGCTGTCCGGCGGGCTGATCGCCTACGACGTGCCGTACGACCGGGCCGTCGACGACGCCATCACGGTGGAGGCGCTGGCGGGCTGAGGCGAGACGCCCGTCGCGCCGTGGGTCCCGGAGCCGCCCGGGATCAAGTCCGGGGCTCTCCGGGATGACGGAAATGGGGTTAGGCTACCCTCTTCTCGTTCGTCATCCCGGGCGACGCGCAGCGGCGACCCGGGACCCACCCACCGCTCCACACCGTCAAGGAGCACCGCCATGGACGCCATCCCGACCATCGACATCGCCCCGTTCCTGGCCGGCGACCCGGCCGGCAAGCGCACGGTCGCCGAACGGGTGGCCGCCGCCTGCCGCGAGGTCGGGTTCCTGGTGATCGCCGGCCACGGCATCGCGCGCGAGACCCTGCAGGACACCTTCCGGCGGTCGTTCGCGTTCTTCGACCAGCCGGCGGCGATCAAGGCGCAATGGTCGCCCACCGGGCCGGCCCGCCAGCGCGGCTATCACGGCGTGGCGACCCGCAGCCTGGCCGCCACCCTCGGCCAGAAGACCCCGCTGGACCTGCGGGAGTCGGTATTCCTGGGACCGGTCGACGACCACCGGGCGCACTACGCGGACCTGCCGGAGGCGGCGACCGCCTACGCCCCGAACATCCTGCCCGACACGCCGCCGGGCACGGCCGAGGCGTTCACCGGCATCTACCGGGCCTACGAGCGGCTGTCGCTCGACCTGCTCAGGATCTTCGCGGTGGCGCTGGGCCTGCCGGAGGAGCACTTCACGCCGCTGATGGGCCGGCACTTCTCGATCCTCGGCGTGCACCATTATCCGGCGCTGGCGACCCCGCCGGAGCCGGGCCAGCTGCGGGCCGGCGCCCACACCGACTTCGGCGCCATGACCATCCTGGCGATGACCGAGGGCCGCGGCGGGCTGGAGGCCCGCACCCCGGACGGGCGCTGGCTGCCGGTGCTGCCGGAACCGGGCGAGCTGGTGGTCAACCTGGGCGACATGATGCAGCGCTGGACCAACGACCGCTGGGTCTCGACCCTGCACCGCGTGGTGGTGCCGGAGATCGGCGACAGCGGCAGCCGGCGCCTCTCGATCGGCTACTTCGTGCACCCGGACTTCGACGCCGGGATCCGTTGCATCACCGGCCCGGGCGAGGCGCCGCGGTACGCGCCGACCACCGCCGGCGCCCACATCGCCGAGAAGATCGCCCGGAGCCACAAAGCGGCGTAAGCCGGCCCTTCGCGGCTCGCTGCGCTCGCACCTCAGGGCGATAGAAGAGAGCTGTCCACCACCCCCTGTCGCCCTGAGGTACCCGACGCAGTCGGGCCTCGAAGGGCCGGCCGCAACCGCCTCAATCGCCGGAGGGCAGCCACCGCGCCAGGGCTGCGCCGATCGGCACCATCCGGCAGATCACGTGGTCGGTGAACTCGACCAGCGCCGCCCGCGCCGCCTCCGGGGCCGGCCCGGCCTCGGCGCGCAGGGTGGCGAGCCGGGCGGCCTCCTCCTTCGAGAGCGCACGGGCCCGCTCGATCGCCGCCGCCAGCCGGCCGTCCTCGGCCAGCGGCGCCCAACCGGCATGCATCAGCGCCAGCAGCCCCGGCCAGTGCGCCAGATGGCGGTACATGCTGGCCAGGATCGGCTCGTCCGGGCGGGCACCGAGCAGGTTGATGGCCTTCACCAGCGCCCAGGTCGCCGGCGTCACGTCGGGCTCCGACAGCAGCTTCGGCAGCGGCGCCGGCGGCGGCGATTGCGGGATCGGGTCGCCCGGCGGACTGCCGGCCGGCTCCACCAGCAGGGCGGTCAGGGCGATCAGGTTCGGGCCGTTGCCGCGGTTGTAGCCGTCGGCCACCGCCCGCACCCGCGGCAGGTCGGCCGCCGGCACCCCGACCGCCTGCAGCGCGCCGGGGGCAAGCGGGCACGGCAGCGGCGGGTCGAGCCGGGCGTACAGGCGGGCGGCGGCCGCCTGCGCCTGGCGACCGGCGTAGATCGGCCGGGCCGCCGTCCAGGCCCATTCCAGCCCGCCCTCGACGGTCGCCAGATGGCGCCAGATCAGGTTGACCACCGGGCTGCCCAGGGTCTCCCGGATGTCGGCGAAGACCCGCGCGGTCTCGCCCTGGGCCTCGGCCTCGACGATGGCGGGAACGGGATCGGACACGGGCTCCTCCATTAACTCTGCTCGACCGGAACAGGGGCGATCTTGCCCGCAGGCCGGGGCCATGCTGCCTCACGAAGCCGCGACCGGCCACCACGGAACCCGGCTGCCGCTCGGGCGTTGCCCGGAAACAGGTCGGTTCCGACAGGTGAGCGGTCCGTGAACTCCGGTTAACACTGCGAAAACCGCGATGCGCCGCCACCACGTGTGACTCCAGGCGGGCCCCCGCAAGCCGGAACGGTCCGGCCCGGGCGCCCCATCGTGACCGGAGACCCGCGATGACCGCTCTTCGCCGCCGCCTCTATTCTCCGCTGGTCGCCCCGGTGGCGGCCCCCGTCGCCCCCGGCTCGCACCACTCGGGCGGGGTCGGTTTCGCGACCGTGCTGCACGCCGCCGTCCAGGAGCTCGAGCAGGAAGACGACGCCGTCCGCGTCGAGCCGATCCGCCGGGCCGAGCCGATGCGGCCGGCGCCGGGACCGCTGATCGTCGCCGGCATTGTCGTTCCAGCAGGTCTGCCGCGCTGATCCGAGCCTTCCCTCTGCCGGGCCGGCACCCTAATCTCGCGCCAAACAGCGGGAGGAAGGCATGGCGGACAAGCTCCGCATCGGGTTCGCCGGGGTCGGGCTGATGGGCCACGGCATGGCGAAGAACCTGGTCGAGAAGGGGTTCCCGGTCACCGTCCTGGGCCATCGCAACCGCCAGCCGGTCGACGACCTGAAGGCCCGCGGGGCGGTCGAGGCGGACACCCCGAAGGCGCTGGCCGCGGCCAGCGACGCGGTCATCCTGTGCCTGCCGAACTCGGCCGTGGTCGAGGCCGTGGTGCTGGGTCCCGACGGCATCCTGGAGGCGGCCCGCCCGGGCTTCGTGCTGGCCGACGCCAGCACCGCCGAGCCGGAATCCACCAAGCGCGTCGGCGCGGCGCTGGCGGCCACGGGGGCGGCCATGCTGGACGCGCCGCTGACCATGACCCCGAAGGAGGCCGAGGCCGGCACCCTGAACGTGCTGGTCGGCGGCGAGGCGGCGGTGCTGGAGCGAATGCGGCCGGCGTTCGAAGCCTATGCCCGCAACGTGTTCCACGTCGGGCCGCTGGGGGCCGGGCACTCGCTGAAGCTGATCAACAACTTCATGAGCATGACCATGTCGGCGATGGTGGCCGAGGCGGCGGTGACCGCGCGCGCCGCCGGCGTCGACCTGGGCAAGCTGCGCGAGGTGGTGTCGGCCGGCGCGGTCAACTCGGGCATGTTCCAGAAGATCATGGCCTACGCCGTCGACGGCGACGCCTCCGGCCTGCAGTTCGCCATGGCCAACGCCCGCAAGGACGTCGGCTACTACGCCGCAATGGCGGCGGCGAACGGCCTGCCCAGCCCGTTCGGCACCGCGGCCCTGCAACTGTATACGCTGGCCTGCTCGACCGGGCACGGCGAGCAGCACGTCCCGCTGCTGGTCGACGTGATGGCGGAACTGGGCGGTCTTGAGGAGAAGTCGGAATGAGCGAGCGGGTCGACGCCGTCGTCATCGGCGCCGGGGTTGTCGGACTGGCCTGCGCGCGGGCGCTCGCCCTGCAGGGCCGCGAGGTGCTGGTGCTGGAGAAGGCCGAGGCGATCGGCACCGAGACCAGCTCGCGGCACTCCGAGGTGATCCACGCCGGCATCTACTACCCGGTCGGCTCGCTGAAGGCGCGGTTCTGCGTCGAGGGCAAGCTGAAGATGTACCGGTTCCTCGACGAGCACGGGGTGCCGTACAAGCGGCTCGGCAAGCTGATCGTGGCGACCGCCGAGGACCAGATCCCGGCGCTGCAGCAGATCCAGGACCGCGCGGCCAGGGCCGGGGTCGACGACCTCACTTTCCTGTCGCACAACGAGGTCGTGGCGATCGAGCCGGACCTGCGCTGCGTGACCGCGCTGCTGTCGCCGTCGACCGGCGTGCTGGACAGCCACTCCTACATGCTGGCGCTGCAGGGCGACGCCGAGGAGCGCGGCGCCATGATCGCGTTCCATGCCCCGGTCGAGGGCGGCCGGATCGACGAGGACGGCATCGAGCTGGTGGTCGGCGGCGCCGACTCGATGACCCTCAAGGCCACCACGGTGGTGAACTCCGGCGGGCTGCACGCCCAGCCGATGGCCGCGTCGCTGCAGGGCTTCCCGGCCGACAAGGTGCCGCCGCAGTACTTCTGCAAGGGCAACTACTACACCCTGTCGGGGGTGCGGGCGCCGTTCAGCCACCTGATCTACCCGGCGCCGGAGCAGGCCGGGCTCGGCATCCACCTGACCCTCGATCTCGGCGGCCAGGCCCGGTTCGGCCCGGACGTGGAGTGGGTCGACAGCATCGACTACACCGTCGATCCGCGCCGCGCCGACAGCTTCTACGCCGCCGTGCGCAAGTACTGGCCGGGACTGCCCGACGACTCGCTGCAGCCGGGCTATGCCGGCATGCGCCCGAAGATCCAGGCGCCGGGCACGCCGGCCCTCGACTTCATGGTGCAGGGCCCGCGCGACCACGGGGTGCCGGGGCTGGTCAATCTGTTCGGCATCGAGTCGCCGGGCGTGACCTCGTCGCTGGCGATCGCCGACCACGTGGCTGAGCTGCTGGCCTGACGCGCCTGGAGCCCCATCACCCCGTTTGAATGCCGCCCGGTTCACGCGCTATCCATTCACGGCTGAATGGACCGGAGACACCGCGTGGACTGGAGCGACCTGCGCATCTTCCTCGCCATCGCGCGCGAGGGCACCCTCGGCGCCGCCGGGCGCCGGCTCGGCCAGAGCCAACCCACCATGGGCCGGCGGCTGCGCGCGCTCGAGCAGGCGGTCGGCCACACCCTTTTCCAGCGCACCGCCGACGGCTTCGTCCTGACCGACGAAGGCGAAGCGATGCTGCCCCATGCCGAGCGCATGGAGGAGGAGGCGCTGGCGATCGGCCGACAACTGGACGGCAGCGAAGGGCAGCTCGACGGCATGCTGCGGGTGTCCTCCTCCGACTGGTTCGGCGCGCACATGCTGACCCCGGTCCTGGCCGAGTTCGCCCTCCGGCAGCCGCGGGTCGTGGTCGAGCTGCTGACCGATGCCCGCCTGTACAGCCTGCCGCGCCGGGAGGCCGACCTGGTGTTCCGCATCGCCCCGTTCGACGAGCCCGAGGTGATCGCCCGCCGGCTGCTGCACATCGACTACGGCGTCTACCTGAAGGCCGGCCTGCCCCATCCGACGGCCGGGGACGGTGCGGGAACGCCGCTGATCACCATGGACACCGCGTTCGGCGGCATGCCCGACGCGGTCTGGCTCGAACGGACGCTGCCGAACGCCCACATCGTCGCGCGCAGCAACAACCGGGACGTCCAGGGCAGGCTGTGTGCCGCCGGGGCCGGCGTCGCGGTGCTTCCGCGGCCGCTCGGCGACGCCCTGGCCGGGATCGAACGCATCGACCTCGGCGAGCCGCCGCCCGGCCGCGACACCTGGGTCGGCTATCACCGCGACCTGCGCCGGATGGCTCGGCTGCGCGCCCTGCTCGACCTGGTGATCGAGCGGCTGGCGGCTTGAGACCGAGCCATCCGCCGATGTCAGGAGCCGGTCGTCAACCGACGTCGACGACCAGCTTGCCCTGCGCCTGCCGACCCTCGATTGCGGCGTGGGCGTCGGCGACCTCCGCCAGGCCGAAGCGCTGCTCGTCCAGCCACGGCACCAGCTTGCCGGCCTCGGCCTGTGCCGTCGCCTGGCGCAGGATGTCGCCGTGGTGCTCGCGCCCCTCGCCGGTCAGCAGCGGCAGCAGCGTGAACACGCCGGAATAGCTCGCCGCCTTGAACGACAGCGGCGCCAGGGCGTGGGTGCCCCAGCCGAGGCTGGTGACCACGTGGCCGAACCGGCCGACGGCCCGGAACGCGGTGTCGAGTCCCGCCCCGCCGATCGTATCGTACACCACGTCGAACCCCTTGCCGCCGGTGTAGCGGGAGACGTAGTCGTCGACGGTCTCGGCTGCGTAGTCGATGGCCGTCGCCCCGAGCCGGCGCAGGGAGTCCGCCTTGTCGGCGCTGTCGACGGCATGGACCGTCGCGCCGCGCGCCTTCGCGATCTGCACCGCCACGTGACCGACACCGCCGCCGCCACCCAGGACCAGCACGCTCTGCCCGGCCTGCACGCCGACCCGGTCGACGAGGCCTTCCCAGGCGGTGATGAACACCAGCGGCAGGGCCGCCGCCTCGCGCATCGTCAGGTGCGCCGGCTTCGGGGCGAGCAGCCGGGCGTCGACCGCCGCGTACTGGGCCAGCGACCCCTGGACGCCGCCGACGCCGCCGGTCATGCCGTAGACCTCGTCGCCCGGCCGGAACCCGGCGACGCCGGGGCCGACCGTCTCGACCGTCCCGGCCATGTCGATACCGAGGATCGCCGGCAACGGATGCTGCGCATGGCCGGCGTTTCCCGCCCGGATCTTGGTGTCGAGCGGGTTGACCCCGCTGGCCGCGATCCGGACCAGGGTCTGGCCTTCGCCCGGGACCGGGCGCGCGACCTCCGACAGCCGGAAAGGCCCGCCGTGAACGTCGAGAACCGCTGCCTTCATGGTGCTCATGGTCATCACTCCTCGATTGCGATGACCGGAAGATGGGACAGACAACTATGATCGGCGATCTACGTTCTCGAGCGCCCTTCATTCAATTTCGCATGATGCGAAATCGCCGTACGGGGTCGCCCTGCATCTCCAGGTGCAGGGCGTCGCCGTCGTACGGGTGGGCGAGCGCCACCGCCTCGTCCAGCTCGACTCCGAGGCCCGGTTCGGTCGGCGGGATCACGTAGCCGTCCTGCCAGCGGATCGGGGTCTTCAGGATCTCGGCGTGGAAGCCGCCCCAGGTCCGGATGCTTTCCAGGATCAGGAAGTTCGGCGAACAGGCCGCAAGCTGGATGTTGGCGGCCCCGACCACCGGCCCGCAGTACAGGTGCGGCGCGATCTGGGCGTACCGGGTCTCGGCCATGCCGGCGATCTTCTTGGCCTCAAGCAGGCCGCCGACCCGCCCCAGGTTCATCTGCAGGATCGAGGCGGCACCCCGCTCCAGCACCCGGGCGAACTCGTACTTGGTGGTCAGCCGCTCGCCGGTGGCGACCGGGATCGAGGTGGCACGCGCGACCTTGGCCATCTCCTCCGGCATCTCCGGCGGCGTCGGCTCCTCGAACCACAGCGGGTCGTACGGCTCCAGGCGCCGCGCCAGGCGGATCGCGCCGGACGCGGTGAACTGGCCGTGGGTCCCGAACAGCAGGTCGGCGCGGCTGCCGACCGCCTCGCGCACCGCCCGGGTCAGCGCCTCGGACCGGTCGAGCGACTCCAGGTCCGGTTGCCGGCCGTCGAACACCGTGTAGGGGCCGGCCGGGTCGAACTTCACCGCGGTGAAGCCGGCCGCGACTTCCTCGGCCGCCCGCTCGGCCGCCAGGGCCGGGTTGGTGTAGACGTTGTCGGGGTCGTCGGGATAGGCGTTGCCGGTCTTCGGGTAGAGGTAGGTGTAGGTGCGCAGCCGCTCGTGCACCCGGCCGCCGAGCAGCTCGTACACCGGCTGGCCGAGCTCCTTGCCGACGATATCCCAGCACGCCATCTCCAGCCCGCTGAACACCCCCATCAGCGACGGGTCCGGGCGCAGCGAGTAGCCCGAGCCGTAGACCCGGCGGAACGTCGCCTCGATCCGCCGCGGGTCCTCGCCCAGGACGTGGCGCTGGAACACGTCCTCGATCATCCGCGCCACGGTGTGCGGCCCGAAGGTGGCGACGTAGACCTCGCCGACCCCCTCGACCCCGGAATCGGTGGCCAGCTTCAGGAAGATGAAGTAGCGGCCGCCATGGTGCGGCGGCGGGTTGCCGACGACGAAGGTCTTCAGGTCGACGATCTTCATGGGTGCCCCTTCGTCGGTGTCCCCGACGGCTGCGTGCGCACCCGGCCGACGCTAGAGCAGATCGTCGCCGGATGGAAACCGGCGGCGCCTCAGGGGCGCAGGAAGGTCCGCACGGAGCCGCCGAAGCGCCGGGTCAGGGCGCGCGACAGCGCCGCCTGGCTGGCGTAGCCGACCTCGCGCGCGGTCTGCTTGAGGGTCCGGCCGGCCTCGATGCGGCCGCGGGCGAGCTGCAGCCGCCAGCCCTGCAGGTACTCCCCGGGCGGCACCCCGACCACTTCGCGGAAGGTCGCCGCGAAGCTGCTGCGCGACATGGCGGCGGCATCGGCCATGCGCTCCAGCGTCCAGTCGGCGGCCGGATCCTCGTGCAGCAGCGCCAGCACCCGGCCGAGCCACGGGTGCGCCAGCCCGGCCAGCAGGCCCGGCTCCAGGGTCGTCGCCCGAAGCGTTCGCCGCAGCAGGTAGACCACGACCAGCTCGGCCAGCCGGTCCAGCGCGGCCTGCCGGCCGCACTCGCCGGACCCGGCCTCTGCGAACAGCAGGCCGAGCGCCCCGGTCAGCGCGTCCTCGGGCGTCAGGTCGAAGCGCAGGGCGGCCGGCAGGGCGCGCTCGAACGGGCTGCCGGCCCCGAGGTCGATCTCGGCGCACACCAGGTCGACGCCGTCGCCGTCGAGCGCCGCCAGGCTGTGCTCGCCCGGGCGCGGCAGCCACAGGGCGGCCGGGCCGTCGAGCACCAGGCCGCCGGCCGCGCCGCCGCGGACCGCCAGCCGCCCGGCCCGCAGCAGGTGCAGATGACCCGGACCGGTCGGGCCGGACATGGTGCCGGCGCCGCAGAACCGGCCGGTCTGGAACACCCGGGCGGTCAGCCGGCCCTGCGCGAAGATCGCCGACAGGCGATCGGGCTGGAGGGACTGGTCGGTCACGGTTTGGATGATCTGCAAATTCATACGGACGATTTATGTCAAATCGTATCGCATGCTCCCGGTCCTGTCGAACCGGAACCGAAGGAAACCGGACCATGCAGACTGCCATCCTCGCCCGCTCCCGCCGCGCCTTCCTGACGGTGCTGGCCGTCGCGGGCCTCGCCGCCGCGATCCCGACCGCCGGCCTCGCCTTCGACGAGTCGTCGACGTCGGTGCTGAACGTCGACAAGGACAACGTGATGCTGCACGGCTACGACGCCGTGGCCTACCAGACCGAGAACAGGCCGGTGAAGGGCTCGCCGGCGTTCACCGCCGCCTGGCAGGGCGCGACCTACCGCTTCGCCTCGGCCGCCAACCGCGACACCTTCGTCGCCGACCCGGCCCGGTACGCCCCGCAGTACGGCGGCTTCTGCGCCATGGGCGTGGCGCTGGAGAAGAAGTTCGACGGCGACCCGGAGCTGTTCAAGGTGGTCGACGGCAAGCTGTACCTGAACGTCAGCCCCGAGGCCGTGAAGGTCTGGAACAAGGACATTCCGGGCAACGTCTCGAAGGCCGAGGCGAACTGGCCGGCGATCCAGGACAAGGCCCCGAAGGCGCTGAACTGAACCGCAGCAACGACGGACGGGGCGGCGGATCGGCAACGCCCGGTCCGCCGCTCCGCGGTCCCGCTCGGATCGGGGTTGCGGCAGGCGTTTTAAGATGCATATAAGATGCACGTTTAAGCGCGCGAGCCGATCATGACCGCCTATGCCGAGCCCGAAATCGTGGTGACCGAAGCCGAGATCGAGCGCACCGTCACCCTGTTCTACGGCCGGGCGCGCGAGGACGCGCTGCTCGGCCCGGTGTTCCGCGGCGCCGTGCCGGATGTCGAGTGGGACGCCCACCTGGCGAAGATCGCCGCGTTCTGGCGCAAGGTGCTGCGCCGCCAGCCCGGCTACGAGGGCAACCCGATGCGCGCCCATGTGGCGCTCGGGGTCCTGGAGAAGCGGCATTTCGACCGTTGGCTGGCGCTGTTCGAGGCCGCGGCCCGCGAGGTCTGCCGGCCGGAGGCCGCCGACATCATCATCGAGCGCGCCCGGCTGATCGCCGCCTCGCTGCTGCACGGGCTGGAGTTCTTCCGGAACCGCGAACAGGCGGCGGGGTAATCAGGTGCAGCTCAGCCAGTTCACCGACTACGCGCTGCGCACGCTGATGCTGACGGCGCTGAACACCGACCGGCGCACCACCATCGAGGAGGTCGCCACCACCTACGGCATCTCGAAGGAGCATGTCCGCAAGGTGGTCCACCAGCTCACCCGGCTCGGCTTCCTGGAGGGTACCCGCGGCCGCGGCGGCGGCCTGCGGCTCGCCATGCCGGCCGAGGCCATCCGGATCGGCGACGTGGTGCGCGGCACCGAGACCAACTTCGCCATGGCCGAGTGCCTGCGGCGGGAGCGCGACCGGGCCCTCGGGGGCGGCTGCCCGATCGACGGAGTCTGCCGGCT
>Ga0070728_10001486_pt1 | contig 34300 bp, 29 predicted proteins | sample tdDd471_FD_66723 | JGI IMG/M metagenome (GOLD analysis project Ga0070728, IMG submission 66723) | Marine sediment microbial communities from the Atlantic coast under amendment with organic carbon and nitrate - tdDd47.1 | ecosystem: Environmental > Aquatic > Marine > Coastal > Sediment | place...
GTTCTCCGTCGAGCCGTAGTATTCGTAGATCACCGGCCCCCACCAATCGATCATCTGCTTCTTCGCGTCCGGCGGGCAGGGGGCGGCGCCATGGATGACGTGCACCAGGCTGGAGACATCGTACTTCGCGCGAACCTCGTCCGGCAGGCGCAGCAGGCGCACGAACATGGTCGGCACCACATGCATGTGGGTCAGCTTGAACTCGTCGATCATGCGGAGCAGGTCTTCGGCATCGAAGCGTGCCTGCAGGTAGATCGTGCCGCCACCGCGGGCCGCCGCCAGACCATAGGCATTGGGGGCGCTGTGGTACATCGGCCCGGTCATGGCACAGCGGATGCCGGAGGAATCGGCGGGGACGCCGAAGCCTTCGAAGACCATCTGCGTGGTATGGGCCTGCGCGTCCTCGTCCATCGGGTCGCGCCGCACGCCCTTCGGGTTTCCCGTGGTGCCGGAGGTATAGATCATAGTCCCACGGCTGGCAGGTGGCAGTTCGGTCCAGGGTTCCCGGTCGGCAATGAAATCCGACCAGAGCACTGCGCCCTCCGGCAGGTCGACCGCGGCATCGACGCCATAGGCCGCCGCGATCTCGTCCGGTGTCGGCACGACCACCACCAGCACGCCATCGGGGATCGAGTCCTGGATCGGCGGCAGCAGGTCGGAATGGATGACCACCACCTTCGCGTCGCAGTCGCGCAGGATGTAGGTGGCTTCCTCCGCCGTGTAGTGCCAGTTGATCGGCGTTGCATAGGCACCAACCTGGGCGCAGGCGCCCGAGGCCTCGAAGAAGGGAAAGTCGTTGCGCAGGTACAGTGCGACGCAGTCATCCAGGCCGATGCCTGATTCATGCAGCGCCCGCGCCGCCCTGGCCGTGTTCAGCGTCCGCTGTTCCATGGTCAGAACCCGGTTGCCGCTGATGATCTCTCCCGTCATGCCGATTCATCCTCCCCGATGATGAGTGCTGTTTGCGCACAGCCGTGTCGCCGGACCTTCGGTGGTCCGTGTCAGGCAACGCACCCTGCCATGTTGTTCAGTCGTCCACCACGCTGAAACGACGGCTGTCGAAGACTCGCAGCACTGCGTCGAGGTCATGGCCCCGTTTCAGCACGCGACCGTCGCGGGACACCACCTGAAAGGCACCCTGCTTGCGGTCCAGTTTCGGAGTCTTGGTGATGCGGAACAGTGGCGATTCGGCGGCACGCTGGAAGACGGCGAATGTTGCCTGCTCCGGTCCGTGGGCGATGGCGTAGTCCCGCCAGTGGCCGTTCGCCACCATGTTGCCATAGACATTCAGGATACGACCAAGTTCCCGCCGGTCGAAACAGACATCCATGGTGCCGGAACTGTTTCCTGATTGTCGTGCTGCGCCCGGCGCGGATACCTGCCCCCGCCGGGCACCGGTACTGTAGTCGTCGAGACTGACCACCTCTCCCATCAGCAACCCCCTTGCAACGGTGTGAAGGAATGATGACAGGCCGGGGCGGGGAGGGGAAGGGGGGCGGCGGTTTGTCCTGTCAGGCGACAGCACTACATGTTCGCGCGTGCGGAGGAGAGAGCCGATGACCGGAAACCGTGAAAAGAGCAGAAGGAACCGCAAGCCAGCGGCGCGCCGCGATGAGGCGGCGCATGCCCTGGCACATCCGCTGTTCCGTCGGCGCGTCAGGGAATCGGCGAAGGTCTACCGGCGCAAGGGGCGTCACGCAGAGAAGGATCTGCTGCGGGATTAGGGCGTTCCGCCGTGTGACCGCGTCAACGCCCCGGTGGTCCGCCGCCCCCGCCCCGCAGACCACGTGCAGGGGAATAGATCCACAGCGCCGCACCGGCGAACAGCACAAAGGCCAGCAGGGACCAGCCGAGGTGGGCGGGCGCCGGTTGCCAGTAGAGCGAGAAGCGGATGAATTCCACCACGTGGGTGAAGGGATTGATCTGGCAGATCCAGTAAAGTGTTTCGCTGGTTTCCTGCATCTTCCACAGCGGATAGAGCGCCGAGGACAGGAAGAACATCGGGAAGATGACGAAGTTCATGATCCCGGCGAAGTTCTCCAACTGCTTGATGGCCGCGGCCAGCACCAGCCCGAGGCTGCCCAGCATCAGTCCGCCCAGCAGCAACGCGGGCAGCACCGCGATCAGGCCACTGGGTGGCAGGTCGATGCCGAAGGCCAGCGCGATCAGCAGGAAGGCATAGACCTGCAGGATGGACACGAACGACCCCGCCAGCAGGCGGCAGAAGATCAGATACCAGCGCGGCAGCGGTGTGGTCAGCAGCATCCGCATCGACCCCATTTCCCGGTCATAGACCAGCGAAAGCGAACTCTGCATGCCGTTGAACAGGATCACCATCGCTGCCAGCCCGGGCACGATATAGACCTCATAGGGAATGTAGGTCGTGTAGGGATCGATGATCGACAGGCCCAGCGCGGTCCGGAATCCGGCGGCAAAGACGATCAGCCAGACCAGCGGGCGCACCAGTGCCGCCAGGAACCGCTCCCGCTGCTGGAAGAAGCGCAGCGTCTCCCGGATCAGGATGCCATGCATGCAACGCAGCCAGTGGTTGGTCATGCGGTCCCTCCCGCGTCCTGCCGGGTCAGGCCCTTCAGCGGGGCCTGCGGCTTGCGTTCGGTCAGCTGGTTGAACAGCGTGGCCAGGTCGTCGCAGTCATGTTCGTCCAGCAGGGCGCGTGCCTCCCCCTGCGTCCGCACCGCCCCCTGATGCAGCAGCACGATCCTGTCACCGGCCCGGGCCTCGTCGATCAGATGCGTGGCCCAGAGGACGGTCGCTTGCCCGTCGCTGGCCAGGTCATGGACATCATCGACAATGCGCTGGCGGGTCGGAATGTCCAGACCGACGGTGGGCTCGTCCAGCAGCAGCACCTGCGGCTGGTGCAGCAGGGCACGCGCGATCTCCAGCCGTCGGCGGTGGCCCCCGTTCAGCGCCCGCACCCGGTCTCCGCGCCGGTCATTCAGGGAGAGGCGCTCCAGTTGTTCGTCGATGCGACGGCTGGCGTCCTTGCCGCTCATGCCCCGCAGGCGGGCGAAGTAGCGCAGGTTCTGTTCGACGGACAGGTCGAGGTCCAGCGTCTGGGCCTGAAACACGATGCCCAGCCCGGCCAGCGCGGCACGGGGCGCGGTCGAAATGTCGTGGCCGGCGATGGCGATGCGCCCGGCCTGCAGGGGCAGCAACTGCGTCAGCAGGGTATAGAGGGTCGATTTCCCGGCCCCATTGGGACCGAGCAGCAGGGCAAATGACCCCTTCTCGACATCGAAACTGACGTCGTTCAGCGCCTGCTTCGCGCCGTAGTGGTGGCTGACACCGGCAATGGAAAGGATCGGGGACATGTCTGGTGCAGGGCTCACAGCGTGCCGGACCGATGGCCCTTGCGCTGCACGATATTGGCAGGGGCCTCCAGGTCGGCGAAGCGTGCTTCCTGCTTCGCCATCTGGGCCTGGATCGCGGTCGGCACATCGTCGCCGATCAGCATTGCCGCGTTCCAGGTGGCGACATAGTTCAGCGAATCCGACACCGAGTGATCGCGCGCGTAATTCAGCATCTCCTTCACGCCGGCCATGGCGAGCGGGGAGCGGGCGGCGATCTGCTGCGCGACGTCCATGACATGCGCCATCATGGCCGTCTGGTCGTCAAAGACCTCGTTCAGCAGGCCGTGGCGCATCGCCTCCGACGCGGGCATGCGCCGACCGGTGAAGGCGAGTTCCCGCGCCACCCCCTGCGGCATCAGATGCGGCAGGCGCTGCAGCGTGCCGACATCGGCGGCCATGCCGATATTGATCTCCTGGATGGCGATGAAGGCATCGGCGCTGGCGTAGCGGCAATCGCAGGCGGTGATCAGGTCCACACCGCCGCCGATGCAGGCCCCGTGGATGGCGGCCAGCACAGGGACCTGGCAGCGTTCGATGACGTTGAATGTCTCCTGCATCTCCAGCACCGTGCGGCGCAGCCTGTGCCGCTCCCGCGCCGGTTCCGTCTTGCTGCTCGACTGGAACAGGGTGGCGAAATCCTGCAGGTCGAGGCCGGAGGTGAAATGCCGCCCACGTCCTGAAATCACCACGCAGCGCACATCCGTCCGCTCCCCGATCTCCGCGAAGACATCCACCATCTCCTGCCAGAAGACCCGGTTCATGGCGTTCATCTTCTCGGGCCGGTCGAGTTCGACCAGGGCGACGTGATCGGTCACGGAAAGGGCAAGGCTGGTGTAGGTCATGGCTGGGCTCCGGCAGGCGGGTTCGGTCGATAACAACGGAAAGGCGCCCGCAGCACAAGTCTGCGGACGCCCCCGATGAAGGTTTCCTGATGCTGGTCGTGCGGTCTATTCGGCCGCAGCGACCCCAACCTCGCGCTCGACGAACTTCCTGGCGTCGAAGTCCTCGGCAACCTTGTTGTCGTGCTCCAGCAGGGCTTCGGCGTCGATTTCCGAATACTGGATCACGCCCATGTCGTTGTAGGCCTTGCGGACACCTTCGCCCCAGAGGCCGATGTCCTTCACGGTCGGCACGATGCGGGTGAACAGGCGCTGACGGAACTGGCCCATGACCTCGCTCTTGTCCACCACCTCGGCGATCTCGGCCTGGGAGAAGCCGATGTTTTCCCAGACTTCCGTCTGCAGGAAGCGGTCACGCATGTGATAACAGGCCTCCACCACGAACTCCTCGCGCTCCTTGCGTTCGGCGTCTGTCAGCTGCGGATAATAGTCGCGCAGTGCCAGCCGCCCGAAGGCGACGTGCCGAGCCTCGTCCTGCATGACATAGGCGTTGACGGCCTGGGCCAGCGTATTGCCGGCCTGGTCACGCAGCCGCTGGAACGCAGCCAGCGCCAGCCCCTCGATCAGGATCTGCATGGTCAGATAGGTCATGTCCCAGCGCCGGTCGGTCAGGCCCTGCTCCAGCAGGGTTTTCAGGCCTGGCGTGATGGGATAGGCCAGCTGTACCTTTTCGTGCAGCAGGCGGGAAAAGGCCTCCACATGCCGGGCTTCGTCCATCACCTGGGTGGCGGCATAGAACTTGGAGTCCGCATCCGGCACCGTGGCGACGATCTTTGCGGTGGCAATCAGGGCACCCTGTTCACCGTGCAGGAACTGGCTGATGGTGCCCGACTGCAGGTGGCGGCGAACCTCCGCCTTGTTCTTGTCGTTCATCTTGTTCCAGGCGTCGGAGCCGAAGATGGCAATGCTTTCGTCGGGCAGCGACATGGGGTTGTCCCAGTCCACTTCCTCCGACCAGTCGATGCGCTCCGCAGCATCCCACTGCTGCTTCTTGCCCTTGTCATAGAGCTGCAGCAGCGTCTCCCGCTCGTCATCATATTCCCAGGTGAAATTGATCTCCGTGGCGCCGTCGAAATGCCACTGGGTCTGTTCCACCGGAAGCGTGTAGAGATGCTTTGTTGCCATGATTGTCTCCCAGATCTGCCTGTTTCTTGATTGACGCAATGCTGACCGTCAAATGACTGGCGGTCAACAGTTCAGACAACCAGCCTTAACGCTTCATTCAGCTTGATCGAAGACACTGCGCCGCGACACGGAGACCGCGTTCTCCATCGACCGAGTAACCGCATTCGCAGGGCATGATGGCAAAGATCAGCGAGGGACCGATCATCGACGACGGGCATGGCCTGATCCTGGAGGGACGTTACCTCATCCAGACGGACCAGCCGCTGTCCGAGCTGTCCCGGCCCGACGCCCAGGCCTGCATGGTGAAGGACAAGCAGGACCCGGATGCGGAACTGTTTGCCCTCCTGACCCCGCCGGACACCTTCGTGCGCCACGACATGGTCGCGGTATTGCTGGAAAAGCCTCTGAAGCGCACGCGCGGGCCACAGGCGTCCGGCATCCTGCGCCAGAGCAATGGCAAGCATGTCGGGGCCATCGTGTTCAATCACCGCTCCGCAAGGCCGGTCCTGCAGGGAACGCCGAACGTGAGCGAAACGGACCTGATGGCCACGATCGTTCCGGGGCTGGTCCCCGCGATGCTGGAACTGCAGCAACGCGGCCTGGTCCATCGCAGTATCCGGCCCGAGACCATCCTGCTGACCCGTGGCGGGGAGATCCTGCTGGACCAGTGTCTGGTTGGCCTGCCGGGGATGTACCAGCCACCTGTATTCGAACCCATCGGTATCCAGCTTGCCCAGCAGACCGGACGCGGCGACGGCCTGTCCTGTGACGATGTCTTTGCCTTCGCCGTCTCCGTGTTCCAGATGCTGACCGGTGAGCAGCCGGCCAAGGGGATCAAGCCGAACGAACTCTATGCCCAGCGTGTTCTGCGGGGGTCCTACGATGTGCTGATGAAGCGGCGCAAGTTCGCCTCCGCCATTCAGGTAATGTTCGCGGGCAGCCTGCGCGACGAGGATGACCGGCGCTGGAGCCATGATGACCTGAACCGCTGGATGAATGGCATCTTCGACATGCCGCGCCCGTCAGGTGGCGGGCGACGCGCCACACGCCCCTTCATCTTCCGCGATGCCGAGTATTTCTCGCCGCAGCTGCTCGCCCAGGCGATGCAGAAGTACCCCGAGGACGCGGTTGCCCTGATCCTGAACGGGCGTGTCGAGAAATGGCTGCGCAACGTCCTGGTGGATGAGGCGGGGGCAGATATCATTCGGCGCGGACTGGAACTGGTCACCCAGACGAAATCGGTGACGATGGAGGAGAGGGCGGATCTGATCTGCCGGTCCATTCTGGCGCTCGATCCGAAGGGGCCGATCCGCTATCGCTCGGTCAACTGCACCGGCTCCGGTCTGGCAGGCGGGCTCTGGCATGCCTTCACGAGCAATGATGCGGACTGGCGCGATGATTTTGCGCGCCTGCTGGGCTCCTCTCTGCTGGATGAATGGCTTCGGGTTGGCGGACTTGCGGTGCGTGCCGGGCTGCCGGCCAATGTCCTGACGCGCATCCGTGCCGTAGCCAAGGAATCCGGTCGTATCGGCTTCGGGGTTGAGCGGGTGCTGTATGAATTGCTGCAGCGCCAGCCCTGTATGGGCCCGGAAGTGATGTCGGAGATGCCGCGCACGCCGGGCGAACTGATGTCGGCCCTTGATCGCAAGCTTTCGGACGATACCGGTGCGGACTTCGCACTGGCGCAGCATTCGGCCGCGTTCCTGGCGGCGCATGACCGGCGGCTGGAGCGCAGCCTGCGGATGATCCCGAGCGGTGACAAGGGTGTCGAGGGACTGATCCGTGCCGCACGGTTCCTGGCGGAGCTGCAGGAGATTCACCACCGCATCCCGGTGCCGGGAATCACGCGGGCTTTCGCCAGCGCTCTGGGACCAGTGACAAAGTCCCTGCAGAGCAGGGTACGGCGCATGGTGGTCGAGAAGAAGATCGAGAGCCTGGTGAAACGCGGCGACCTGCCGGCCTTGCTGGCGGAACTGGACCTTCTCAGGACCCTGGACCAGGACAAGACCGAGTTCGCGCACGCGGTGGCCCAGTACAATCATCTGGAGCATGTCATCGCCCAGCTCTCTGAATTCGGTCCCGGACAGCGGGCACTGGCGATGCGTCGCGGCTATCGCTACGCGCAGATGTTCAGTCTTTCGGTCTGTTTCCTGACGGTCTTCTACTTCTCGATGGAGGCGATCCTTTGAGTGCCACCACTGCAGATGCCAATCAGAAGGCGAAGAAGGTCAAACGGGAAAGCGGCGGCAAGACCACGCTGCTGCTGATGTTCGGCTGTCTTCTGCTGTTGCCTGTCGCGCCGGCAACCTTCGCGCTGATGATGATCTACATGCTGCCGACCCTGTTGCTCGCCATGACCCGCATGATGCGCGTGCCCGGGGCAATGGCGACGGTCTTCGGCATGAACCTATCCGGCGCCTTGCCCGGGATCGTGACGCACTGGAATGGGGCTGGGACCTTCGACGGAGCATTCCGCCTGATGGTTGACCCTGAATACATGCTGATCAACCTTGCCGCATGCGCCATCGGTTTCGCACTGCTGTTCGCGGCACCCTTCATTGCCCGTGCCTGGGTCGATATTGCCAGCGCCCGTCTGCGCTCCAGGGCGGTTTCGCAACGCAAGCGCCTGCTCGACGAATGGGGTGACGCCGTGCGCGGCGATCATCCGGCACCGGAGAAGTAGGGCAACAAGCCAGGACGCTGTTTCAGTCGCCCCCGGCTCCACGGCAGGCTCACCAGACGAAACCGGCCCGCGCTTCCGATGAAGCGCGGGCCAGACCCGTTTCAGCGCTGGTGCAGCGTCACTCCAGCATCAGGTTTGGCAGCCAGAGCGTGATCTGCGGGAACAGCACGACGAAGCTCAGGCCGATGAGCTGCAGCATCACGAAGGGAATGATGCCCTTGTAGATGTCCTGCATCTTCACTTCCTTCGGCGCCACACCCTTCATGTAGAAGAGTGCGAATCCGAATGGAGGTGTCAGGAACGATGTCTGCAGGTTGACCGCCACCAATATGGCAAACCAGTAGATCACCTGATCCTGCACCTGCTGGAAGGGCAGCCCCTCCAGTCCCAGGTGACCGGCGAACTCCGGTGCGAATGCCCTGATGACGGGGGAAAACACCGGAAGGATGATCAGCGTGATCTCCAGGAAGTCGAAGAAGAAGCCCATGATGAACACGGTGAACATCAGCAGGAACAGCAGCGGCCAGGCACCAAGCTCCAGCCACTCGATGAACTCGATGATCAGGTCTTCGCCATAGACGTTGCGGAACACGGTCGAGAAGGCCGTGGCGCCAACGAAGATGAAGAAGATCATGGCGGTCGTCAGGCCGGTCCGGTGGCAGACATCCCGCATCACGCTCCAGCTCAGCGTGCGGTTGAACCAGGCCAGGACAATGCTGCCGAAGGCCCCGATACCGGCGGCCTCCGTCGGGGTCGCCCAACCGGCAAAGATCGAACCAAGCACCATCATGATCAGGAAGATCGGCGGCACGAAGCCCTTCAGGATGCCGCCGAACAGGGTATTGCCTTCCTTCCGGCCCACCCACATGGCGACCACGAAGATCGACAGGAACGCCAGCAGACTCCAGTTGATCTGGTCCAGTCCCAGCTGTTCCAGCAGGTACATGGCAACCAGGATGGCGCCGACATAGCTGAAGAAACGGATGACGTTGGCCCGTTTCGTCGGATCCACCTGAATGAGTTCGTCGGGCAGCGGCGGCGCGCAACTCGGGTTCAGGGAAGCCCGGGTCACGATATAGGCGAAGTAGAGACCGGACAGCAGCAGCCCTGGCAGCACCGCGCCGATGAACAGGTTGCCCACGGAGACCGCCAGCAGGTTCGCCATCAGCACCAGCATGATCGACGGCGGGATCAGGATACCGAGCGTGGCACTGGCGGCGATCGTGCCGGTCGCCAGCGCATGCTCGTAGCCGCGGTTGATCATCGTCGGCAAGGCCAGCAGCGTCATCATCACGACCGAGGCACCGATGATGCCTGTGGTCGCGGCCATGATCGTGCCCATTGCGGTGATCGACAGTGCCAGACCGCCGGGAATGCGTTTCAGCATCACCTGCAGGATGTGCAGCAGATCGGCGGCCACCTGCGACCGTTCCAGCATCGTGCCCATGAAGACGAAGCAGGGGATGGCGACAAGTATGGGATTCTGGATCGCCCCGGACGCGCCATCGCCGCCCCAGACCCGGTTGACGACCTGAAAGAAGACCGCGAAGTCGATGATTTCCAGATAGATGCCGACCAGACCAAACAACAGGGAAATGCCGCCAAGGGCGAAGGCGACAGGCAGGCCCGTGAACAGGGTCAGGGCCAGTGCCAGGAACATGTAGGCGCCGAGATAATCGTAAAGATGGTCGTCAAGGAACCATTCAATGAATTCCATGGATCAGCGCTCCCCGGCCGGCTTGGCGAGGATGTCATCCTCCAGTGAAACCTTCGGCAACACGGTCTTGTCCGTGAAGTACTGGATATCCTCCTCGGCGCGCGTGCTGTTTTCCTCCGAGCCATACAGATAGACAATGGTTCGGATCAGTGTCGCAACCGCTGCGGCGAAGACGAGGACAAAGCCGATCGGCATGCAGGTCTTGATGACATAGCGCCAGGGGATACCGACAAGGGATTCGGACCCTTCACCCTGATGGTAGGACAGGGTCACCATGTCGACCGACTTCCAGATCATGAGGCAGAGGAACGGCACGGCCATGAAAAGCAGGCCGAAGAGTTCGATCTTTGCCTGGGTTCGGTGACTGGCCATCTCGCGAAATATGTCAACGCGCACATGGGCGTTGGTCAGGTAACCGACGCCGAAGGCGAACATCAGCAGGATGCCGTGGATGTGCCACTGCATGTCCTGCAGGATGAAGGAGACCGAATAGCCCGTCTCAATCGTGATGTCTGCGGACCAGTCACGGATGATATCGATCTTTCGCGTGATCACATCGAACATGATGATGAAGATCAGCGGCACGATCAGCCAGCTGACGGCGCGTCCGGTGGACCGCGCAAGCCTGTCAACGGCGTCTGCGAAATTGAGCATGTTAAGCGCCCCGTCCCTGTTTTATCCCGGTCATATCTTCCCCCGAGGCGCAATGGTTGCGCGGCAGGGACAAGTCGCCGGTTTCATTGGCAGAAGAAACGACCGGCGCGGGGCGCGCGCCGGTCGCGACAAGTCACGTGGCGCTGCGACCCGGTCCTGAGACCGGATCGCAGGGCACGAAACATCTTACTTCAGGTAGCCGCGCTCGCCCCAGGCCTTGTAGCTCTCATGGAACTCGCTGTAGCTGGCATAGAGACGCTTCACGTCCGGGTTCGCCGCCTGCTCTTCGGCAAGGACGGTGGTCCAGGCATCGCGCAGCTGGTTCAGCACTTCATCGGGCCAGGTGACGTTCTTCACGCCATCAGCTTCGTTGGCCAGCATGGCCGCAGGCTGCAGGGCTTCACCCTCGGCCATCTCGACCGCGATGTTCGCCTTGCAGGCCAGGTCGAAGATTGCCTTCTTCTGGTCGTCCAGTCCGTCCCACTTGCCCTGGTTGATCAGGACCTCGTTGGTGGTCGACTGCTGATGCCAGCCCGGATAGTAGTTGAACTTGGCGATCTGATAGAAACCGAGGGTCCGGTCGATGGCAGGCATCGAGAACTCGGTTGCGTCGATCGTGCCCAGTTCAAGCGCCGGATAGATGTCACCCGCGGCAAGCTGCTGCGTCGACACACCGAACTTCTGCATGACCTTCGCGCCCATGCCGAAGAAGCGCATCTTCAGACCCTTGAGCTCTTCGAGGCTCTTGATCTCGGTACGGAACCAGCCCGATGTCTCCGGCGGGATCATGCCGCAGTAATTGTACTTGATGCCATCGCGACCGTAGAGTTCCTCACCGATCTCGACGCCGCCGCCGTACTGCAGCCATGCATTGAATTCCAGGGCGCCCGGGCCGAACGGCCAGGTCGAAAGGAATGCAAACGCGGAATTCTTGCCCTGGTTCGCGCCCGGCGTGCCGTAGCCCGCCTCGAACGCGCCCTGACTGACCGGATCGTAGTACGCATAGCCGCCGGCAAGCGCACCCGGCTCGAACACCTTGATGTCGAAATCGCCGTCGCTGGCCTTGTTGACCCAGTCGGCGATGCGATAGCCGACCGGACCGATAACGGCCAGATTCTTGCCGAATGCCGAATGCATCTTCCAGCGGACCTTCTTGGCTTCGGCATCTCCAGCGGAGAACGACAGTGCCGCCACTGCAGCCAGTGCCATCACACCAGCAGATTTCATGATTCCGGATTTCATTATTGAATCCTCCCAGACTTGTTTTTTTTACGACCTAACTATTCCGGCTGAACAATGCTGGTTTGTCAAACTTCTATCGGGACGCGTTCCCATTCAGTGATCAGGGTTTGCCTGTGGGACGGGCGTCCGGCCATACTCCGCGAGGTGGTGCAGAGGCGGGAGGATCGGCACATGCAGGACGGTTTCACATGGGAGCCAACGCGGGACTACATCGACAATGCGGAACTCACCCGTTTTGTCGAAAGGCTTGGCTGTCACAGCGAGAATGACTTGCTGCGGCGTGCCGCTGCGGACCCGGACTGGTTCTGGGACAGCGCGATTCGTGCACTGGATATCCGCTTCGGCCAACCCTATGCGCAGGTCCGCGATGTCTCGGATGGCTTGCCGAACGCGCGGTGGTGCGTCGGTGGGACGATGAATTTCTGCGACAATGTTCTGGACCGTCACCGTGGCACGGACGTCTGGGAGAAGCCGGCAATCATCTGGCACGGGGAGGATGACAGCCAGCGCACCCTGACTTATGCGGAGCTGGATCTGCAGGTGCGCGAACTGGCCGCCGGGCTGCTGGCCCTGGGCGTGGGGCCGGGGGACGCAGTCGGCATCTACATGCCCGTGCTGCCCGAGACTCCGGTTGCGTTCCTGGCCGTGGCGCGCATCGGCGCGATCATTTCTCCCCTGTTCTCGGGTTTCGGTGCGGAAGCGATCGTGAAGCGGCTGAATGATGCGGAGGCGGTGGCTGTGATCACTGCCGACCAGGCCATACGACGCGGCAGTACCATTCCGATGAAACCGGTGATCGACAGCGCTGCCAGGGATGTGCCGACGCTGCGCCATACCATAGTGCTGCGCACCGGTGACGGTGATGCCGTGATGAACGACGGTCGGGATGTCTGGTGGCATGACCTGGATGTCACGTCGTCCGACAGCACACCGATGCAGATGGTCGACGCCGACCAGCCCCTGATGATCGCCTATACCTCCGGGACCACCGGACGCCCCAAGGGGACAGTGCTGACCCACTGTGGCTTCACGGTGAAGGGGGCACTGGATTTCGGTGTTTCCTTCGATCTGAAGGCCGAGGACAGGCTGTTCTGGTTCGCGGATTTCGGCTGGGTGACCGGTCCCTATTCGATGGCCGGAACGTTTGCCCGCGGTGCGACCTTCATCATTGCCGAGGGCGTACCGGACTGGCCCGACGCAGGCCGTATCTGGCGGTTGGCCGCCACGCACAAGGCAACCTTCTTCGGGATCGCGCCAACCGCGATACGGAGCCTGATGCGCCATGGCCCCGAACATGTTGCCGCACATGACCTCTCCGCCATCCGCATTCTGGCGTCCACGGGCGAGCCATGGACGGAGGAAGCCTGGGTCTGGTTCTCCGAGCATGCCGGCGGCGGACGCTGTCCCATCATCAATGTCTGCGGCGGTACGGAGATCAGCGGCGGCTTCATCGCCGGAAACGTGCTGACGCCACAGCGTCCCTGCTCCTTCGCCGGCCCGCTGCCGGGCATGGCGGCGGATATCGTGGATGCATCTGGCAACAGCGTCGGGCCGGGGGAGGTGGGTGAACTGGTCCTTCGTGACGTGTCCATCGGCCTCAGTCGTGGCATCTGGCGCGATCCCGACCGCTTCATCGAGACCTACTGGTCCATGTATCCCGACATGTGGCGGCATGGGGACTGGGCCAGCAGGGATGCGGATGGGCTGTGGTACGTGCACGGTCGTTCCGACGACACGATCCAGGTTGCGGGCAAGCGGGCCGGACCGGCGGAGATCGAGGGGCTGGTCATGGCGACCGGACTGATCGCGGAGGCTGCTGCGGTGGCCCTGCCGGACCCGGTGAAGGGGGAGGCCGTGCTGGTCGCGGCCATTCCCGCCGCGGGCGTGACCGTGGACGAGGCGCTGGCGAGCCGCCTGTCGGTCGCTGTCACCGACGGTCTCGGCAAGGCGTTCAAGCCAGCCCGGATCCTGTTTGTCGATGATCTGCCCAAGACCCGGTCGCTGAAGATCATGCGCAGGGTCATCCGCGCGCTGGTTCTGGACGAGCCACCGGGCGATCTCTCCGCCCTCAGCAACCCTGACGCCATCGACGCCGTCAAACGTGCGGCAGCCGGTTGATTTGCCGATAAAACAGGCATCTCAGGGCACTGTTGTCGCAATCAGGACAGAATCCGCTTAGGCTCGGTGCCAGCCTGTTGGGCATGTTCCGGCAAGCGGTCGCCAAGATTTCCGCACCCGGATCGTTCATGAGGCTCTGGGCCTGGTCCGCTTGGGGCGAGGCGATGGGATAATCGAGAGGGAGGTCTTCAATGTCTGACATTGTACCTGATTCCGACTTCGAACCCGGACAACACAACGTGCAGATCATGGGGCTGGACGTTCACAATCCGGTCTTCTTCGTATCTGCGGTTCTGATTGTCGGGTTTGTCATACTTGTGCTGATGTTCCCGGCTGGTTCGGCCGAGTTCTTCGGTGACTTGCGCCCCTGGCTGACGTCGACCTTCGACTGGGTCTTCATGGGCGCGGCGAACATCTTCGTGCTGTTCTGCCTGTTCCTTGTGGTCTCGCCGTTGGGCAGGATCAGACTGGGGGGCAAGGATGCCAGGCCGGAGTATTCCTACACCGGCTGGTTCGCCATGCTGTTTGCTGCGGGCATGGGCATCGGCCTGATGTTCTTCGGCGTGCTCGAGCCTGTGAACCATTTCCTCAGTCCGCCGCTGGGCGTCGATCCGGCGGATACGGAGGCAGCCATGTCCATGGGCATGGCGGCGACGATCTTTCACTGGGGTCTGCATCCCTGGGCGATCTATGCCGTGATCGCGCTGGCGCTGGCCTTCTTCACCTACAGCCGGGGACTTCCCCTGACCATCCGCTCCGCCTTTTACCCGGTCCTGGGGGAGCGTGTCTGGGGCTGGCCGGGCCATGTCATCGATACGCTGGCGGTGTTCGCCACCCTGTTTGGTCTTGCGACCTCGCTTGGATTCGGTGCGGAGCAGGCAAGCGCGGGCCTGAACTACCTGTTCGACATTCCGGCGACGGATGTGACCAAGATCATCCTGATCGCCTGCATCACAGCCGTGGCCCTGCTTTCGGTCCTGGCGGGCCTGGATGGTGGTGTGAAGCGCCTGTCCGAACTGAACATGGTGCTGGCACTGATCCTGATGCTCTTCGTCATCATCGTCGGGCCGACACTGTTCATCATCTCCGGCTTCTTCAACGGCCTTGTCGACTATGCGGTCGCGCTGCCACAACTGAGCAACTGGGTCGGGCGCGAAGACACAGGGTTCATGCATGGCTGGACCACGTTCTACTGGGCCTGGTGGATTTCCTGGTCGCCGTTCGTCGGCATGTTCATTGCCCGCGTCTCCAAGGGGCGGACGGTGCGTGAGTTCATCATCTGCGTCCTGATCGTGCCGACCATTGCCTGTGTGCTGTGGATGAATGTCTTCGGTGGCACGGCGATCTGGCAGCATGTGGAGAATGGCTACGGTGGCGTCGTGGACACGGTGACCAACTGGCAGCCGGAACTCTCGCTGTTCAAGATGGCGGACCAGCTGCCGCTGACCAACGTGGTGTCCTTCATCGGCATCGTGCTGGTGATCGTCTTCTTCGTGACCTCGTCCGATTCCGGTTCGCTGGTCATCGACACGATCACGGCAGGTGGCAAGATCGATGCACCGGTGGCACAGCGGGTGTTCTGGTGCGTGTTCGAAGGGCTGGTTGCCATCACCCTCTTGCTCGGTGGTGGCCTGGGGTCACTGCAGGCGGCGGCCATCGCGACCGGCTTCCCCTTCGCGATCATCATGGTGGTGATGTGTTACTGCATCTACAAGGGGTTGAGTGCAGAACGAAAGCTCAACGGCTGATCCGTTCTGCAGACTGCGCGATCAGGGGTGCCGGTGTCGATCACCGGCACCCCTTTTTTCTGCCCGGCATTCGCCGATGGAGATCAGTAGGGTGCCTCTACGGGTTCCAGGCCGACGTGCACGCTCTTGGTTCGGGTGTAGTATTCGATGGCTGCGTGCCCGTTCTCGCGCCCCAGGCCCGACTGCTTGACGCCGCCGAACGGCATCTCGATCGGCGTCAGGTTGTAGGTATTGACCCAGACCGTCCCGGCCTGAAGCTGCGCCGCGACCCGATGCGCGCGACTCAGGTCATTTGTCATCAGCCCCGCCGCCAGGCCGAATTCGGTGGCATTGGCGCGGGCGATCACGTCGTCCTCGTCCTCGAAATCCAGCACGGACATGACGGGGCCGAAGATCTCCTCCTGCGCGATCACCATGTCGTCGCGGACTCCGGCGAAGACGGTCGGCCGCATGAAGGCACCACGGTCATGGATTCCGCCGGTCAGCCGCTCCCCGCCCGTCAGGACCTGCGCACCGGCTGCCTTGCCCTGTTCGACATAGGCCAGCACCTTCTCCAGATGCGCGGCGGAGATCATCGCCCCGACATGGGTCGCCGGATCCTTCGGGTCGCCGACGATCATTGCCTCCGTCCGGCGCACCAGCTGTTCCAGGAAGGCATCGCGGATGTCCTTGTGAACGAAGACGCGGGTGCCGTTGGTGCAGATCTCCCCCTGGGTATAGAAGTTGGCCAGCATGGCTGCGGAGACCGCGTCGTCCAGATTGGCGTCGGCGAAGACGATCAGCGGCGACTTGCCACCAAGTTCCATGGTGACCGCCTTCAGGCTGTCTGCGGCTCCGCTCATGACCCGCTTGCCGGTGCCGACCGACCCGGTGACGGAAACCTTGGCGATGCCCGGATGCGTCGCCAGGGCCGCCCCGACCGGTCCCGCGCCATTGACGACATTGTAGAGGCCCCGGGGGACGCCAGCCTCATGGATGATCCCGGCCAGTTCCATCGCGGTCAGCGGGGTCATCTCGCTGGGTTTGAAGATCATGGCGTTGCCGCAGGCGAGGGCCGGCGCCGCCTTCCAGCTCGCGATCTGGATCGGGTAGTTCCAGGCACCGATCCCGGCACAGACGCCCCACGGCTCGCGGCGCGTGTAGATCAGCGTATCCGGCAGGTCGATGCTCTCCCCGCGAATGCTGCGCGCCACCCCGGCGAAGAAGCGGAAGCAGTCTGCTGCACTGTCGATGTCGGCCTCAGGTGCCTCCGAAATCGGCTTGCCCGTATCGGCGACTTCCAGGTTCGCCAGTTCCTGGCGCCGGTCGGTGAGGGCGTCGGCGATGCGGTTCAGGATCGCGGCCTTGTGTGCGCCATCCGTGGCCTGCCATGCCTGCTGGGCCGCAGCGGCCGCTGCGACAGCGCGGTCGATGTCGTCTGCCGTCGCGGAAGTTACGGTTGCCAGCGTCTCACCGGTCGCCGGATCGATGCTCCCGAATGTGGTTCCGCCGTTGCCAGTGACTGCCTGACCATCGATGAACTGACCGATCCTGCGCATTGTCGTCTCCCGTTGCATGTCCCGTTGCATGTCGGTGCAGCCATGCCGGGCCGCCGCCGCCAAGGCAAGCTGATTGTGCAAAGAGGCTTTGACAACAAGGGGCGGGAAGTCGATGCAGGCGGAAACAGGCAAGGTCGTTCAAGCGAAACCTTGATGGGGAGTGAAGCCGGATGCGCATGGGTACGTTGGAATGGACGATGATGCTGGCGCTCTCGCTGCTCTGGGGCGCCACCTTCTTCTTTGTCGAGATTGCGCTGACAGAGGTCGGACCCTTCACCCTGGTGCTGGGGCGGGTAGCCTGCGGTGCCGCTGTTCTGTGGGTTGTCGTGCTGGTCTCCGGCGTTGCCCTGCCGCGCACGCTGACCGACTTTCGGGATCTGCTGGTGATGGGCCTGCTGAACAATGCCATTCCCTTCACGCTGATCTTCTGGGGGCAGACCTGGATCACCGGTGGTCTCGCCTCCGTCCTGAACGCCACCACACCGCTGTTCGTCGTGATCGTCGCCCACCTGCTGACGCAGGACGAGAAGGCAACCGTGATGCGGACCGCCGGGGTGATCCTGGGCATGGGTGGCGTTGCTGTACTGGTCGGCCCGGATGCGTTTCACGGGCTGGACGGCAGCCTGCTTGGCCAGATCGCGGTGCTCTGCGCCGCGCTCAGCTACAGCCTCGCCGGGGTGTTCGGTCGCCGTCTGAAACGCTTCGCGCCCACCGTTTCCGGGGCCGGTATGCTGACATCCTCGACCCTGATCATGCTGCCGGTCGCCCTGTTCGTGGAGGGGGTGCCGGCTGCGGTGCCGAGCGCTGGCGTCCTGCTGACCTGGGTGACGCTCGGGACGTTCTGTACCGCGCTGGCCTATATCCTCTACTTCCGCATCCTGGCGACCGCAGGGGCGACCAATCTCATGCTGGTAACCATCATGATTCCACCGAGCGCCATGGCGTTGGGCGTCATCTTCCTGGATGAACAGGTCACGCCATCCACCGCCGCCGGGTTCCTGCTGATCTTCGCCGGTCTGCTCTGTGTCGATGGCCGGGTCTTCGACAGGTTCATCCGGGCATGAGCGCGCAGGACTGGAAAAGGATCCGGTCGGAGCTCGACGAACGCGGCTTCGCGCGGTTGCCGGGCCTGCTCGATACCAGGGAAACCGCAGCTCTGCGACCCCTGTTTACTGAAGACAAGCCGTTCCGCAGCCATGTGGTCATGCAGCGGCACGGCTACGGACAGGGCAGTTACAAGTACTTCGCCTATCCGCTGCCGCAGCGTGTGGCTGACATGCGCCACCACACCTATGCCGAACTGGCGCCTTTGGCCAACCAGTGGATGGAGCGCATGGGAAAGGCTGAGCGGTTCCCTGATCGCCACGATGATTATCTGGCGGCCTGCCACCAGGCGGGGCAGGTGCGACCGACACCGCTGCTGCTTGCTTACGGGCCGGGGGATTACAATCGCCTGCATCAGGATCTGTACGGGGAGATGCACTTTCCCATCCAGCTCGTCGTCATGCTCAGCGCGCCGGACGCTTACAGTGGCGGGGCATTCGTCCTGACGGAGGCGCGACCGCGCATGCAGTCCCGCGCGGAGGCGATCATGCTGGACGAAGGCGAAGGTCTGCTGTTCGCCGTCAACCAGCGGCCCGTACCCGGCAAGCGCGGGTTTTTTCGCGTGACCATGCGCCATGGTGTTTCCACCGTTAAGGCGGGGCACCGACAGACACTCGGCGTGATCTTCCACGACGCCCGATAGGGCCAACCGCCGGGAGGCGGCAACTTCAGTCGCCCATCCGGTCGCTGAGCGCCGCCAGCACGTCGGCGAACATCTCCGCCGTCAGCCGGTTGGTGTTCACGTTGTAGCGGGAGCAGTGGTAGCTGTCGGCCAGCAGCAGCCCGTTCGGCAACTGATGCATGGCGCCATGGCCGAAGGCGTAATCCTTCTGCCGCAACCCGAAGGTGCGGATCACCGCTTCATGGGCGAAACGACCCAGCGCCAGCAGCGCCTGAAGGTTTGCCATAGCGGCGATCTCGGCCACCAGGAAAGGGCGACAGGTCTTGGCTTCGTCCCCTGTCGGCTTGTTGGCCGGGGGAACGCAGCGCACGGCATTGGTGATGCGGCAATCAGCAAGTTCCAGCCCGTCGCCGGGATGCGCGCCATAGGTTCCGCGCGCGAAACCGGCATCGATCAGCGACGGGTAAAGCAGATCACCCGCATAGTCGCCAGTGAACGGTCGGGCGGTCCGGTTCGCCCCCTTCAGTCCGGGGGCGAGACCGACCACAAGCAGCCGTGCTCCGATATCCCCAAAGGCCGGAACCGGGCCGTTGTGAAAATCGGGATAGGCAGCCTGGTTGTCCTGCCGGAAGGCAGTGAGGCGCGGGCAAAGGGTGCAGTCCTGTGCCGGTTCGTGCGCGGTCATGGCCGGATGTCAGCTGACCAGTTCATCATCGTAGTCGTCGTCATCCTCTTCATCGCGAACGTTGCCGCGCGGGGCATCGTCACGGCGCGGATTCTGCGGGCGCACGAAACCTTCCCGCCCGATCAGCGGCTGCAGGGTCTGCAGCTCGATGAAGCGATCCGCCTGCCTGCGCAGTTCGTCGGCGATCATCGGCGGCTGGGTCTTGATCGTGCTGACAACGGTGCAGCGCAGGCCCCGGCGCTGCACGGCCTCCACCAGGCTGCGGAAATCGCCGTCGCCGGAGAACAGGACAGCATGATCGATGAAACCGGCCATTTCCATCATGTCGATGGCCAGTTCGATGTCCATGTTGCCCTTGACCTTGCGCCGTCCGTCATGGCCGACGAACTCCTTCGCGGGCTTCGTCACCATCGTGAAGCCGTTGTAGTCCAGCCAGTCAACCAGCGGGCGCAGGGGCGAATACTCCTGATCCTCCAGCAGCGCCGTGTAGTAGAAGGCGCGGACCAGATTGGTGTGCTTGGCGAAAACCGTACGCAGCTTCCGATAGTCGATATCGAAGTTCAGGGTACGGGCTGCGGCATAGAGATTGGCGCCGTCGATAAAAAGGGCCACCTTCTCGGAAGGGTAAAATCCGAGGTCGAGATCAGACATTTGCAAAACCGTTTCAATGAATTATCCATGGCGCTCCGCGTTCCACCGGATCGCGACACCTGATGGCGCAATCGAGCCGGTTCAGGATCTTTGTCGGAGCTATCCCTGCATAGGCTGGAAGGCTTGGAAATGCCAGTGAAAACCACGCCTGATCGACAGGGTGAACGGGCTGTGCGCCGGGAGGACGGGATGATCTTGATCGGACTGGGTGGTAACCTGCCCCACCCCGACTACGGACCGCCGGAGAACACGCTGGAGGCAGCGCTGGAGCGCCTGTCGGAGCGCGGTGTTCATGTCGCCGCACGGTCCCGCTGGTACGTCACACCGCCGTTCCCGCCGTCCATCTCGCCACAGCCCTGGTATGTCAACGGTGTCGCCCGGCTGGAGACGGCGGAGGAACCGGGGCGGTTGCTGCAGATCCTGCACGAGATCGAATGGTCGTTCGGACGCGTGCGGCAGGAACGCTGGGCACCCCGCTGGATCGATCTCGACCTGCTGGCCCATGGCACCTGTGTTCTCAGCGCCACCGGTATCCACGGCGTGCCGCAACTGCCGCATCCGCGGATGGCGGATCGGGCGTTCGTGCTGCTGCCGTTGCAGGAAGTGGCACCGCACTGGCGGCATCCGGTCTCGGGCCAGACCGCAGCCGACATGCTTCAGAGGGCCGACGCGAGCGGTGTGAGCCTGCTGGAAGCCGAAAAAGAAGTTGCAGGCGCGGCAGCGAGCCGCTAGAGACCCTGATCTTTCCAGTATTGCGCAACCTGTGCCGGAGGTGCCTTCATGGCCCGCGTTACCGTTGAAGATTGTATCGACAAGGTTTCGAACCGTTTCGACCTCGTGCTGCTGGCCGCCCAGCGTGCCCGTGCGATCTCGAGCGGCTCCGAGATCCTGGTCGAGCGCGACAACGACAAGAACCCGGTGGTCGCCCTGCGTGAGATCGCGGAGGAGAAGGTCAGCACCAAGGAACTTGGTGATGCCCTGATCGCCAGCTACCAGCGCCATGTGGAGCGCGACGAGCCGGAAGAGGACGACCTCGCCACGCGCATGCGTCGTGAACTTGCTGCACTGGCCGCAGGCGAACAGAGCGGCGGCTGATGACGCCGCATCGGGTGATGCGATAGGCTTCGCCCCATGATGCGCCAGATGCAGCTGGTGGAACGGGTCCTGAGCTATGACCCGAAAGCCCGCGAAGACCTGATCAACAAGGCCTATGTCTTTGCCGTGCGTGCGCACGGCAGCCAGAAGCGCGCGTCCGGTGATCCCTATTTCAGTCACCCGGTCGAGGTGGCCGGCATCCTGACCAACTACCGGCTGGATACCGAGACCATCGTCACCGCGCTGCTGCATGACACCATCGAGGATACACTGGCAACGCCGGAGGAGATCGAGCGCGAGTTCGGCCCGCAGGTGGCGCAGCTGGTCGATGGCGTCACCAAGCTGTCCAAGATGGAACTGAAGTCGGACCAGACCCAGCAGGCGGAGAATTTCCGCAAGCTGCTGCTGGCCATGTCCGATGACATCCGTGTGCTGGTGGTGAAGCTGGCCGACCGGCTGCACAACATGCGCACGATCGGTTACCTGAAGCCGGAAAAGGCGCAGCGAATCGCCCTGGAAACCCGGGAGATCTACGCCCCGCTGGCCGAGCGCGTCGGCATGAACGACATCAAGGAAGAACTACTGGACCTGTCGTTCCAGGTTCTGGACCAGAAGGCCTGGGGCTCGATCGACGAGCGGCTGAAGCAACTGCGTCGCCAGGCTGGCAATCTTGTCCTGCGCATGCAGCTTGCCTTGCAGGAGACGGTGAAGACGACCGGCCTGATCGCGGAGATCAAGGGGCGGGAGAAACGCCACTTCTCCATCTGGCGCAAGCTGCAGGAGAAGCGGATCACGTTCGAGCAGCTTGCCGATGTCTACGCCTTCCGCATCATCGTTGATGACGCGGATGCCTGCTATCGCATGCTGGGCGCCATTCACCAGCGCTATCCGATGGTGCCGGACCAGTTCGATGACTACATCTCGATCCCGAAACGCAATGGCTACCAGTCACTGCATACGGTCGTGCTGGGGCCGGAGGGGGTCAGGACGGAGATCCAGATCCGCAGCCGGGAGATGCATGACCGCGCCGAATTTGGCGTTGCCGCGCACTGGCACTACAAGTCCGGCGGCGGCAAGGGATCGCAGCCCAGTGCGGAACAGGAACGCTGGCTGCGCGAACTGCTGGAAATCCTGAACGAGGCATCCGATTTCGACGAGTTCCTGGAGAACTCGAAACTGAACATGTACGCCGATCAGGTCTTCTGCTTCTCGCCCAAGGGTCGGTTGATCCAGTTGCCCGCCGGTGCGACGCCGGTGGACTTTGCCTATGCCGTGCATACCGATCTGGGCGACACCTGCGTCGGGGCGAAGGTGAATGGTCGCGTCGCGCCGCTGCATGCCCAGCTTCGCAACGGCGATCAGATCGAGGTGCTGACCTCCACCGAGCAGTCGCCGCAGCCGCTGTGGGAGGAATTCGTCATCACCGGCAAGGCCCGCAGCGCCATCCGTCGCGCCACCCGCCAGAGGGTCAGGGCGGAGCATCAGGAGGTGGGGCGCCGGCTGCTGGATACCACGTTCCAGGCCGCGCGCCGCCGACCCACGGCGAAGAACCTGAAGACCGTGCTGCAATCCCTGCGGCTTGATTCTCTCGGCGAACTCTATGAGGGCGTCGGGACCGGCACGATTTCCTCCCGGGATGTGCTGGGCATGCTGTACCCGAGCGAACGTTCGCGTCGGCGCTCCCTGTCCCGGCCGAAGAAGACGGTTGCGAACGATGCCGTTCCCGTCAGGGGGCTGACGCCGGGCGTCGGCGTCACCTTCTCCACCTGCTGCCACCCGATCCCCGGTGACCGGATTGTCGGTATCAATGACGCGGGCAAGGGCATTCATGTCCATGCCATCGATTGCGCCACGCTGGAACTCTATCAGGACGTGCCGGAGCGCTGGCTCGATGCCGCCTGGACCGGCGATGCGGCAGCGTCGCAGAACTATGTCGCGCGCATCGAGGCGGAGATTGCCAACCGCCGCGGCATGCTCAGCCGCACCACCAGCCTGATCGCGGAGCAGGACGGCAACATCGCCAACATCAGCACCAGCCGTCGCACCGACGATTTCTTCCGCATGGTGATCGACATCGAAGTGCGCGACGTGCAGCACCTGACAGACATCATCAGCGCTCTGGCGGGCGAACCCGGCATGTCGCGGGTGGATCGGGTAAGGGGGTAGGCGGTCGTTCGCCTGGCGGAACCGGTTACTGCGCGTTCCCGTTCAGCCACTTCGCGCGCACCGTGACGTCCTGTGCCTCGTACCCCAGACGGTCGTAGAACCCCAGCGCCGCGGTATTGTCGGTGCGCACCATCAGTTCGACCTTGGGACAGCCCTGGTCGCGCAGGAAGTCCTCCGCCACCGCGACCAGCGCCCTTGCGATGCCCTTGCCGCGCTGTGCGGGGTCAGCGGCCAGGTAGTACATCCAGCCACGATGGCCGTCGTAGCCGACCATCAGGGTGCCGGTGATGCGATCCGCGTCCTGGTGGATGAACAGTTCCGATGTCGCCGTATCCAGCGAACGCTGAATGTCCGCTGTCGGGTCATTCCAGGGCCGGGTCAGGCCGCAGGCGTTCCACAGCGCGATGACCTGATCGCGGTCGCCGTTCCGGTAGGGGCGGATGGCGCCGCTGCCCGTCGGCTCAGTTGACATTGACCGCGGTGCCGAGGGTCGGCCCGATCTCCGCGTTCAGCACCAGGTCGGCGAAGCGGTCCAGGTCGGTGGGGTCACGATTGAGGATGACCAGACCCGCCCCGTTTTCCTTTGCAAGTCTCGGGAAACCGGCGGCGGGGTAGACCACCAGGGATGATCCCAGAACGATGCAGAGGTCGGCGGCAAGCGTTTCCCGCTCCGCCCGCTCCATCTCCGCGATCGGCATGCTCTGTCCGAAGGAAATGGTGGCCGTCTTCACGATGCCGCCGCAGTTCATGCAGTGGGGCAGGGTGCCATCAGCCTCGAAGTGCTTGCGGATCAGGTCCAGTTCGTGCCGCAGCCCGCAGTCCAGGCAGGTGGCATAGGTGGAGTTGCCATGCAGCTCGATCACCTTCTCGTCCGGCACGCCGCTGGCCTGATGCAGGCCATCTACGTTCTGGGTGATGATGGCACTGGCCTTGCCGTCGCGGATCAGCTTCTCCACGGCCCGGTGGCCCCGGTTGGGCGCGGCGCTGGCAAAGGTTTCCTCCATGGCGAACTTGCGCCGCCAAGACTCGCGGCGCATGTCCTCCCGCGCGATGAAATCACCGAAGTCGATGGGCTGGTTCTTGGTCCAGAGGCCGCCGGGGCTGCGAAAATCGGGAATGCCCGACTCGGTGGAGATACCGGCCCCGGTGAAGAAAACGATCCGTCCGGCATCCCTGATCAGGGTCTGGAGCGCGGCAACATCGTCCGCACTGGCGAAACCTTCCATGGCCATGCCTCCCCCTTCCCGGAAGCCCCCGGTACTACTTGCTGTTCTGGGCGCGCAGCCTGACCAGCAGGGCCTCGACATTGCCGCCGTTGTTGGCGATCACCGCGCCGAATTCCGAGCGCTGGCTGATCGCCATGCTGACACCTTCCACCAGCACATCGACGATCTTCAGGTCGCCGCCGCGATCCAGCACACGCCAGTCGACCTTCACAGGCTCGCCCTGCGGCTGCTCGATCAGGGAACTCACCATTGTTTCATTGTCGCTGATCGGGGTGGCGCCGGTGATGCGCAGGGTCTGACCGGCATAGGAATTCAGCCGGTTCGCGTAGGTGTCGATCACATATTCCTCGAACAGGCTGACGTACTCGGCCTTCTGCTCCGGCGTCGCCACCCGCCAGTAGCGGCCAAGCACGATGCGGGCAACCAATGGCAAGTCGAAGCCCTTGGTGAACAGTTCCGCGAATTTCTGCGTCCGCTTGCCCGGATCGGTTTCCGGGTCGGCCAGGATCATGACCGCAGTCCCGCCAAGCCGCTCCACCATCTGCTTCGGCGATTCGGCGGACATGGCCGGTGCCGTGGCAAACAGCGCAAATGTCATGAACAGCGTTGCCAGCGGTCGAGCGAGAGCATTTCGAGTCATGGTCTGATGATTCCCTGATCCGTTCTGGGCCGGATGAAACGTCGAACCGGTCCGTCAGGTCAAGGTCCGCGAGGCCCGGGGACGTACCCGCGATCACATGAGAAGCCCGGTACAACCGATCTGTCGCGCTGGGGCCACAGGATAGCTCTTGTGAATATAAAGAAATGTGCATATCCTGATTTCATGGTTGAGCAGAGACATATCAGGCTGGATGCCGGAAACGTCACGCCGTCACCGGCGCCGCTGGCACCCAGGACGGGCGGCAGCATGCCCATGGCTGCTCTGGTGCTGGCACTGAAGGCGGCGAGTGACGAGACCCGGCTGAAATTGCTGGCGCTCTGCCGCCGGTCGGAACTGACGGTGTCGGAACTGGTCTGGATTCTGGGGCAGAGCCAGCCGCGGGTTTCGCGCCATCTGAAGCTGCTTTGCGACGCGGGCCTGCTGGAACGCGCGCGGGAAGGGGCCTGGGTCTACTACCGGCTCTCCCTTGCCGGGGCACACGCTGTTCTGGCCAGCGCACTGGATGACCTGATCGAACAGGGTGATCCCGATCTCGCCACCGAACTGATGCGGCTGGACAGTGTCCGCCAGCAACGTGCTGCCCGTGCGCAGGACTACTTCAGCCGCAATGCCGCCCGCTGGGACGAAGTGCGGAAGCTGCATGTCAGCGAGCGTGAAGTGGAGACGGCGCTGCATGCCATGCTGGGCACCGACGACATCGACGACATGCTGGACCTCGGCACGGGCACCGGTCGCCTGCTCTCCGTCCTGTCCGGTCGGGTGGAGCGCGCGGTCGGCGTTGACCTGAACCCGGAGATGCTGTCCATCGCCCGGGCTGCGCTGGACACGCCGGAACACCAGCATGTGCAGGTCCGGCAGGCCGACATCCTGCGTCTGCCGTTCGCGCCGGGCAGCTTCGACCTCGTCACCGCGCATCAGGTCCTGCATTTCATGGATGAACCGCGCCAGCTTGTTGCCGTCGCAGCGTCGATGTTGCGGTCCGGCGGGCGGCTGGTTGTTGTCGACTTTCTGCCCCACGCGCAGGAGGACCTGCGCAGTGAGCACGCACACCGTCGCCTCGGCTTTGGCGACGATGAGATCCGGGCCTGGTTCGCTGAAGCCGGCCTGACACCCGAACACACCCTTCACCTGCCGGGCAGGACGCTGACGGTCGGACTCTGGTCCGCCACCCGCGCTGCCGGGGATCAAGAGGCATGAGCATGTTGATGAAGAATGTCGCCAGCGGACCTGGGCTGGAAATCTCGCTGGAGTTCTTTCCGGCGAAGACCGATCAGGGCGCGATAAAGCTGCCCCGCATCGCCCGGGAACTGGCGGCCACGCGACCGGCCTTCTTCTCGGTCACCTATGGTGCGGGGGGAACGACCCAGACAGGCACGCTGGATACAATTCAGGCCGTCAGCGGTGCAACCGGCTGGCAGGGGGCCGCGCATCTGACCGCCGTGGCCCAGTCGAAGGCAACGGTGGACGCGGTGGCACGGGACTACCTGGCCGCCGGTGTCAGTCGCATCGTTGCCCTGCGCGGCGACCCGCAGAACGGTGACACGTCCTACCGCCCGCACCCGGAAGGGTACACCAATGCCGCCGACCTGGTGAGCGGCCTGCGGCGTATCCATGACTTCGATATCTCGGTCGCGGCCTATCCGGAGGTTCACCCCGATTCCCGCGACCGCGCCGCTGACCTGGACAATCTGAAGTCCAAGTTCGATGCCGGTGCCAACCGCGCCATCACGCAGTTCTTCTTCGATGCGGATGCCTATCTGCGGTTCCGTGATGCGGCGACCGCGCGCGGCATCTGGCAGCCGATCCTGCCCGGCATCCTGCCGATCCGCGACCTGGAGCAGCTGCGGCGCTTTGCAGCCGGATGTGGTGCGGCAATTCCTGATTTCGTCGTGCGACGGATCGAGGCGGCGGGCGAGAACCGCAGGGATCGCCAGCAGGTGGCCGTCGATCTGGCCGCCGAGCTGTGTCAGCGGCTGGCCCGGCACGGTGTTCCCGGCTTCCATTTCTATACCCTGAACCAGTCCGACATGGTGATTGAGGTCTGCCGCCGGATTGACGTGGCGCAGACCGGCGACCGGATTGCGCTTTCCGCGACGGGGGCATCGGCGCGGACATGAGTGATCTGATCGAGGCTCTGAAGAGCGACGTCCTGCTCTGTGACGGCGCCATGGGCAGCCGTGTGCAGGCCATGGGACTGGACATTGAAGTCGACTACGGCGGACAGGAAAACTGTACCGAGATCCTGAACCGGACCCGGCCCGACATCGTGCGGGAGATTCATCGCGGTTACGTCGAATCCGGCTCCGACATCATCCAGACCAATACCTTCGGCGCGTCGCCCATCACGCTGGGCGAATTCGACCTGACGGATGAGGCATTCGACCTGAACCAGCGCGCCGCACGTCTGGCGCGGGAGGTGGTGGACGAGGCCCGGGCGTCTGATGGTGTCCGTCGCTACGTGCTCGGCTCCATCGGTCCCGGCACCAAGCTGCCGAGCCTGGGCCACATCGGCTATGACGATCTGGAGGCGGCCTACCGCCTGCAGGCAGACGGGCTGATTTCCGGCGGGGTCGATGGCATCCTGATCGAGACCTGCCAGGACCCGCTGCAGATCAAGGCGGCGGTGAATGGTGCGAAGGACGCGCGCAAGGCCGCGGGTGTCGATGTGCCGGTGATTGTCCAGGTCACTGTGGAGACCACGGGGACGATGCTGGTCGGCGCCGATATTGCCGCCGCCGCGACCATCCTGAAGGCGATGAGCGTCGATGCCATCGGTCTGAACTGCGCTACCGGCCCGAAGGAGATGATGGAGCACGTCCGCTTCCTGTCGGAAAGCGTGGATGTGCCGATCACGGTGCAGCCCAATGCCGGACTGCCGGAACTGATCGACGGGGAGACAGTCTATCCCCTGCGCCCGGAAGAGCTGGCCGAATGGCTGCGCCGCTTCGTCTCGGAGTTTGGCGTCAATCTGATTGGCGGCTGTTGTGGCACCACGCCGGAACATATCCAGGCGCTGGACCGGATGCTGGGCGATCTCGGGCGCAACCGTCGTCGCCCGGAACCGGCTCCGCGCACCCCCGAATGGACGCCGTCCATCGCGTCCCTGTTCACCCAGACGCCGCTGCGTCAGGAGAATGCGGTGCTGGCCATCGGGGAACGCTGCAACGCCAACGGCTCGCGCAAGTTCCGCGAACTGCAGGCGGCAGAGAACTACGACGCCTGTGTCGCCATGGGCCGCGATCAGGAGGGCGAGGGCAGTCACGCCATCGACCTCTGCGCCGCCTATGTCGGGCGCGACGAGATCGCTGACATGACGGCCCTGCTGACGCGCATGCGGGGCAGTCTGACGGCACCGCTGGTGATCGATTCAACGGAACTGCCGGTGCTGGAACACGCCCTGAAGCTCTATGGCGGCAAGGCGATCATCAATTCCTTCAACTTCGAGGACGGGGAGGAACCGGCTGACGCGCGGCTGGGCCTCGCGCGCCGTTTCGGGGCTGCCATGATCGCCCTGACCATCGACGAGGATGGCATGGCCAAGCGGGCGGAGGACAAGCTGCGCGTGGCGAAGCGGCTGCACGATGTCGCCGTCAACCGGCACGGCCTGCCTGCCAGCGACCTGATCATCGACCCGCTGACCTTCACCATCTGCACGGGCAACGAGGATGACCGGAAGCTGGGTCTCTGGACCCTGGACGCCATCGAGCAGATCTCGAAGGAACTGCCGGACTGCCAGATCCTGCTGGGGCTCTCCAACATCTCCTTCGGCCTCAACGCGGCGGCGCGGCATGTGCTGAACTCGGTCTTCCTGGACCATGCCATGAAGCGGGGGCTGAACGCCGCGATCCTGCATGCGTCGAAGATCGTGCCGCTGCACCAGATCCCCGAGGCCGAGGTGAAGGCCGCGGAGGACCTGATCTTCGACCACCGTTCGCAGGGCTACGACCCTCTGGAAGCCTTCATGGAACTGTTCCAGGACCGCAAGGTCGCCAAGACCGTGAAGCAGCGGGCGGAGACGGTGGAGGAGCAGCTCAAGGACCGGATCATCGACGGTGACGGGCAGGGGCTGACGGAAGATCTCGAGACCGCCATGAAGACCCATCCGCCGCTCGACATCATCAACAACATCCTGCTGGGTGGCATGAAGGTGGTGGGTGAGCTGTTCGGTGCGGGCAAGATGCAGCTGCCGTTCGTGCTGCGCTCCGCCGAGGTCATGAAGGCCGCTGTGGCGCATCTGGAACCACACATGGAGAAGATCGAGGGGCAGGAGAAGGGCACCATCGTCCTCGCCACCGTGAAGGGTGACGTGCACGACATCGGCAAGAATCTTGTCGACATCATCCTGACCAACAACGGCTATCGCGTCATCAACCTCGGTATCAAGCAGCCGCTGAACAATATCGTCGATGCGGCAATAGCGGAGAAGGCCGACGCCATCGGCATGTCCGGCCTGCTGGTGAAGTCCACCGTCATCATGCGCGAGAACTTGCAGCAGATGGCTGCGGACGGACTGGACATACCGGTGGTCCTGGGCGGTGCGGCGCTGACCCGGAAGTATGTCGAGCAGGATTGTCTGGACGCCTATGGCGGACGACGGGTGGCTTACGCCCGCGATGCCTTCGACGGGCTGAAGATGATGGACCTGATCGGCACCAGGACGTTCGACGATCATGTCGCCTCGGCTTCGGAGACCCGCGCGGCGCGGCCTTCCTCCCGCAAGGCCGTCGGTCGCCCCTCCGAAGGTGTCACCCGGCCGGTGGATTTCGAGGAGATCAGCCTGCGCCGGGCCGAACTGCATCAGGATCATGTGCCGCCGAAGCCGCCGTTCTGGGGCGGGCGCCGGATCGATCACGTCGATCCCCGCGCGCTGCTGCCCTATCTGAACGAGACCATGCTGTACCAGTTCCAGTGGGGCTTCCGCAAAGCCGGGCGTGACCGGGAGGACTATCGGAAATGGGCGGAACGTGAGGTCCGCCCGATCATGCATCAGATGCTCGCCCGCTGCCGGGAGGAGAAGATCCTGACGCCGAAGGCGGCCTATGGTTACTGGCCCGCCGCCAGCGAACGCGACGATCTGGTCCTGTTCGACCCGACGTCCGAGAAGGAAGTTGCCCGCTTTTCCCTGCCCCGGCAGAACCGGGAAGGGGGCCTCTGCATCGCCGACTTCTATCCGGAGGTGGAGACGGGACGCCGGGACGTGATCGGCCTGCAGCTTGTCACCATGGGCACCCGTGCCTCCGACGTGGCGCGGGAATGGTTCGCGCAGGACAAGTATCAGGATTACCTCTACCTGCACGGCCTGTCGGTCGAGATGGCGGAGGCGATGGCGGAGATGGTCCATGCACGCATCCGCTCGGAGCTCGGCTTCGGGTCGGAAGATGCGACGGACCCGCACGCGCTGCTGAAACAGGGCTATCGCGGCTCCCGCTATTCCTTCGGCTATCCCGCCTGCCCGAACCTGGAGGATCAGGCCGCGATTCTGGACCTCGTCGGGGCCTCGGCCATCGGGGTCGAGATGGCGGAGGAAGGCCAACTGCATCCGGAGCAGTCGACGTCTGCCATCGTCGTGCTGCACCCGCAGGCGAAGTACTTCTCGGTCTGAGCCGGTGCTCCCACCCCTGCTCTGACTCTCGCGGACCTGATCCGCGAGCCCAGTCTCCGGCGTTGGAGCGGCATTGCTGGGTACCCGGATCAAGCCCGGGCACGGCGTGGTTGGGGGTGGAGGGGCGGTTCCTTGCCTTCCCCCTTCACGACTCCCGAGGATCTGAGTTGCCGACCGCGAAGTGCCGCTACCGGTCCAGCAGCAGTTCGGCGAAGGTCTCCAGATCGCCCTCCGCCTTGGGCCAGACCATCAGGCCGGTGACGGGGCTGTCTTCCCAGGCGGCGAGTTGCTGGCGGATGCGGTCCTTCGGGCCGACGAGGGACACCTCGTCCACCAGTTCGTCGGGCACCGCGGCCACGGCCTCGCGCTTCTTGCCGTCCAGATAGAGGTCCTGGATCTTGCGGGCGGCGTCGGGGTAGCCCATGCGGACGATGAGTTCGTTGTGGAAGTTGCGGTCCCGCGCCCCCATGCCACCGATGTAGAGGGCGAGGTTCTTCTTCACCTCCAGCCGTCCGGCCTCCAGATCATCCGTGATGTGCAGCTTCATCGGATAGAGGATCTCGAAACCTTCCGGCCGGTTGGCGATATTCTCCGCATAGACCTCCTGCCGCCAGGGGGAATAGTAGAGCGGGTACCAGCCGTCACAGGTCTCTGCCGCCATGGTGACGTTCTTCGGTCCCTCGGCACCCAGAAAGATCGGCAGATTGGCGCGCAGCGGATGGGTGATCGGCTTCAGCGGTTTGCCCAGACCCCAACTGCCCGGCGCATCCTCCGGGTAGGGCAGGGTGTAATGGGGGCCGGGGCCGACCACCGGCTGCTGGCGCTCCAGCACCTGGCGAATGATCGAGATGTATTCGCGGGTGCGGGACAGGGGTTTGGCGAAGGGCTGGCCGTACCAGCCTTCCACCACCTGCGGACCGGAAACGCCGAGGCCGAGGATCATCCGTCCCTGGCTCAGGTGATCCAGGGTCAGGGCATGCATTGCCGTGGCGGTCGGGGTGCGGGCTGAAATCTGCACGATGGCCGTGCCGAGCTTGATGGTGCTGGTGTGTGCCCCGACCCAGGCAAGGGGTGTCAGCGCGTCGGAGCCGTAGGCTTCCGCCGTGAAGAAACCCCAGTATCCCAGCTTTTCCGCCTGCTGCGCCGTGCCAATGAGATTGACGGGCGGCTCCGCGCCCCAGTATCCGACCATCAGTCCCAGTTTCAGTGACATGTACCTGGCCCTCCCCGGCCGATTGCCGTTCTGTCGCGGCTCAGCGACTTCATTTCCTGCTGGTTGCAAGCTTGAATGCTGCACTGCACAGGCGTACGGTCCCGCCGCGCGGTGATGCCGCGTCGCGCCCGCGGCAAGGTCTGCGCGGGTGCGGTCCACGGACCATGGAGCAAGAACATGTCCATCCTCGCCTCTTCCCTCAGCCGCATCAAGCCATCGCCGACCATCGCGGTCACCGCCAAGGCCCGTGAGCTGAAAGCGGCGGGCAAGGACGTGATCGGGCTTGGTGCCGGGGAACCGGATTTCGATACGCCGGACAATATCAAGGAGGCGGCGATCGCTGCCATCCGTGAAGGCCAGACGAAGTACACGGACGTGGACGGCACGCCGGCGCTGAAGCAGGCCATCGTTGCCAAGTTCAAGAGGGAGAATGGCCTGGATTACGAGACCAGCCAGGTCACCGTCGGCACCGGCGGCAAGCAGATCCTCTACAACGCGCTGATGGCGACCATGAACGAAGGTGACGAGGTCCTGATCCCGGCACCCTACTGGGTGTCCTACCCGGACATGGTGCTGCTGGCTGGCGGAACCCCGACCTTTGCCTCCGCCGGGGCCAATGAGGGCTTCAAGCTGCGCCCGGAGGTGCTGGAGGAAGCGATCACGCCCAAGACCAAGTGGCTGATCATGAACAGCCCCTCGAACCCCTCCGGTGCCGGTTACACCCGCGACGAACTGGCGGCGCTGGGGGAGGTGCTGAAGCGGCATCCGCATGTCTGGATCATGACCGACGACATGTACGAACACCTCGTCTATGACGACTTCGAGTTCACCACCATCGCCCAGGTGGTGCCGGAACTGAAGGATCGCACCCTGACGGTGAACGGTGTTTCCAAGGCCTATGCCATGACCGGTTGGCGCATCGGCTATGCCGCCGGGCCGGTGGAACTGATCAAGGCCATGGGCAAGATCCAGTCCCAGTCCACCTCCAACCCCTCATCGGTCAGCCAGGCCGCGGCGGTGGAGGCCCTGAACGGGCCGCAGGATTTCATCAGCGAACGCCGCAAGGTCTTCGAACAGCGCCGGAACCTGGTCGTGGAGATGCTGAACGCGGCGGAGGGGCTGCACTGCCCGACGCCGGAAGGGGCCTTCTACGTCTATCCGTCCTGCGCTGGCTGCATCGGCAAGAAGACGCCGGAAGGCAAGGTGATCGAGACCGATACGGACTTCGTCACCTACCTGCTGGAAAGCGTCGGCGTGGCCTGCGTGCAGGGTGAAGCCTTCGGCCTCGCCCCGCATTTCCGCATCTCCTACGCGACCTCGACGGAAGCCCTGACGGAAGCCTGTTCCCGCATCCAGAAAGCCTGTGCCGCGCTGGTCTGAGGCCACTTTCCTCAAACGAGAGCCGCCACCCACTCCGACGTCGCCGCCGGACTTGATCCGGCGGCCCAGCGGTGCCACGCATGGGTGGGAGACTGGACACCCGGGTCAAGCCCGGGTGAGGCGTGGGATGGTGTGGAGATACACGTCAGGCCAGCCACGCCTGCCACCCACACCGACGTCGCCGCCGGACTTGATCCGGCGGCCCAGGCGTGCCGCTCCGGCGTTGGCGACTGGGCTCGCGGATCAGGTCCGCGAGCGGCGTCGAAGGTGGCGAGGGATGCTTGCTGCAACCCGCCACCAGCATCGACGCCGCACCCTATCCCTTGCGGCGCTGGTTGAGACCGATGTGGCGGCCGGCCTCCGGCGGGGGTGTCAGCTTGTCGTGGCTTTCCGCGATTTCCGCCAGACGCTGCTGGACGGCATCGGCCATGGGCGCTGTGCGGCGGGTGGCGCGGCTGACGTGCAGGGACATCAGTTCGTTGGTGGCGGCGCGAAAGCCTTCCCTGCCGTGGATCATCTCGTGGATGTAGTGGATGCGCTTGGCATCGTGGCCCAGCAGGGTGGTGCGGAACGTCAGCGGATCGCCCTCCCGCACTTCCTGCAGGTAGTTGATGTGGGCCTCCAGCGAGAAGGTGCTGACCTGCTCCGCTTCCCGGTGTGTCGGGGTCAGGCCGCAGGCGTCGAGAAAGGCGTCGGTCGCATGGTCGAACACGACCATGTAATAGCCCATGTTCATGTGGCCGTTGTGGTCGATCCACTCGGGCCGGACATGGTCGGTATAGATCGAGAAGGGCGCGGTG
>Ga0070728_10001491_pt1 | contig 34251 bp, 29 predicted proteins | sample tdDd471_FD_66723 | JGI IMG/M metagenome (GOLD analysis project Ga0070728, IMG submission 66723) | Marine sediment microbial communities from the Atlantic coast under amendment with organic carbon and nitrate - tdDd47.1 | ecosystem: Environmental > Aquatic > Marine > Coastal > Sediment | place...
ATAATCGGTGATATCTACTGGGGATTTTTACCTTCAACACAAAAGGCTGCAATTACAGCTTTCAAAACTATTCCCACCAGTAAAAGTGGCAAGGCAACGCTGGAGCTCGTTCTGCAAAATCTAGTATCCCAGGACATTTCCGGAACAATCAATATAGAGGCGTATCGACTTGATAAAGATTCCGATTTTTTGTTTGAGGATGCGCCAATAACAAGCGTTTTGGGAACACAAAGTACAGTCGCCGGAGACAGATCAATCGACTTCAGCCTTGAAAGCGACTCTCTTGAGACATATAAACTGGAAGTAGTAATCAGTGGCGCAAGTGCGTGGAGTTTTTCTGATCCGAATCTTTATATAATCAAGGCTTCATTAATTGATGCAAACGGGGTTACCTTAGACAAAAACTATCAGCAAATCGGTTTCAGAACAATCGAAACCACCGAGGAAGGCCGAATAAAACTGAACGGTTCATATACCTACCTGCCATCCGTTTCCTACTTTGAAGACAGCGCCAGATACGGGCAAGCTACAAGCTGGACAGAAACTTTCAACGATCTTAATGCTATCAAGAAACTGGGAGCCAGAATGATAAGAACCAAAGGTCTTCCCCACCAATCAAAAACCTACACCATAGCCGACCGTCTCGGCCTGCTGGTTATGGCGGAAATACCCACTTGGAAGATGTCGACTGACTCCTATGCTGCACAAACAAAGCGTCCTACAGCCTTGAATCTATGGCGCGAAATGATTTTTGCACATTACAATCATCCCTCGATAGTATTCTGGAACCTATGCAGTCAGTGCGAAATTTCAGAGCAACCAGACAAACTGCAAGACTTCATTAAAAACCTAGGATCTGATCTTGAAACTAATTACCCAGATAACAGACTGACAACTTTAGCGGTTGGAGATGAACAGCTTGCAACTGACCTGCCGGATTCAACCAGCTATGACATCCTTGGCCTGGAACTGAATCCTGAACTGTCTCAAGATGACTTGACAAATATTATCGAAACTCATCCCATAAGTTTTGCGGGCAAATCATTGCTGATTACATCGTATGGTAAAAGTTCCAAATTTTCGGATGCACTGTTCAAGGATCAATCGACCAAGGCAGAAGAAGTATGGGAATCCTGTTATGATTACGCGATTGTCAACAAGGGTGGTACATTGCAAAAAGACAGCTTTATTGCCGGATTAAACTGGAACTCTGCTTACGATCATTATTCACTGGACAGCTATCTGCAATCTACCGGTGCCATCGATATGGACAGGTTCACCAACAAACCTGTAGCAGAAACTCTAGCTGGCTTATATTTGTTATACTCCAGCAGCGGGTCTTCCACTGATAATGGTGACCCCATAACCCCTCCCAATCTGGTAGACAGTGGCAGCACCTGCTCCCACAGCAATCAGGCTTCAATAGTATTTTTACTATTGCTGTTGGTATTCCTTAACGTGCGCCAACAAAGGCGACAAAGCAAAACAAACCAGAGATGACAATGTTTTTATCCAGACTGTTTCCAGAGTCAACATCCTCGTTGTTAAAAAAAGTGAAGCGTCTTGAAAAGACTTTTCTCGATCTGGACAATCATCAACTGATAAACAAAACCGCTGAATTCAAGCAACGTCTTGAAAATGGCGAGCCACTTATGCAACTTTTGCCCGAAGTTTTTGCTTGTGGTCGAGAAGCCTCCCATAGAGCAAGCGGAATGCGCCACTACGATGTGCAGATTCATGGTGCAATTGAACTTGCTAAAGGAAATATTATCGAGATGAAAACAGGCGAAGGCAAAACGCTTGTGGCAACCTTGCCAGCATATCTTAATGCCCTAGGCGGACAGGGTGTACATATCGTCACCGTTAACGACTATCTTGCAAAACGTGATGCCGAATGGATGGGACAAATTTACACTGCCCTGGGACTTAGTACCGGATGCATTACCGAAGATATCGACGACAACACTATCAGGCAAAAAGCATACAATGCAGATGTAACCTATGCCAGCAACTCCGAATTGGTGTTTGATTTATTGCGAGACAAGCTGGTAACAGAGAAAGACGAAATTGTACAAAGAACGCTCAACTTTGCGATTATCGACGAAATAGACCTTATCCTACTTGATGAAGCTCAAACTCCGCTGATTATCAGTGGCGACAGCAACGATGAAATCGGCTTCATCAAAGGGGCAAACCAGATTGTCAGAAAACTGAAAGCAGATTTGGACTACAGTGTTGACCATAAAATCCGCGCAGCCTCTTTCACCGAATCCGGGATTGTCAAAGTTGAAAAGTTCCTCAAAATAAACAACCTGACAGACCAGCAAAACATTCCCTGGTTCCATGCAAGCTATCAGGCGCTGCAAGCCTATGCCGTGCAGGAAAAGGACGTTGACTACATTATTGAAGATGGTCAGGTGTTTTTGATAGACGAACATACTGGAAGAGTTTCAGAAGACAAACGTTATTCTGATGGACTGCACCAGTCCATAGAAGCCAAGGAGAGACTTGAAATAAAATCGGAAGAAATCACTCTTGCCAAAACCAGTTACCAGCATTTCTTTCTCTCCTATCAAAATCTCTGCGGAATGACCGGTACAGCATATTCCGAAAGGGATGAATTCAAAAAGACCTATGGTAAAAATGTTAAAAGAATCCCTTCACACAAGCCCCTTATCAGAGAAGATAAAAAAGCCGTTGTCTACAGTTCGATGAATCAGAAACATCAGGCAGTTTTACAGGAAATAAAAGAATATCAACTTCAGAAACGTCCTGTTCTGGTGGGAACCGTTTCAGTGAAAGAATCCGAGCAACTTTCCAAACTATTGCATCAGGAAAAAGTTAAACACAAAATTCTCAATGCCAAAAACCATCAGCTTGAAGCAGAGGTTATCAAGGATGCCGGCAAAAGCGGAAATGTAACCATCTCTACCAACATGGCCGGGCGTGGTACGGATATCATTCTGGATCAGCAGGCAAAAGAGGCCGGTGGTCTTGCAATCATCGGCACCGGTGAACACGAATCCACCCGAATCGACAAGCAACTTTGTGGAAGAGCCGGCAGGCAGGGTGACCCGGGTTCTTCCATTTTCATCCTTTCACCAGACGATGCCATTTATAAAAGATTTGGCAATGAATACATATCAGAGTTGATTGTACAACTGGATCACACTCGCAACGAGCCCATACAAGACAGGCGAGTTCTTAAATCCCTTAAAACCCTTAAGGACAAGGTTGCTATTGAAAACCAGAGTATTCGACTGCAGGTTCTCAAATACGACAGCGTGCTGAATGAGAAGCGAAAATCCATTTGGGCCTGGCGGGAATCACTACTGGAACCAGCTACAACAGAGGATTGGGAACTGGAGGTAGAAAATCTGATCGACGATTTGCTTCACAATATCTTGGCCTACAAGACAGAGATACAACCAGAAATGGATTTTAGCTGGGAAGACGAGCTTAGAGCCATTCTCCAGCAATTGAATCATCCGGCCGAGCTAGTTGTAGAGGTCGCTTCCATCGATGACGCCTTCGATTTTCTTTTAAAGCTGTACAAAAAAAGCCATTCAAACCTTGATCCAGTAAACAACGTTGAATCGGAAAAATATATTTTGCTTCACACCATAGATCGCCTATGGCCGGAGTTTTTAACAAATCTGGAACGAATAGAAGAAAGTATAGGTCTAAGAAGTTATGGGAATCTTGATCCTCTGCTGGAGTATAAAAAAGAGGCAGATCGCTTATTCGGCGAGTTTTTAATAAACGTCCGCAAAGACAGCTTTGCCTTGTGGATTTCGGTGGCCGACAAAAGTCAATAAGCGCTTATATATAGTAGGATTATTGATAAAAGCTATTGCGACATTAACAAACCTTCATTATAATAACCGAGTTTCGCTGAATACACCCCGGATCACATATAAAGGAGTATTAAGATGGCCCAGAAAGTAGAATTGAAAGATCGCATTCCATTTCCAGCCGATGTAGTCATGAACAAAATGATGGATACAGAATTTGTCGAACGCTGGTCCGTTGTTCAGGAGGCTATCGCCCCTAAAGCAACAATGGTTGAAAAAACCGATAACGTTGCCCGCATAAATGTCAAGATGGAAGAACCTATTCCCACACTTGGAAACATCCAGGCCCAAATAGATTTCACCTGGGACATTAAAAATCGCAAATGCCCGTGGGTCCGAACCGCTGAGGGAATGGGCGCCAAATCTAATGTAAGCGGCTATAGTGAATTAATCCCGGATGGTGATGATGCCTGCACTTTCGTAGATGTAATAAACATTGAAGTTAAAATTCCGGTTGTCGGAAAGAAAATGGAAAAAATGGTGGCCAAGCATATGAAAGCCGGTCGTCAGAAAAAAGTAGATTTCCTGATCAAGAATTTAACCTGAATTTAATACATAAAATTATAAAAGGCTGCCATTTAAAGGCAGCCTTTTATAATTTATGCTTCAAACAGCACTACTTGGCATGTCCGTTACGTTTATCCAGAACTTCATACTGTTCAATATGGAAATAATTGAGAGACCTGAATTGGATTTTTTTATTCAGATCGTTTTCAAGCTGTGAAATAGCACTGGCTTCTTCATCCACCAACATATCAAAAATTTCCGGATGTACATTAACAGAAATTACCGGCCCCTTGATATTGGGAACTTCGCGCTTGATTTCACGGAAGATCTCGTAACAAATTGTTGTTTTCGATTTAAGATAACCTTTGCCATCGCAATAGAAACAAGGTTCGCAAAGAGTTCGTCCCAAACTTTCACGTACACGTTTTCGGGTCATTTCAACCAAACCAAACTCGGAAATTTTCAGGATATTAGTTTTGGCTTTGTCTTCTTTCAATGCCTCTTCAAGAGCATTGTAAACCTTCTCGCGATTAACCATGCGCTCCATATCAATGAAATCAATAATGATGATTCCACCAAGATTTCTAAGTCTCAGTTGATAAACAATCTCTTTTACGGCCTCAAGATTGGTTTTTAAAATAGTGTCTTCCAGATTGCGTTTACCAACATAACGCCCGGTATTAACATCAATAGCAGTCAAAGCTTCAGCCTGATCGATAATAATGTAACCGCCGGACTTCAGCCAAACCTTGCGCCCTAAAGCTCGATTGATATCCATCTCGATGCCATAGTGATCAAAGATGGATTCCTTACCTTCAAATAATTCCACATGGCTTTTGAAACGTGGCATATATGTTTTAATGAAGGTACGAATAGCCTCGTACTCATCCTTATCATCAACGATAAGGGTGTCAACATCACTGGTGAACAAATCTCTGGCCGCTCTGAAACTGAGGTTAAGGTCATCATGCAAGGCCTCAGGGGCGGCCACTCTGGCTGCTTTGCTTTTCAATTTGCTCCAGAGATTCATTAGCAGAGTCATATCGGCTTTGAGTTTCTTTTCGTTGACTCCATCGGCAACGGTTCTGACAATAAAACCGCTACCGGGCTTGCGAATCTTTTCTACCAAACCTTTCAGACGATCCCGCTCCTCTTCAATGGTAATTCTACGGGAGATACCAACATGGTCTATATATGGCATATAAACCAGAAATCTGCCTGGTAATGAAATATGACTGGTAATTCTACAGCCTTTGGTTCCGATGGGGTCTTTGGCAACCTGTACCAGAATCTCCTGACCCTCAGAGATCAAATCTTCAATCTGCACCTGATTTCTAGTGTTGGATTCGTGGTTTCCCTGTTGTTCTTCGCTAAAAGATGTTGTGGAGTCGTTATCGCTTTCTTCGTCCTGCTGTTTTTCCTGCTGATCCATATATTTACCAGGATCAAGATCTGGTGTGAAAATATCCGAAACATATAAAAACGCGGCCTTATCCAAACCGATATCAACAAAACTGGCTTGCATGCCGGGCAGTACTCGGATTACTCGCCCCTTGTAAATATTTCCCACATATCCAGTTTCGTTTTCGCGTTCAACAAATAACTCAGCGGTCGTTCCGCCCTTCATCAACGCCACTCTTGTTTCCTGCGGAGTGACGTTCACTATCAATTTTTGAGCCATAAGCTCTCTCCTTCTTCATAAGATTTTTATTTCTGAAAGTTTTCTTTTTATTTGTGCCAGGAGCAGCAAACGCGACCCCTGTTTTTTCAATTTTAATTTTATAATAATCGTCTAAATCAATTTTAAATACACCTTTTAAAAATTCAGAAGGCTTCAGTGAACCATTGTCACGCATAACAATCCGCACACTCACCCGAGCATTACCGACGTAATTCAAATCTTGCAGATACTCCTTGATGTTCAGTCGTTTCTCACGTCTTTTGCTCGTGCGAGTAACTATTCTTTCTTCGTCTTTCTCATACTCTTCAATCAGGCGATCAATCTCAAGTTTATCTGCTACAGCAGATAAATCAAACTCAAACAGATTTGATGAAATGCTTTTTGAAAGCGATGGTGTCTGCTTGGATATTTCCCTTGCATCTACAACCCGCATACCAACTGGCATATTTTCATTCAGTTTGCTTATCATAATCTGAACAGGTGTTTGATCCAGCAATTCAGCATCAAAAAATTCCACTCGCGAAGAAACTCCTAGAGGCAGAGCGGAAGAAAAACCGATCTTTGGTTTGGGATGGAAACCTTCCGAATATTTCATGGTAATACCGGCTCGTCTGAAGGCCCTGGCAACCTGTGACATCACATCAAGATGACCCAGGAAAATTGAATATTCCTGCTTTTCATATTGAAAACGAATCACTCTTATTGAAGGCAAGCCTGTAGTGGCACTCTCTCTGACTTTCGGCACACTGGCATGCAGCACATGCTTTGCAGTTTCTTCTTCGCTGTCCTCTAAAGCATAAACATGCCTCTTTACCGTCTTGTGGTCACACACCCCACAATTGGTACATTTATCGTAAGCACAATCAAGGCGTTTTGCTTCCGCCAATGAATTTTTATATTCCTGTTTTAGAAACTCTTCATCAAGCAGATAATCAAGATGAGACCAGGGTAAAATCTGTTCTGTATCGAAGGTACGATTGATATACTTTTCAAAATCGATACCGTTTTCCTCAAAGCTCTCGATCCATTTATCCAGATCAAACTGCTCTGTCCATGAATCGAATCTGGCACCTTTTTTATAAACAGTCTCGATTACCGCAGATAATCTTCTGTCGCCACGTGCAAGAGCTGTTTCCAGCAGACTGGATCTTTTATCGTGATATTTGAAAGCTATCTTGGCTCTTCTTAGACCATCTCTTAAAATGCCCTGCTTGCGAGAAATGTCTTCGCTGGACATCATGGTACACCATTGGAACGGCGTATGCGCTTTGGGTACAAATGTACTCACAGAAACAGTTATGCGGATTCCCTTGAAATATCCACGCCCCAGATATTTAACCTTTTTGGCCAAATCAATGATAGCTTCTACATCTTCATAGGTTTCAGTTGGCAAACCAATCATGAAATAAAGCTTCACGTGTTGCCAGCCATTGGCAAAGACAACCTTTAAGTTATTCAGGAGGTCTTCTTCGGTGTTGCCTTTATTGATGACTCTTCTCAGACGTTCTGTGGCAGCCTCTGGAGCCAGTGTAAAACCAGTTTTACGTTCCTGATTCAAGACGTTGATAAGCTCTTCGTTAAGTCCCTCAACTCGCAAAGAAGGAAGTTGAATCGAAACATGGTTTTTCTGGTGTTCCTTGAAAAGCTCTGTAGCCATGGGAGCCAGACAATTATAGTCACTGGCTGAAAGTGACAACAAACCAAGCGTATCTTGTCCGCTATTTTTCAGACCGTCTCTGGCTAGCTCCATAATTTTTTCTGGCGAACGCTGTCTGGTGGGCCTGTAAATCATACCGGCTTGACAAAACCTGCAACCCCTGCTGCATCCTCGCTGAATTTCAACAGCAAAGCGGTCGTGTACCGGTTCTAATGTCGGAATAAGGGGCATTTTAATATAATCAAGCTCATTGAGGTCTGAAACGGTGTTACGCCTGATTCTCTCAACACCATCCAGATCACATTTCACGGAATTAATATTTCCATCCTGATCCATGTCCACATGAAAAACTGACGGCACATACACACCATCCATCTTGGACAATGTCTCAATAACATCCTGTCTGCTTCGACCCTGCTCTTTTGCTTCGATCAAAACATCGGCAACGCGTATAACAGCTTCTTCACCATCCCCAAGAACAAAAGCATCAAAGAAGTCCGCAAATGGTTCAGGGTTGGATGCATTTGGCCCGCCAGCAATAACAATTGGATCTCCATCGTTTCTGTCTTTGGAGCGTAAAGGAATTCCGCCCAACTCCAGTATTGCCAAAATATTTGTGGCGCAAAGCTCATGTTGCAGTGTAAAACCAAGAAGATCAAAATCGCAGATGGGATCTTTCGACTCGAGAGCAAACAATGGAATTTCGGCTTGCCTTAATTCCTGCTCCATATCTCCCCAGGGCGAATAGACCCGCTCGGCCCAGATATCTTTTCTGTTATTTAAAGTATGATAGATAATTTTCAGACCAAGATGGCTAAAAGCAACTTCATACACATCTGGGAAAGCCAGGGCAACCCGAAGCTTAACACTCTCTTTATTTTTATGAACCGAATGCACTTCGCAACCAAGGTATCGACCTGGTTTATTTACACGCGGCAAAATCTCATGAAGCATATACTTGCACTCCCAAGGAGAAAATTACAGTTAACGGTGTGGAATCTGAAACAGATCCCTAAATCCCCCATGAAAACACGTATTGTTAACATAAATGTGTAAGTAAAACAAGGATTTATTAGATCTATAGCCAGTCAATAAGGATCACGAACAATTATCCTTTGATCCAGCATTTTTCAGCGAATACAGCGAGATTTTGTAGAAAATAAACTCACGCCATGACTATCTGAAGCAAGTAAGCAAAGCCTGATCAACAAATGAAAAATAACAGGTAGATTGAGGATTAATTATGGAACTGATTGAAGAGTTTCAAACCAACTCTATGGCCACAAGAAAAGTCTATTTATCATCTACATCTTCGGTTGAAATTTTGGCATTTATAACCTGTTTGGCCCACATCAGGGAAACAACTCTTGCAATTCCACGAACATAGGAGTTTTCGACCTGAATCGGCTGATATTCCTTATTGAGCGAGTGGAGCATCACATCGCCGGCACCGGTTCTGTGCCACCTTTTCAGCATAAGTTCGTCCTGGTCGCCGTTCCAGTCAATCTGTACCACAACATCCTCGCCAGATCTTGGAACTGAGATGGGCACCCCAAAAATAACATCGCCGGGTTTGTAAACTGGGAACATGGAATCACCCATTACTTCAAAGCCATAAATGTTCGACTCGGAGACACCTGTTGGTTTCGGCAGATAATACAGGGGTTCATCCGATACGAACAGCCCGTTCGGGCCAGCACTAATCTTGCTAAGCACTGGTACTAACTCATCTTTATCAACTTTTAGCCCGGATGTGCTACTGGCAGAAATATCAGCATTGAACATTTGGCCCCGGCCACAAAGTAACCATTCGGGAGAAATGCCATATACTTCAACCAGATTGTGCAATATTTGAGCAGATGGAGAGCTTCCACCTTTATAATTCATATATGTCCGATAGTTTATGCCAAGTTTTTCAGCATAATCCTTAGAGGAGACACCTATATTTTCTCTAGCCTTTTCCATTCTTAAGGAAAAAATACTATTTTTTTCACTTTTTGCTTGATTTTCCATGAAATATATAATACCTTGTGTTCAGGTTACCAACTAATTCGTACTGGATTTTTCACATTATGACTATCTACTTCACAACCGATATTAAAATTACCCGCAGAGAAAAAAAACAAAGCAAATATTGCGTCATAAATCTCATCAATACATCTAAAATATCAATTATATCAAATGCCCTTCAAAGCATAAAAAAGCACCGAGCATTAGCTTTTTGCACAGTTACATTTAAAACAAGATACAAAAACGAAAACTTCTGCATACAGATTCACATCCAGAAAGTTTTTCCATACCCAAACCCAAATAAAGAGATTTCTGCCGACTCTCAGGTAGTCCTATCAAACCTGAAAAATTTAGCAAAATCCGCTATTTTGCAACAATATGACTGTCACTATACCAAAATCAGACTTGAAAATGAACAAAATAAAACTATTTTTATCAAATCATCCCGAAAAGCAAATCAACATTTGCTGCTGATATCATTTTTCCCAAAAAAGCCTGTCTTTTCTGCATTCTTCAATAAAACTGCTCACAGGAGTAAATAATGCAAAATAACATTATAATCAATAAAAAAGATCACGGATGCGACAGAATATTTCATACTGTCAAAAATAGTCATCCTGTGACAAGTTTTATCTTTTTTCCAAAAGAGACTAAATTTCAATCTCTCTCTGGAAAACTTACCATCTTTTTCATACTCATTTGCCTAATATTTTCTCTACAGAAGATCTTTCAGCTTCAAAACAGCAAGAGCTATACAGTAGCAGTATCTGTCGTACCAACCCCTGCAATATTTATCGAACTAGCACTTATCTTCATTGTCATGCCTGCAATGGTTCCGAACCACACAACAGATCCCAAACAAGGAGAATGCCAATGAGCATTTGCAAAGTAAACAATGCGCAAGATTCAGCTTTAGACATCTGTTCACAGGTTGAACTTGATTTAGAGAATATCAGAACACACCGCGATCAAATGGTAGAGAGTTCGCTGGTTTTCGGCAAACACTTGCAGGAAATCCTGAAAACAAGTGGAGATGAGATATTTATGAATGTTCTACACGAACTTGAGATTAGTCGTGAAAAAAGTCTGGAATACATCAAACTCTACTCAGCATTTATTAAAAATACAGAGACTTAAAATGCGAAAAGTTTTCCGTAAAGAATTGGGCAAGGCCTTTTTAAGAGGGATTTCCAAAGCTAAACAAAATGCTGATACGGCAATCGCAATCAAATGGTTGCTACTTCTGACAAGTTCGATGATGCTCGGAACGTTTTTGGGCAACATCCTTATTATAAATATGAATCCATAAGAAAGGGAACAGTAATGCAGGAAGAATGTGATCTTCAAGAACTGACAAGTCATCGCTGTCCAGTTTGCGGTTATAGCAATTTTGTTACAGACGGAGAGGTAACAATCTGCATAAATTGTCAATGGACAAACGTTGTTTCGATGTTTGATGAGCTGCCTGATTGGGACGAACCTACTGAAATCGGCTGGTGCAATGACTGGGATGATTTTGACTAATGGACAAAGTAGCAAAAACACACAAACAAGGAGCAAGCCATGGCTTTGTTAGATAAGCATAAAAAAGCAGTTCTGGACGAGGTGTTCAAAAGAAAATTATTCATCAGACCGGCGACACTGGCCAAACTGCTTGATAGAAGTCGCTCTACTCTTTATCGCTGGATTGACGAAGGTTTCATTGAATATGCAGACAGGACGCCCGGTATTAAAAAGCAGATTCTTTTCGACAGAGCAACTGTAGAGGAAATTATCCGCAAAGTCATCACCAGTGAGCTATACGGAGAACAACTACTCGCTAACAAAGCTGCCGATTTGACAGACTGAAAAAGGACAACACACACATGCTAAAATTAATTGTAAAAGATACCAATGAACATCTTGCAACATTAAATGTTGAGGATGAGCATTTGAAACTTACTGCCAATTACGCCAAAAGAGCAATCTATATTCTGGCACTGGATACAGGAGTCTCCTACAGATTGCTTATACAAAACGTCTCTCCACCAATGACCAAGGAACATCGTTATTTATGGGCTCTGTTGACCAGAATAGCAAGCCTCGATTCTTTGCTTTCAAATGCAAATTTCAATGGGGAACAGAAAAAGAATTTGAGACAGGAACTGAATACACTAAAAAGCACCTACAGGTCGCAAGTAGCAGTTTTCAGGAATCAGAACACACTAAACAACAGTGGCAAAACAGATAAATGAAAGGGCGGATTATGTGCTATTTGGACGAACAGACAAAATGTACGGTTGATGAAAAACTGGATATTCTCAAAGACAGATTTGATGCGCTTGAAACACAGGTCAGCAAATTAATGCAACGTCTGGACAGCCATGACAAGGTTGTGCAGTGGAGCAAGAGTGCCGGAATTTTCCTTATTGGAACCGGCGTAGGGGCCGGGCTTTTAAGCTCGCAATGGATTTCGATACTCTTTCAGATATAGTTGAAAACAGATATGGACTTATAGAATACACCCTCCCCACTCGGTCTTTCGTGGCATAACACTAGATCAAACGGCCGTATGCCCCGAAAGGCCGTCCCATCTTTTTAGGGTAATAGATATTTGAACAAAAAAAAGTCGCCAGAAATATAAATCCCTGGCGACTTTCGTTTTAATCAATCAGCAGTATTTATACACTGCATTTTTTACTTATGCAGTAGCATTCTCTTCTTCAGAACCTTCGGGGCCTTCATCGCCACCGTCAAGAGCTTTATTGAACAAGCCTTTAAAGATCATCAAGCCAACCGGTGTCAGAACAGCCGTTGCACCAATCCATACCCAAATCATGTAATGTTCAGGATAACTGGCCATGGCTTTACCAGCTTCATCCACCGGGGTATAGGCGTGAAGCAGGACACCTGACATGGGGCCAACGAAGAATTTTGCCAGGAAGAACGGCAAAACAGACAAGGCAATGTAAGTTCCTTCTTTACCCTTAGGTGCAATCTCTGCGGTAAACTGCATTAAACGTGGGGACCAGATTGCCTCACCCACGGTGAAAACCACGATGAAGAAGAACATCGGCCAGTAATCCACTGTTGGCGGATTGGCAATCAGGGCTTCCATATTTTCTGCCATGCCCAGCCACTTAATAAAGATAAGTTCACCGAACACGGAGTTGGTCAGAGATTCGAAATACACTGTGGGAATAGCCACGATAAAACAGGACAGAGCCGAAACAATCGAGCCAACAATCATCATCTTGTATGAGCTGACTTTTTTGGTAAAATACGCAACCAGTGGCACGAGATAAATAATCAGCACAGGATTCAAAACACCGTAGATGTTACCAATTTTCGCTCCCTCACCAAGAAGACGAATACCGTATTTGGGGAAGGTATAATGGAAATGGAAGAAGATAAATCTTACAAAAAGTGTAAGAGAAAGCATACCGATAAAAATCCAGAAATATTTGGTATAAATAACCGATTTGATCATTTTACCGGTTTCCAAAGCTGCATTTTTAATAGCAGCGGTACCACTACCATAATCAGTGGAAGGAGTAATTTTTACACCCTCTTCGGTCATTTCAACACCATCACGGATAAACATGATGACGAACAAACTCACGCATGTTGCAAAAAATCCGAACACGAACATTAACTGGTATGTTGAAAAATGCATTCCCATGATGAAGGTACCAACATTTTCATCGATAATAACGCCGGCTGCATCTCTGGATATGAAAGGTTCGTAGATACGAAATCTATCGAAGATATCGGCACCAACCGCAAAAGCGATGTTCATCACAACATAGAACAAACCAAAACCTAAGGCTGCACCTTCTTTGGTGGTAAACATTTTAAGCGCAACAGACACCAGCGGGCCGACGATGGCAAAACCAATGGCCAAAGGAACAAAGCCAAGGATGAAAATCATAATCGGATCGGTAACAAATGCCATGAAAAAGCGTGAAATCAGCAAGAACAGAATACTGATATAAAGGGTTTTCTTGATACCAATGGTATCAACCAAAGCTCCCGCAACCATTGCCATTAGCGAGAGCATGACCGACCAGCCCGAAATATACGACCCCGCCTCGATATCTCCTAGCCCACAATCCTTCGAGAGCCACAATATTATTGCCATGTTCATACAGGCGTAGGCTGTGTATTCAATAAACTTATAAATAAACAGCAGCCACATTTCCCTTGGACAGGTGGTATACAGATCTTTGTAGCTCCAAACAATAAACACTAACCCTAACAATGCGGCTGAAATAATTCCATACCAAATAACATCAACGAATGGCATTTTAACTCCTGTTGTGCAGATATGTTGACAGAAAACACGAATTTGAACCTAAAGAAACTACATTGAAACGCTAAAATTGGCAAGTAATATCGTTAATGATAAATTAATATTTTCATATACTTGTAATATAATGGAAGCAGGCATGAATATCAGCTTTCATGTGACCATTCCCTGAAAGGCTATATCAACACAAATCCACCAGATTTACCCTGAACAACGAGCAATTTTCGATAGCCCTACTTATGAAATCCTGTATTTCTTCAACTTCCTCACAAGAGTCACCCGGTGTATTCCGAGTTCCTTGGCGGCATGTGTTCGATTACCGCCAAACTTCTTCAGAGTCTCAATAATTATGTCTCTTTCTGCATTTTTAAGGCTTACATCGGGTGGCCCGGCAGCAGATGGGTGGTCTTCCTGCTCTAAACGGATGTATTCCGGCAGACAATCTATATCAATATTGCTGGTTGTGCAGAGAATGAAAGCACGCTCGATAATATTCTCCAACTCTCTGATATTACCGGGAAAAGGATATCTCATCAGCAAAGCCAGTGCATCATCGGTAATCCCTTTGATATTTCTGCGAGAGTTGGCACTGTTGACATTGATAAAATGCTGCACAAGCAAGGGAATATCTTCAGAGCGTTGTCGCAAAGGAGGAATATGAATTTCCATTATATTCAGCCTGAAATACAAATCTTCCCTGAATGAGCCATCTGCAATCATGGTACGCAAATCTTTATTTGTGGCAGTGATAACCCTTACATCGGCTTTAATGGTCTTGTTGGCACCTAATGGTTCGTAGCTCTTCTCCTGCAAAAAGCGCAAAAGCTTTACCTGTAGTGACTTTGGCAAATCAGCTATTTCATCCAGAAACAATGTTCCATGCTCTGCCACAGCTATTCTGCCGGGCTTGTTTTCTTTAGCATCTGTAAAGGCGCCCTTTTTGTAACCAAAAAGCTCGGACTCCAGCAAAGTTTCAGGCATTGCAGCACAGTTAACCGCAACAAAGTTCTTATCTTTTCGCATACCGGAATTATGAATAGCCTTGGCAATCAGCTCTTTGCCTGTTCCGCTATCTCCGGTAATCAATATACTGCTGTTACTTTCTGCGACCAATGGCAACAACTGGAAAATTCGCTGCATTTCTGCATTTTTGGAGATTATGTCATCGAACGAGTATTTGCCATCCAACTGTCGCTTCAATGCGGTAATCTCAGACAAATCTTTCAAAACTTCCACACCACCCACAAGTTTCCCGGTTTTGGTTTGCAGTGGAGAAGTAGTTATGGACAGCGGTACCGATCTGCCATCTTTGGTTTGTATTCTCACCTTTTTGTCCTGCACCTCTTTTCTCAGGTTAATGCTTTGGCGCATCGGACAAATAGTGTCACAAAGATCACTTTTAAAAACATCCCTGCAAAGACTGCCGATAACCTCCTCTTCCCTGTAACCGGTTATCCTCTCTGCAGCACGGTTGAAAGTAGTAATATGCCCTTTGGAATCTACCGTAAAAATTCCCTGGGAAACACTATCAAGTATTAGTGAAAGATATCTTGGATCAATTCTTTTAGGCATTTTTTATACACCTCTTTATAAAGTGTAACAGCACACGTAGCATCAAGTGTAGCATAGTGCAACATCTTTTTGCAACACTGTAGTGCAACGAATCAGTTCTTTTATTGTTTATAGGGAGAGCTACAGTCAAACTTGACAGTTATAAAGAACAATGCGAAATATTTTCAAAATACAACACTGGAGAATTACAACACAAATCTGCTTATGCCATTTTTACTGCAATTTTATTTATCAATCCCGTCTTATCTGGCCCGAAAAATGCTTAAGATAATACTAAGTATTGTCGGCTGTTGCGCAGGAGATATTGCATCATGTTAAAAGTCATCGAAAAATCATCATATTTCAATTTTAGCACAACCTTTGGGGCGCAACTTTTTAAACACATGCCATCTTTGGCTGCAGTTATTGACAGAGACTATCGCATCGTGCTTTCCAACAACAAGTTTGATGACAAATTCGGTGAATCAGACGGCCAGCTTTGCTACTGCGTCTATAAAAAGTATAACTCAATCTGCAAACACTGTGCGGCCCAAAAAACATTTGTTGACGGCAAAGTCAGAGTAATGGAGGAAAAAGGAGTTGACAGCAGAGGCATGCCGACCTTCTACGTGGTTCATTTTGTACCATTATTTGATGATGATACAGGTCAGATCACCCATGTTGTAAAAATGTCCTACGATGTAACTGAACAACTTGAGAAAGAACGCCTTGCTGCCGTTGGTGAAACTGTGGCTATCATCGCCCACGCAATAAAAAACATTCTGGTAGGTTTGCAGGGCGGAATGTACAAGCTTAAGTCCGGCCATAAAAAGGACTCCAGCGATCTTGTAAACAAGGGCTGGGAAATTATGGACAGAAATTTCTCCAGAGTTGCGAGATTGACCAAGGGCTTACTGATGATGTCCAGAAAAAGCACACTGGCCCGCAGTAAAGTTTCACCAAATACAATAGCCAATAATGTCTACAACTTATATAAAGATGCAGCCGAAGAAGCCGGCATCACACTTGAAACAAATTTTTCTGACAAATGTTGCAGCGTTGAACTTGATGTACAAGGCATTCATGAATGCCTGGAAAATCTGTTATCCAATGCCATTGACGCCTGTAAAACATCTGGCACCACCGACAAAACAATCACAATTGATACCCAATTATCAGACTCCGAACTGGTATTCGAGATCTATGACTCGGCAGAAAAAATTCCGCAGGAGCTTGAAGCAAAACTGTTCGAGATGTTTTTCAGTACCAAAGGAGCCAATGGCAGCGGGCTTGGCCTTGCCGTTACCAGAAAAATCGTCATGGAACACGGAGGACGACTTGAACTGGATCAGACCTGTAAACAGGGTAAGGTCTTTCGCATAGCAGTGCCATGTCTAAACATGGAAAACTAATTACTATTTCTTTGAACAACAAACTTTTTCTGGAGTGTGACATGGATAAAAAAATATTAGTAGTAGAGGACGAAACAGACATTGTTGAATACATGAACGATTTATTGTCTGACAATGGTTACATTGTCGATTCGGCATCCAATGGAAAGCAGGCCTTTGGAAAGATCAAGGAATACAACCCGGATCTGATATTGCTTGATATTCAAATGCCCGAGGAAACCGGTGTTGAACTTTATCGTAAAATGTTCCGCGACAAAGACATGAACACCATTCCGGTAATCATTGTAAGTGGCATGTCTGCGGCAAACTGGGCCATTAACTCTCGTGTGCCCGTCATTGACAAGCCAATTGACGAGGCTGCCTTGTTAAACCAGATTGAAAACATGTTGAGCTAACAAACCATGTCAGGAAAGATCATGAATCATACGCATTATGATGTTGTTGTTGTAGGTGGAGGAGTGGCCGGAATGGAAGTGGCTTACTCTCTCTCACAGATGAACATTAAGGTGCTGTTGATAGAGAAGAAATCAACTCTTGGTGGCAATGTCGCAACTCTGGCATGTATGGCCACGAAAAAATGTGGCAAATGCTCTGCCTGTCTTGCCAAAGAGTACATTGCAAAAATTTCATATAACAGCAACATTGACATAATGATGCACACTCGTATTACCAAGGTTAAAGAAGAGAACAACCTAAAGACAATATACTTGTCGCCGGAATACGGCAACGGCAATGGTGCCATGCACCAGCAGTTAAAAGAGGAAACCTCCGTTCAAACGGAAATCGTTGCATTGGCCACAGGCTTTCAGCCCTTTAATGCAAAAGACGACAGACTGCTTGGATACGGACATTTCAGGCAGGTAATCACCACCAAAGATTTGAATGACCTCTTGAAAAAAGACACCAACCTGAAACTGATTTCGGAAAAAGAAAATTTTCGCATTGCATTTATTCAATGCGTAGGATCGCGTGACAAACAAAAAGGCCACAATTACTGCTCGCAATATTGCTGTGCAACAAGCATGAGACTTGTACAAAGATTGAAACATCTTTGCAACAGTATTGAAATCTGCGTTTATTACATCGACCTGCAAATAATGGGAAAAGAATTTCGTACTTATTACGAACAAACCAAAAACTTCACAACTTTTAAACAAGGGGTTCCTGTCGAAATTAAAGCCGGAACAAATGACGAAACTGTACGCCTTGTAGGAGTGAACGAAGAGACAGGGCTTGGTGAAGAAGAAGAATACGATATGGTTGTTCTTGCCATTGGCATTGTCCCGGATAAACGTAACCAAAAACTTTTTAAGATGTTTGGTCTGGAAAACAATGAAAGTGGATTTATAAATAATAATATTGATGAGTTGGCGAAAAGAGGTTTATTCGTAGCAGGCACTTGTTCCGGCCCTGCGGATATACAAACTTCCATCCTGCGAGCAAGTGCCTGTGCAGGACAAATAGCCCGAAAATTATATTCCCAAAACCTGGGAATATCAAATACAGCGGAAATTGGAGCCTGATATGTATTCTCATAGAATTGGCGTATTTTTTAATAAGCAGGACAAAGAAATTCAGATGCAGATCAACATGGAGCGTCTTGTTGAAAAAGTGGAACTGAACCCTGATGTCTGTGTTGTAGAAATGCTTGATTTACAAACCGATGAAGACAAGCAGTACATCGCCAAAGTCTGTGACGAATACGGACTCGAGGCAGCCGTTATCTGCGGTGGTTTGGAAATGAATGTTATCGAAAAACCATTGATCCAAAACAATGGCACCACTATTGCGATGCCGATGATACATGCCAACATAAAAGAGCGTTGTGCCTGGACAACCCACGATGAAGCCGTAGCGATTGAAAAAGCACATAGAATCATTGAAATGGCAATTGCCAGGGCAAGCTATGCCAGACCCATTGCATTAGCAAAAAGACAAGCAAACAGGTGCGTAATGGTACTTGGTGCCAGCCATTCGGCTTACAGGGCTTCTCTGGAACTTGCCAACTCCGGTTTCGATGTAGTCCTGCACGCTACAGACCAGCCATCCGGCTGCTTCTTTCCTATCCTGATAACCTTGGAAACAGAAGTTGAAAATCATCAAAAAATCACCATCGTTTCTGAAGGTAAAGTTCATGCGATCAACGGTTCCTGTGGAAATTTCCATGTGGCAATCAAAGAAGGAAACATCAGCACAGGATACCATGTTGGAGCAATTGTTATTGCAATCGATGCCAACGCTGTAACCCCCGTTGAAGTTGAACAGAACCCGAATTTCGTCACCTTGAAACAGTTTCTGATGGATGTGCGCCACTGCGAAACCACCGATACCGAATACACAATCTGGCTCGATAAAAATGGCCCGGAACGAAAATGCGCAGCCCGCGCCGCTATAGAAGGAGCAACCGACTACGCAGAAAAAGGTGGCAATATAAACCTGCTATTCAGAAACATCCCTGTATTTGGCGATAAAGGACAAGAGATATACAACAAGGCTCAGCAACATGGAGTAAGGTTTTTGCGATACGCCGACCGATTACCGGACATTGGAAAATCTGAAGAAAAATTATCAGTCACCATAGTTGACTCAGTGATTCCCTCACAAAATATCACCATGGAATCCGACAAAGTAGTCATTCCTTCCATTATTCGGCCATGTTTTGACAATCAGGCCATTGCCAAAATGGTTAGACAGCCACTGGATGCCGAAGGTTTTCTACAACCGGGAAATATTAAACATCTGCCAATTTCCTCCGCCAGAAAAGGCATTATTTTCTGCGGTGGCTGCCATAGCGAATGTGACCCCAACGAATTCAGCACCGAAGCCAGCGCAGTTCTTGCAGAAGTCCTGAAACTTTTACCAATCGCGCCGGTAACCGTTCCCATGGAGATTGTGAAAATTGATGTTGGCAAATGTGCAAGCTGTTTGAGCTGCTTAAGAGTCTGCCCGCATGGTGCCATAGAACAACGCTATGGTAAAAAATCAGTCACTATTTTCGATACTGCCTGCTGGGAATGTGGCATCTGCGCTGCTACCTGCCCATCCGAAGCAATAGATCACGGTGGTTTCTCCAAGCAGCAAATGAAACAAATCATCAAAGTAGCCTCGCAGCCACTGCTTGATACAAAGCCAATTGTGGTATTTGCCTGTCAGCAATCAGCAGTACAAGCTCTCGATGAAGCCGGTCGTTTGGGACTCTCGGTACCAAAGAACATCCAGTTTATCGAGGTACCTTGCGCGGGTCGTGTGGACGAGTCCAGTTTATTGTATGCCTTGAGTAGTGGAGCCGAAAAAGTTGTAGTGTTTGCCTGCCATGAAGATGTCTGTCGCTCTTTAAAAGGTAATCTCTTAGCCAAAGAACGAGTTAAGAGACTAAACAAAATGTTTGATGAAACAGGATTTGAGCAGAACTCACTGGAATATTATTCCATTGCCGCCAACGAACCCTACAGAATGGTAAACTTACTTGACAAAGTTTCAGGCAATTGCATCGGAGAAAATGAAACCGAGACATTGTCTCAACAAGAGAAAAGGAATCCACAGTGGAAAGGAAACTTATAACAAATCAAAATACCGCAACTCCACTTAAAGATATCTTGACCCAGCAGAACGAGTGGGAGTCTCAGATAGATTTTTGTATGTCCTGTGGCAAGTGCATCAGTGTTTGTCCCCTGAGCGGATACGCCGAGATGGAACCAAGAATAGCGGTGCGTCTTGTCCTGCTTGGCCAGGAACAAGAACTGATAAATAACGACTGGATTTTTCAATGTACCAGTTGTGACAGATGCAGCTATGTCTGCCCAATGGAAGTAAAAATCGGCCGACTTATCACCATGGCCAGATCACTCAGAATGCGCGAAGATCTTCCCGGTAAGGCCCAATTAACCTGCGAGTTACATAACACCAAAGGTAACAACATGCAGATTGGCGAGGAAGACTGGCTCGACACTGTAGACTGGATGAAAGAAGAATTACAAGGTGACATCCCGGAGCTTCAGGTTCCCATAGACAAACAGGATGCGACATATTTCGCAACCATCAACTCCAAGCTGCCACAGTATCACCCCGATGAACTGCAACACATTTACAAGATTTTTCATGCTGCCAAAGCCAACTGGACACTGCCTTCCGTCTGGTGGGAGGGAACCAATTACTGCATGTTCTCCGGCGACTTGAATCTCTGGGAAGAAAACTTACGTAAACAAGTAAAGAAAGTGGAAGAACTTGGTTGCAGCGTGATGGCCTATACCGAGTGCGGTCATGGCTATTTCGCCACATTGGATGGCTACAGAAAATTCGGCATCAAGCCAAAATTCGAGGTTATTCATGTAGTCAACCTCTACGCCCGCTGGATTGCAGAAGGCAAATTCAAACTAGACCCATCCAGAAATGCCGGCAAAAAAGTCACCCTGCACGACCCATGCAATGCCGGCCGCAAAGCCGTAATGAACGAATACCGCGATATTATGGAAGACTCCAGATACGTACTTGACAACGTTTGTCCAGACTGGATAGAGATGTGGCCCAATCGCGAGTATAATTATTGCTGTTCCGGCGGTGGTGGCTCGCTTATCTCCGGTTTTGTCAACGCCAGAAACCACTATGGCAAGATAAAGGTGGAACAGATAGACCGCACAGAAGCCGAATATGTCTGCACCCCCTGTGTCAACTGTTTTGATGGCATCAGCGATTTGGCCAAGGAATACAAGAGACCATGGAACTCAATACATCTATGGAAACTGCTCGCAAACGCTATTGTAGTTGACTAGCGATATCTGAAAAATTCGCACTTTCACCTGTGTCGCTTATATAATTTTTATCGCTGTGTTTTTTCGATCTTATCTTGGATATAATCGCGAAACAACACCTCAATTCCAATATACAATCTAGCAGGAAAAGTCTGTTTAAGCCTCTTAAATGGATAGCTATCATTTTTATATGAATACTACCTAAAATTACTTTGCAAGTGCCTGCATTTTTAACATTTGTAGCTGTGATATTAACAAGAAAATGTTATCATGTGGCCGTAAATGTGTTATTGAAATATAACAAGTTTGATGTCTGTTTACCGCTCGTTTGGGAACATGAATTATGAAAAGCATTTTGTTAGTTATTTTATCCGCTTTCTTTTTACTATGCAGTTGCACTGTTAGTGGAAACATCAGTTGCAAAAAAGATGAAGACTGCAATACCGATGAGTTATGTCAATCTTATGAATGCGTTGAAGCAGACGGCTGTCAAGGCTGCAAGTATCCTGAAACCGATCACGGAACTGCCGACTGTCTGCGTGGCGATTGTCGTGTTCTCTCCTGCGACCAGGGTTGGTTTAATGCCGATGACAATCCCAGAAACGGCTGCGAATGTACCATAACCAACGAAGGCAATGAGATTTGCGACACCATTGATAACGACTGCAATGGTTTGGTCGACGAAGGCTGCACCTGCACCCCAAGCAATAACGGCATAGAAATCTGTGACGGCAAGGACAATGACTGCGACAATAAAATAGATGAAGGGCTTGATTGCCTCGAATGTCCTGATGATATGGTAAACATTGAAAACCTATACTGCATGGATCGTTACGAGGCATCCAGACCAGACGCAACCGAAAATGATGGCGGTTCTGAAAACACTGTTGCCCAGTCCAAAAAAGGCGTCATTCCATGGTTCAATGTAGATCGAGAGCAAGCTGCCACAGCCTGTGAGAACGCCGGCAAGAGATTATGCAATCCCAACGAATGGACATCAGCCTGTGCTGGCCCCGACAAAACGGTTTATGCGTATGGAGACGATTACAGTGCAACAATCTGCAACGGCATCGACACATATTGCAACTGCAGTGAAGGTAGCGCGTGTGGAGACAAGGAAGAATGCCCCTACCCTCATTGCATGAGAGAGTGCGGTGCAGCTTTCAAAGTTCAGCCGACAGGCTCCTTCCCGGACTGTACAAATGAATATGGGGTTTACGATATAAACGGCAACGTCTGGGAACTGGACTCCTCCTCGGATGGTCACTACAGAGGCGGTGCATACAACTGTAGCGACTCGGAATATTTGCATCGCTGCACCTTCTTCTCGAAAAACATTTCCGCCAAAGGCTTTCGCTGCTGTAAATAAAAGATGGAGAAAACATGAGAAAACGAAAGACAATTCTACTTTGTATAATTATTGTTTTGGTTCTTTTTACCTTTTCGGCTTATTCCACTGAAGACAAAGTAAACTGGAACCAATTGAAGGATGCAAAAGATCTGGCCGAATCCACAAAGGCAACTGTGGTTGAAGTCTATAAAAACGCAAACTGCTATGCCGGCTGCCCGGACACTATCTATCAATGCTTGCTGGATGAGCCGGACAACAAAGCGGTTAAACGGCTGGCCAACTTTGTCATACGCAGGGCCAAGGCCAGAAGAAATGTGGCAGAGATAAAAACGGATATAAAAGAAAGAGCAGTTTCTCTCTATCCCCCTAAAACTCACAAGATAAACATTGAGGGCAAACAGGTCTCCGGCGACAAGAACGCAAAAATTACTGTCGTCTCTTTTGCTGATGGCGAGTGCCCGTACTGTCGCATAGCGTCCCCTGCACTGCGCAAAATCAGTCAGGAGCACAAAGGTCTTATTGCCTACTATTTCAAACAGTTCCCGATCAAAAGCCACAAACATGGCCTTGAATGCGCCCGTGCCATGGTCGCCGCAGAATTGCAAAACAAATTTTGGGAGCTGCATGATATCGTCTACAGAAATTATGACCATCTGGCAGAGGCAGAACTTAGAACCTATGCCACAAAAGCAGGGCTTGACCTGAAAAAATACGATGCTGATTTAAAATCCAGGGCAGTATTGGATATTATAAGAAAAGACAAATCAGAAGGCGTTGCTTTAAATATTGTTGGCACCCCTGGAATTTTCATCAATGGCAAATTTTACAAAGGCATTAAAACTTACGAAGAATTACTCGATATTCTTGAGGAAGAAAAAGACATTGTTGAAGGTTTACAATAAAACTGCGATTACTTTTTTGCTTTTGCTGTGTCTGTTTATCTCACCAGCAAAGCTGTCTGCCTCCAGTTGTCTGTACGATCTGGCAGAGGGACTAAATTTTGAGCAGCAGTCGAAGACTCAAGATGCTGTAAAAAAATATCAGGAGGCTATAGGAAAAGATCGCAAATGCATTGCTGCCTACCTGAGGCTGGCAGAGATTTATACCAAACAACAGGAATGGAAAAAAGCTGAAAAGGCTCTGTATAAAGCCTCAAAACTAGACAGACAAAACAGCCAGCTTAAATTTGCCTTGGCTAAATGTTACATCATGACCAACAAGTTCGCCTGGTCATTGAGAACCTTGAAATCCATCGACCACAAGAGCAAAAGCTTTAATGTCAACCTCTGGAACTACTTGATGGGACGCGTCTCGCTTGAAATGGGTGATTCAGCCTCTGCCATTGACTATCTCAACGCCGTGGATAAGAATTACCGTGAAACAAAACCTGAATGGAACTATTACCTCGCGCTGGCTTATGCCCAATCTGGTGAGACTGTTGAATACCGTCGCTATATCAGCGCATATTTGAAAAACGACGAACGGAACCACGAATTCAATTCTAATGCACAAACCATGCTGGACAAATCTTACGAATTCGAAAACGATACACCATTGGTTGCTGTGTCATTATCCGTTTCAGCCAAATACAACTCAAACGTCACACAAGATCCGGACGACCCTTCATCGGGCAATCAAAAAGATCCATCCTCTATGGGGCTGGGTATCGACGCTTCACTTGCTGTAAACCCCTTACGCATGGCAAGACACAGTCTGGGATTGAACGCCTTCTACAACAGCACCATCTACTTTTCAGATCCGGCTGACGACTTCTCCATCTTCTCCGGCACAGTCTTACCGGAATACAGTTTTCGTTTTCATTCCTCAGGCTTCGACCAACAATTTAGTCTGGCTTATCAGGGCAATGTATCCATCCTCCAGGGTGGAGATCGCGCAGAGGAAAAAGATTTTTATGTCTACAGCGAATCCCACGGTGCAATAGCCCGCTGGGCCATGAACGAAGAAGGCTTTGGCTCTACCAGCATCCGCTTTTCCTTTGGTAAAAACATGTTCCGTAATATGGTGCGTGATAACTGGGGTCAAACTTTGAACATTGGCCAGTCATTTTTCCTGCTGGATCAAAAACTGAAAATCTATCTGCAGGCTTTGGGACGCTATGAAAATGCGCTTAAAGATGCTTATGACCGTTGGGGCATTGGCGGTTTTACAGGATTAACAGCAGTTTTACCATGGCAACTTAACATTAGCGCCTGGCTTAAATATGAGTATCTCGATCATTACAATTCTGCCTCTGAAACAATCTGGAACGAACATAGAAAAGACAATCTTCTAAAAACTAATCTGGCCATGTCTCGCTATGTCTTTAAGGATTATATTGAAATGGGAATATCCTATTCACTCACCAAAAATATTTCCAGCGTAGCAGACTTCGACTATATTCGTCACCTTGTATCATTCAAAATCACCGGGAGGTACGAATGGTAAAACTCATTAAAATTTTATTATTGCTTACCCTTCTCATATCGCCCAGTGCTTTAGCTACAAAAATAGCCCTGGTGCAACAGTCCGGTTTGGTGGTTTCAGGAGAGAACAACACTCATTTTGAAACCGGTTATAACGGTTCTGCTATTCTGTTCGTTAAAGACATAGCCGCCATCAAACTTGGTGGCTCCACTATTATGGACACCAAACAAACACTACGAATTGAAAAAGGTCAAATCTCTGTAGAGACCAAAACCCCAACCGGCATCAAGCTAATGCTGTCAGAGACTCATGCGGTAAAGCTCTACGGTTACTCAATTGTAGTGTCCAATCCAGATAGCACCGCCATCTGCTTGACTGAAAACTCCAGCTTTGAAAGTGGGAGGCTGAAACTAATAGGTTCTGCCGATTCATTTGATTGCTTTGCCATGACTGAAGATGGCTGGCATTCTGTTCAAATTCTGAAAGATACGCAAAAACATTACCTCCAACTTGCCGATAATAAAGTTGTAGATATTGATGTCGACATATTCCCAAGCAAACTGCCAGAACTTAAAGCCAAGCTTAAAAGAAAATCCGGTGGCCCACAAAAAGTGGACGACGATCAGGCGGAATCAAGTAGCGGTTCCTCTTCTGTTTGTCTGGATAGCGATGGAGGCACGGGAGCCGGAGACATTGATGGTGGCGGAACCGATATTGAAGTAAACACTGGTAAGTCAAAAGTTACCGTAAAAATAGAAATAGGTAAATAGTTATGATTAAAACATTTACAAAACTGGCCACTTTATTAACTATTATTCTTCTGTTCGCCTCATGCGTGGTCTCGGGTCAGGACAATTACAGCTATGTTGATCTCACACTCAAAACCAGGCAGAACAGCGAAGCATCCGGGAAATTTAAAAATTCTCTGATAGAAATTGAAAATGAGTATAAGGCTTCATTTTACGTTGAAGCTACCGCAGACGACCTCGAACAGAGTATCACCGCCAAAGATTATCTTCTGAAAGACTCTGGCGAAAGCTACATGGCCGTTACTCTCACTGTTCCATCCGGCAGCCAAAGAAAATTTACAGCAGTTTTGTTTACGGTGGATGAAAACATTTTCTCAGCTTACCAGACAAACACAGAGATGGCGGTTGATCTGGAAGATGGAGAAAACAAAACTATAACACTTGAAGTAATGGAAACACTATACGGCACAGCAGTCGCAAAAATTGATGCATTTGAAGACGATTATAAGCTTTATCTAGTTGACAAGCAAACCAGCATCAAACTCTATTCGATAAAATGCCAGCAGTCAAATGATTTGCATCAGTGCAACCTTCCCAGAATTCCGGTAAAAAGAGAACTGGTTCCAGCGGTCTTTCGCCCTTATTCCGAAGATATTATTCTGGATCAAAAATCTTTCTCGATAGACAACGAGGGCGAAGAATACAAACTTGAACTGAGCATTGCTCTGGATTAAATAGAGAACATTATGAAAAAGAAAGATCTTGATTTTTCCCGTATTAAACTTCTGGCTATGGATGTCGATGGTGTATTGACAGACGGCGGAATGTTTTTTTCTGAAGATGGCGAACAGGTAAAGAGGTTCAATGCTCTAGATGGCTTTGGCATCAAAACCCTGATAGAACAGGGAATCAAAGTCGCGTTGATTTCCTTCAACCTGACAAATGCCATAAAATACCGCACCAATGCGCTTGGAATACATAAAGTAATGACGGGTGTACATGACAAGGCAAAAGCCCTCAGGCAGGTTGCAGAAGAGTTTAAAATCTCCCTTGACAACACAGTATACATTGGCGACGACATGCTGGATTTGCCTGCTCTAAGACTTGCCGGCATAGCAGTTACCGTGCCTAACTCTGCTGACGAGATAAAATTTGAGGCAGATCTTGTTACCCGAAAAGCCGGTGGCTGCGGTGCAGTAAGAGAAGTCTGCGATTTGATAAGAAAATCACAAACAGACAAACTAAAGACACTGGGAGTTATCCCCGCCCGCTATGAGTCAAAACGTTTTCCAGGCAAACCGCTTGCGGACATTTTAGGCATGCCACTGATTGTACGCGTTTACAAACAGGCAAAAACTTCTATGCTGGACAATGTTATAATTGCAACGGATGACCAGCGAATTCTGCAAACCTGTCTGGAGCATAATTGCAAAGCAGTGCTAACCAATGAAACCCACCAAACAGGAACAGACCGGGTCTGGGAAGTTGCCAGCCAAACTGATGCTGACATAATCGTCAATATTCAGGGTGATGAACCAATGATAGAAGGTGAGCTTATCAACCAACTTCTAGATCAGTTTAGCCCTAATCCTGCTCTTGATATGGCAACTGCAATGTATAAAGTTCCAAACCAGCAAAATCTGGATGACAAGAATATTGTTAAAGTAATAACCGACAAAAACCATTTTGCCCTCTACTTCTCAAGAGCACCTTTGATCAACAATGAAAACGGATACAACAAACACCTGGGCATTTATGCCTATAACAGGTTAGCCCTGCAAAAGTTTAGCTCAAACACAAGACCTGATATTGAAGAAGCCGAACATCTGGAACAGCTGCGCGCCCTGTATAATGGCTTTGCCATTAAAGTTGTAGAATATGAAACTGATAGTGTAAGTGTAAATCTGCCAGAGGATATAGCAAAGGTAGAAGCAATTTTGAAACGGTAAAATTAATAATTTCAATCAAAATATTGACAAAAAAAAGCACCTCCAACGAGGTGCTTTTTGTATGAATAGCTCAAGTATTAGTTGCTTGCTTCATCTGTATTGATTTCGATAATTTCGATATCAGTGGGAGAATTAACTCTGATCCAGCAAACATTCCAGTGATAGTTCGCAGGGATTACGTTTGGCAGTACGAATGTTTCTTCCAGTATACCAAACAGGAACACCAGAACTTTCACTTCATTGGTTGATGAACTACCGGAATAATGCTCAACAGTGACCTTAAAGTCACCTAACTCCGGAGCGGAGTAGTTGATATTTTCCGGGCCGGTTTGGTCGATATCATCAATATCCAGGAAGGGATCGTCAAATCTTTGTCCCATAATACCCCAGTCGGGAGCGGTTCCCAGCAAACCGTAAGGTCCGGGACATCCTCTGGGCGGACATGGAGAAGATGTACCATTAATAGTATTGCAGTTGGCATAGTGGCAATCCACAGTCGAGCTGGAATCTTGTCTTACATGCTGCCCACCGGGACGAATCAGATGAAGATCCTGGTCATTTGCGGGAGTCTGCCAGACAAGCTGAATATGGATAGTTGATTCAGGTTTGGCCCAGACAGTCATAAAATCGACTTCCACACCAGTACAGTCTTCTTCGGAATCCATCAGTGTAAGTTGAACCTTGTATTCACCAGCCAATTCGGCATAGAACTGTGCGTAAGGTGTCTGAGTCCACTGCCCTTCAATGTTGTTACCGTTCATGTCTTTTATTACGGCCCTGAAGGCGTTTTCTGGTTTTGTAACAAACTGCCACATATAACCCTGCACTTCACCATTAGGATCGACTGATTGAGAGCCATCCAGTAAAACAGTATCAAGAGGATCGACAAATTGATCGCCTCCAGCTTCAGGAATTGCACACAACGCCAAATCACTAACTATAACATCAACATAGGTGTGTCTTACACCTTCAGCCGTCAACCAGGAGATATCCAATATATCATCTGCTGAATTTTCACCCAGCTGAGCTCCAACAGTAACCATCAGCTTTTCGCCGGCATCGAGATCCCAAGGTGCAGAGTTAATTACACTGACATTGTTTTTCATAACTTCAAGGATTGAATAGGAGGACTGATCTCCACCCTGTAAATCCATTGCTGTAACAGAAGTGGTTGCATTACCAATGTTGGATACTTCCAGAAGTTTGGTCAAGGTCTGTCCCTGAGAAGCACCAGAGAACTGCACGGTCTGCGGAACAGTTTTAAGGTATGCAGAGGCCTTAATAGAAGAAACCAAAGGAATCTTTATTTCTGGATTATTTGCATCATTTGACAGAATTACCAAATATCCTGTGTCTGCTACATTATCCATTGGCACATAGGCCAGAGCGATTGGAATTGCATATCCGGCAGGAATGATAATAGGAATATCATCATGGTATTTAAAGAATTCGTGACTGGTGCCTCTGGCAAACTGAATCGAAGTAACAGAAACATCAACTCCACTTGAATTGCAAACCTGAATAATTACGTCCTTGGAGTCCATAATTGGAACAGCACCAAAATCTGCGGAACTTGGCGTAACCGTTAATGTCGGAACAGTAAGATTTGGATTGCTTTCACAAACGACAGGTTCCAGATCCACTTCAAGTTCAGGCTCTGTATAGTCCATATCTCCATCAACAGGGGTATCATCACCATCAGCCGGGGTTGTGTCACCGTCAACCGGTGTGTCGCCATCAACAGGAGTATCGCCATCTACCGGAGTTGTATCACCATCTACGGGTGTAGTATCACCATCTGTCGCCGGATCACTAACACAGACACCGTTTTTGCTGCAGTACTGCATAGAAGGTCCATACAGTCCCATGCAATCATCATCTTCCACACAAAGCCCATGATCAATGCATTTGCCGGCAATAGTATTGCAGGTCCAGTTGGAAAAGACGGTAAAGCATTCTGCATCAGCCATGCATTTGTCGATTACACTATCGGTATCGCCATCAACATTTCCGCTACTTCCATCCCCACAGGAAAACACCAACATGATCGAAATTAAAACTAACATAAACTGCAACACTAATTTGTTCGCCTTCATTATAAACTCCTATATTTTCCCTAATCAAGCGAGTCAGCGGGTAAGTCGTTATGGACACCGTATATTCTATGAGAATAAACAACCCCTAATCATAACTTAGTAATATTATAATAAAAGATAGATTTGGTCAAGACTTTTGCAAGTATCCGATAATTATAGACAAACACGAAGTGACAATTTGGCGGGATTTAATGGTACGAATATTATGCAATATTTATGCATATATATCTATATTCTGTCCTCGAACTTTGTCGATGGATCCCTGAAGCCTGGAAGTTGGCGCACTCTGTTCAATAAGATCAAGTAAAGCCTCTCCTTCAACTCTTTGTGAGTCCAGCGCTTTTTTTACTACGGCTGTATTAACTTCAGCCTTTAACTTTGCACTGCTCATATTCACGCTGTCGCCTACTAATGAAGAAATACTGGACATCTCAACTCCTGGGATCATAGGTTCAACTACCACAGTATTAAATTCGGCCAATACCACCTGTAGTTTAGTTATATTAATGCTTTATCGAGCCAATATCAAATAAGCAACGAATTGCTGACACTCAAACATACATATTTATCCGCTTATATATATTGCAGTGCACAATTGTCCCTTTCTCTTTTTCACGCTGAAGTTTTGTTGAAGTTTCACGGTATAAAGACTATCCTGTGACAGTGCTTGAAAAACCGAGGAGAAAGCTAACTGTTTTGACCAATTGCAGCACTACACAAATTAGCGATAAATTCTGGCAGAAACTGGAATCCGGCGAAGAGGCGTACTTTAAAGCTCAGGGCAGGAGTATGCTACCGCTGTTTCCTTCAGGTACTGTTTTCATTCTTAAAAAAGTCCCTTCCGTAAATATTTCGACTGGAGATATTGTTCTTGCAAAGCAAGGTCACAATACAATCATTCACCGAGTAGTTGATATCCGGAAAGATGGAAAAGAAATAATTACCAAAGGTGATTTTCTAACGGAAAACGATCAAAGCTTCAAACCTGATCAAATCCTGGCAATTGCAGTGGCAGTAATAATAGGAAGTTATACAATACCACTAAATAGAAAATCCGCAAAAATAGTAAATTCATCTATCGCAAAACTAAGCTGTTGTTCCGCACCTCTTTTAAGACTGGCCAGAAATTTAAAAAGAAAGTTTCCTTCTAAAGAACAAAAGGGACGTTAAATAAGCTACTTCACGGAACCCATTCGTTTTTTTAATGAATCATTAATGGTCTTACCAACACCTTTGGCCCGGTTTATTCTGCTTTTGTAAGAAGGTGGTCTGGTAGGTTCAGGGGTAATAACTGGCGGAATATGGCTGGGCTTCGCATGCTCAGGAGGCTTTGGCAACAACTTGTCACAAGCACTGGCAGAAAACAATATACAAACAGTAAACACGAAAACCAGTACTAAGGATACACCCTGACCTGGTAACAGTTTTGTCTCTTGTAGTTTGGCTAATTTCACGAAAACCTCTATTTCCTATTTGTGCTCTGTCTTGTCCAGCAGTTCCCTTACACTACTTGCCAAACTTTCAGGGCTGAATGGCTTTTTAAGAAAAGCGATACTCTCCAGTGCAACTCCCCTGTCTGCAATCTTGGACTCAGCATATCCGGAAATGTACAAAACTTTGTTAATATTGTGCTCGTTTTTAAACTTTTCCGCCAATTGAAAACCATCCATCCCCGGCATAATAATGTCAAGAACCAACAACTGCAGATTATAATCTATTTCCTTTGCTTTTTCCAGGGCTTCTTCACCATTGGATGCTGCAATGGCAGTATAACCAACTCTTTCCAAAATACGAACGGTAATATCTTTTACAATTTCATCATCCTCAACAACCAGTATGGTTTCACTGCCACCTTGCATTTTTGATTCACTAAAGGGTATATCAATTTCATCCACAGGTTTATCACAAAGCGGGAAATATACTTTAAATTCACTGCCTTCATTAGGTTTTGAGCTAATAGATATGGCTCCCTTGTGCTGTTTGATGATCCCGTAAGCTGTGGACATACCTAAACCCGTACCACCCTGTTTGCGTCTGGTGGTGAAAAAGGGCTCAAATATGTGAGAAATCGTCTCCTCGCTCATACCAGCTCCTGTATCAACGACCGAGACAACTGCATATTTTCCTTTGGGTAGCGTTACATGATTAATTATGGTTTCTTCATCGAAAGTTTTTGCAGAAGTTTTGACATCAATCCTTCCACCATCAGGCATTGCATCCTTGCCATTTACCACCAGATTCAGGATAACCTGCTCTATTTGAACAAGGTCAGCCTCAATATTAATGTCCTGATTACAAGCAGAGATAATTAGCTCAACATCTTCCCCGATAAGTGACTTAAGAATCTTCTCCATATTTACAACAATTGAGTTAAGATTATGAACTCCCGTTTCCAAAATTTTCTTACTGCTAAAGACCAACAGTTGATTGGTTAATGATGAGGCCCTTCTGGTGGTCTGTAGTATTTCCGTAATCGGCGCATAGGCAGGACTGGTCTTGTCAAGTTCATATTTTGCCAGCGATGCATTACCGGATATGCCGGTCAATAAATTATTGAAGTCATGTGCAACACCACCAGCCAACCTGCCAATAGCATCCATTTTCTGAGAATATCTAAGTTCTTCTTCAAGACTCAGCTTGCTCTCTTCAGCTATCTTTTTATCAGTATTGTCATGATAAGCTATCTGGAAAGCAGGAAGGCCATTGAATTCAATAGGAGAAGTAAAACTATTCAACCAGCGTACTGTTCCATCTTTACGTACAATCCGAAACTCGGCTGTTGTAGGCTCTCTGGTATACATCTCCGGTAGAACAACTTTTTCCAGATATTCATAATCATCAGAATGAATATTGGATAAGATTTCTTCTCGAGAAAAGTTTAATAATTCTTGCTCCGTGCACCCAGTGATGGATTCCATTTTTTTATTTGCAAATATTATTTTCTGATTCTGAAAAACAGCAAGTCCCAATAGTGAATTATTCACAAGTGCTTTATATGCTTCTTCAATATTTTTGTGTTCTGTGATATCAGTAGCAATGGCAATAGCGCCATATGACTCATTATTTTCATCCTTTAGAAGCCATGAGCGAGCTTTTAAAATTCTACTTTTGCCACTTTTGGTATAGGCTATCAGATTGCCTTCCCATTCTCCATGCTTTAATGTTTGATCAAACGCCAAAGTAATATCGTTTTCCCGTTCAGCAACTCTCTTTTTATGAGGAATACCCAAATCATGGATTTGCATATTGAGAAACTCTTCTTTGCTATACTCGCTTGCATCAATTTCAATTTCGTTTACATAAGTAACCTTGCCATCCATATCGACTGCAACGACGGAATCTTTTAACTGGTCAATCAATTTGGCCTGAAATTCAAGCTCTTTCTCAGCATATTTGCGGTCGGTAATATTCATCATATTACCCATAATTGCAGGCTTACCTCTATGCGAAATCATCGAGATGGACATATCGACCCAGACTATGTTGCCTCTTTTGTCAATCAGTCTGCATTCATAGTGGCTTGGCGGGTCTTCTCCCCTTAATCTCGCTTCAATACGGCTGGTGACAAGCTCGCGATCATCTGGGTGAATATAGCTGATTACCGACTTTTGCATTATGTCGTTTGATAAGTCATAATCAAAACCAAGCATTTCAACAAGGCATGAGTTCACATAAACCAATGTTCCATCTGCATGAACGAAAATACCTGTTCGTGATCTTTCACTTAATGCCCTGTATCTCTCCTCAGATTCTCTTTTTAAGCGATTGGCTTTCAGAGTCTCCAAATTGCCCATGGTATGCGAAGCAATAATTCTACCAAGCTCAATGTCCTGCTCTGAAAATGGCGGAATGGTTTTATTATGCAAAGTTACCATGCCGAATATTTCACCCTCTGAATTGGTAAAGGGTAAAGCCAGCAGCGACCCGTCTTTATAACCATTCCAGCCAGATCTCTTGATCTCTATGTTTTCATT
>Ga0070728_10001495_pt1 | contig 34236 bp, 44 predicted proteins | sample tdDd471_FD_66723 | JGI IMG/M metagenome (GOLD analysis project Ga0070728, IMG submission 66723) | Marine sediment microbial communities from the Atlantic coast under amendment with organic carbon and nitrate - tdDd47.1 | ecosystem: Environmental > Aquatic > Marine > Coastal > Sediment | place...
GAAATCGCGCCATGGGCAGTTCACGACTGCTCCGAGGCTCAGCCTCAGGTGAAGCCGCCGCTACCGCAACCGCCACCCGTGGCACAGGGCGGAGCGCCTCCACCGACCGAGCCACTGGAACCAGTTGCGAAGGCCGAGAGCTCCTTCTCCACCCGTTTGGAACCGCAGGCGGGACACTTCAGATCGCCGGCTTCAAGTTCTGCCAGCGATACCAACTCCTCGAATCCGTGCCCGCACTTGCGGCAGGTGAATTCGAACATCGGCATGATAGATCCTCCCGGATACCAGCATCTCGCGACGCCGGCGGTTTTCAGTTGCCGGACCCTTCATCGAGTCCGGGAGCGGCATCCTTTTTCTTCGTTGGCTCATGGTCACCGACCGAGCAGGACGAGGGACCTCAGCCGGGCCGAATGCCGAAGCGGGGGAACACGAAGTTCACCAGGACGAAGTAGACAACGACGATGATTGCAAGTTCCAGCACGTCAAACCACCTATTTTATATCTTCGCAACTCATTGACAACCAAGATAGTCTCATGGCCGTCAATGTCAAGGAAACCGCGCCAAAACGGGTCAGAAGGTCCCCTTGACCCAGCCTCCATCCGAAACAACACACTGGCCAGTGATGTATCCGGCCTGGCGGGACATCAAGAAAACTATCAACGCAGCCAGCTCTTCTGGCTCCCCCAGGCGACCCAGCGGAATCTCTCGGGTCCAGTCCGCCAGGACATCTTCACGTGTGCACCCAGTTTGTTCGATCTTGGCTGTGATGAGTCGCTCGACAGCACTGGTGGTGTGGTAACCAGGGGCCACCGAGTTGATCGTCACTCCCGCCGAACCGGCTTCGACCGCCAGATTCCGAGTCAACGCCTGTACAGCCGGACGCAACACACTTGAGAGAGCCAGGTTCTCCACCGGTTGCAGCACGCTGACCGACGTGATCTGGACGATGCGCCCATAGCCTCGCTCGATCATACCAGGCAGGACCAGGCGGCACAGCCGCACCGCACTCTCGATGGTCAACCGGTAGGCAGCCTCCCACTGATCGAGATCCAGGTCGGCGAAACGGCCTGCCGGAGGACCACCGGCGTTGACCAGCATCAGGTCCACGGGGCCCAAATTCTGCTCGGTCTCGGCCAGAAACGCGGTCACCGCTAGGTCATCGGTCACATTCAACGCCCGGGCGATGACCGGGCCGGGGCCTGCTGCCGCCACTTCTATTCTGGTGTTCTCAAGATCTTCCGCACCACGGGCACAGAGGGCGACCCGGGCGCCTTCAGCGGCCAGTTGTAGGGCCACCGCCTTGCCGAATCCTCGGGAAGCCGCTGTGACCAATGCAGTTCTGCCTTCAAGACCCAGTTCCATGGCTCGCCTCTCTATCGATCCACCGGTCTATCGGAGAGTGACCGGTACCGTCGGAATCAGTATAGGATCAAATGAAATTCCTGCCTGAATCCGCTGACCTGCGCGGCTCGTATCTCTCCTCCTGACACCATTCTAACCCGGCACGGGCATTGCTTCAATCTCCGATAGCAGCAAAGACCGGGCGCAACAGGGAATCAGGGGAAACAACGGGAAACCCTATCCGCCCAGACACCGTGCAGAGGAAGATCCCGGATGCACCGGACATCGCAAACCGCACTGGATCGATACAAGGCCAAGCGCCAGCTACCGGGTGCTCCACAGGCATCTGCGCGGGTTCGTAACAGTGTTGTCTCGACTCGCGGCCGACTGGTCTGGCTACTGATTCTGACCGCCGTGCTCTCGGTGACCAGTTGGCACGCCATTCCCCGACGTCCCGAACCGGTCAATCTGACCTACGAAATCGACCTGGCTTCAGCTCCACAGGGAGCGCTGGTCATCACACTAGTCGTCGAAGGCAAACTACCTCGCTCGCTGGATCTGGAGTTTCCCCCCGGCGTTTTCGGCGACCAGAGCAACGGAGTGACCGCTCATGCACCGACGGCCCACGCCCTGGGCCCCGACGGTGAACCGGGCCATCCCCTGACCGTGGACAAGACGGACGACGGCTGGAGAATGGGCACCGCCGGCACGAACCGCGCGGGATTCATCTACCGGGTCGATCTGACCCGGGCCGCCGGGCACCAGCAGGACATCCGGAGCCACATATCCACACCCGTCTGCGGCGGCGTCAGGGCGGCGGGATTCGAACTGTTCCTCGAACCGGTCAACGTCCCGACCGGCGACCTCACCGTCGCTATCCACAATCCCGACGAGTTGCCGGTGCTCGTACCCTGGCCGGCCCTGGTCCGCAGTCGCGACAACCTGGAACGCTCCGCGGCCCGGGAAGTACCCCAGGGAGCCCATCTGGGCCTGGGACAGGGGTTTGCCCCTCAGCCTGGAATACCGCCCGCCGCTTCTGCGGCGGGAACCGGCCAGACCGAACGAGCTCGGCCCGTTCCGGCCAATCTTCTTTTCCATCCTCGCGACCTGGCGGATCTGAACAATGCCTTGCTCATCTGCGGGGATATCCGCATCGCGTCGGCCCAGGCCCGCGATTGTGTCATCCAGTACGCCACGGACCGGGACTGGCTCTTTGAGAACGCCGACGCCCTGGATCTGGTGCGACGCATCGCCCGCGCGGAGATCGGGTTCTTCGGCTCTTCCCCCACTCCGCAGATCACCGTCCTCCTGGCTGCCAACGAGATCACCGCCAGCGAGGGTTTCGATATTTACGGAGTCCACACCGGCAGTTCGGTCCTGGTTCTTCTGGCCCCCGAAACGACCTGGGGCATGCTGGAGGAAGAGGCTGCCAGCGTCATCGCCCACGAGATGTTTCATGGCTGGCTAGGAGAGGCTATCAAGCAATCCGATCCCGCCACGTTGTGGTTCACCGAGGGAGCCACGACCTGGTACGCCGCGCGCATGCTCACGGCGTCCGGCGTCTGGGATCCGGATCATTCCCGGGAGATCCTGGGCGCCCGTCTTCAACGGGACTATGCAGGAAGCCCACTGCTGGGCCGGCTCTCGGTGGCCGCGGCTGCAGCTGAAGTCATGGCCGATGGCCAGCAGGTGAGATTCGCCTACGCCGGCGGGGTGGCTGCATGCATGGCCCTGGACCAGCGTCTGAGCGAACTGACCGGCCACCGGCATCCCTTGGACGAGGTCCTGCGCCACCTCTACAACGAGGCCGGCGACAGTCCGTTGAGCCGCGAGAGCCTTGAGGCGGCGGTCCTCCAGGTCACCGGGGTGGACTGCAGTGACTGGCTGGAAGCCCACGTCTACGGCAAAAGCGCCTTGCCGCCCATAGACCGGTTGATTTAAATTCCAGAAGCACTTCTTGATCCCAGTCATCGGTCCCCGGGGCCGTGATCCCCAGTCAGTCGGAGGCCCATCCGTGAGCGAGTCCGCCCAGGCAGACCAGACGCCCCAGCGATCCTTCCAGCGCACCCTCGTGACCAGCGCGCTGCCTTACGCCAATGGCGAGATTCATCTCGGGCACCTGGCCGGCGCCTACCTCCCCGCGGACATCTACGCACGCTATCTGCGACTACGTGGCGAAGAGGTGCTGTACATTTGCGGATCAGACGAGTATGGCGTGCCCATTACCCTGACTGCCGAGCGAGAAGGAATCACCCCCAAGGAGCTGGTGGACCGCAACCATGCCTCGATCAAGAAGTCCTTCGAGGGCTTTGGCATGAGTTTCGACAATTTCAGCCAGACCAGCCGCGAGATCCATACCGAGACCAGTCAGGCGTTCTTCAAGGACATGCACGCCCGCGGATTGTTCGAGCAGAAAACCACCGAGCAGTTCTACAGCCCCAGCCAGGCGCGATTTCTGGCCGATCGCTACATCGAAGGAACCTGCCCCAATCCGGATTGCGGCAACACCAACGCTCGCGGCGATCAATGCGAGGCCTGTGGATCTACCCACGACCCCACCGAGCTGATCGATCCACGGAACGCCCAGGACAACAGCCCCCTGGAGCTGCGGAAGACCACCCACTGGTTCTTGCCCCTGGGTGACTGGCAGGAACAGCTGGCTGCCATGATCGACGCCCATCCCGAGTGGAAGGACAACGTCAAGCAGTACTGTCGCGGCTGGTTCAAGGAGGGGTTGCAGGACCGCGCCGTGACCCGGGACCTGCGCTGGGGTGTGCCCGTACCCCTACCTGACCATGACGGCAAGGTCTTCTATGTCTGGTTCGAGGCCCCCGTTGGCTACATCTCCAGCACCCGTGAATGGGCCGCCGACCAGGGTGAACCCGACAGCTGGCGCCGGTGGTGGCAGGATGACGGAACACGTCTCGTGCATTTCATTGGCAAGGACAACGTCTTCTTCCACGCCGTCATGTTCCCGGCCATGCTCATGGCACACAGTGAGGACTACGTACTGCCGGAGAACGTGCCGGCCAACGAGTTCCTGAACCTGGAAGGCCAGAAGCTTTCCACCAGTCGCGGATTCGCCGTGTGGCTCCCCGAGTACCTCGAGAAGTTCAAGGCCGATCCCCTGCGCTATACCCTGGCCCGCAACCTACCCGAGACCCGGGACATGAACTTCACCTGGGAAGGCTTCCTGGCCCGCAACAACAACGAACTGGGCAACAACTTCGGTAACCTGATCAATCGAGTTTTCACCTTCATCCACAAGTACTTCGAGGGTCAGGTCCCCCAGTGGTCGGAGCAGGACATGACCGACCTGGACCGGCAGGCCCTGAGCGAAGTCGAGGCCGATCTGCGCCAGTGGGCAGTACACCTGGAGAAGTTCGAGATCAAGGCCGCCCTGGAGGTCGCGTTCCACGCCGGTCAGGTAGGGAACCGCTACTTCGACGAATCCGCGCCGTTCAAGAGTCGCAAGACTGATCTGGACCGTTGCGGCCAGAGCCTGGGTGTCATCGTGCAGATTCTCCGGATGCTGGCACTGATGCTGGCACCGGTCGTGCCCTTCGGCATGGCCAAGCTGTGGGCCTGGCTGGGTATGTCCAGCGATCTCTGGGATGGAGGATGGACCGAGGGTACCCGACCGATTCCGGCGGGACGGTCCTTGGGCAAGCCGGAGATCCTCTACCCGCGTTTGGAGGAGAAGCAGATCCAGGCCGAGGTCGACCGTCTCCGGCGCATGCTCGATCAGTAGGGGCTTGCCGCCCGGTCAGTAGAGATCAGGATCCGTTTCCAGATCACGACCTCCGAAGTAGTAGACAACGCCGAGCTTCACGACATACCCGGTATAGTCCAGGCTGGTCCGCGAGCCATCCTCGTTGTAGACCGGCGCCTTGTTATGCTTGAACTCGTCGATCTTCGCCAAACGCCAACCCGCGGTCAGCTGGATCATCACCGCCGGAGTCAACCGGTAGTCCACCAGGGCCGTCCCCTCGAAACTGAAACTCGATCCGGAGAGCTCGCTTTCGCCATAGCTGACGGAAGATCCCCGGTACACGTCCACCTTGCCGTCCGAGAATATGGGGCCGGTGGCGACTGTCGCACCCACCTTCCAGCTCCGGCCACGGATCGGGCGCCAGTAAAGACGGCCCAGGAACAGGTTTGCATCGAGATCGAGGTCCGCGGTCACGTCCACGTCCGTCCCCTTGGTTCCGGCATACTGCCGCTCCCACTCGAAGCCCAGGCCCACGGTTGGCGACAGGTCATAGCCCAGGCTGAAGGACATGGCGAAGCCGTTATTGATGTCAGGCAGGTTGTAGCCGTCGAGCGTGAAATCATAGAAGCTGTAGGTATTGTTGTTGATGTCATCCATCGCCAAACCGCTGACTCCCATGGCGAATCGTCCCCAGGTGCCGCCGGCAATCGCCGGTAGAGGGCTCGCCAGGGCCACCAATGACGCCAGAAGTAGCGTGCAGTGAAGCGTTCGGACAAAGGTCTTCATGAATCAATCTCCACCCGGATTGGGAAGGCGGCTGCAATTACGGGACAAGTTTTCCAATTCGTGACCGATACTGTAGCATAGCACAAGGTGGCGTCCGGTCCAATGCCGGAGCCAAGTCGCGTTGGCATTGCCACTTCCGGCACCTGATGCCACGTCAACACAGCCGAGGTCTCTGGATGAGAATCTACACACTACTGACAGTATGCGTTCTCTTGTTGGTGGCCACGGTAGGCCTGGCCGAGAGCGAGGTCGCAGGTCTTACCGATCGCGAACTGAAGGCAGAGAAGCGCCTTGTGGACAGCGAGTACAAGTCCTTCCGGGACCTGGAAAAGAAGCTGATCTCGGCCGGCCGGCAGTCCAACAGCGCGAGTCGCAAGAAGATCATAGAACGGATCGACGAGCTCATGAGAGTGATCGTGTTGCGTCGAGAAGATATCCTGGGCGTCGAACACACGATCATCAAGCACGGCGAGACCGTGAAGGCAGGCACGACCAAGTCCGCAGAGGCGGGAACGCCGGTCGCCGGCAAGAAATCCCGTCGCCAGATGAAGCACGGGGTGAGCCCGCACTCCGAAGCATTCCTGCGTCTTTCCCGCATGCAGACCATCATCATCTCCGGCCGGACGATCTACCGCCAGGCCGTCGAAAAGCAAGGCGACGCCCTGGATCGTTTCCAGGGAGGCGTCGAGGTGTTCGGAGGCCTTCTCGAGCTCGAGCATCAGATGGTGAACCAGGAACTGGAAACGCGGCAGAAATCCGCCGAGGAAAAGAAGCAGGCCCAGGACAAGGAACTGGACGAGGCGCAGAATCTGGACAAGAAACAGAAGAAGTAGATCGCGGATCAGATCCCGATCTCGCTGAAAGCTGCCTTTCGAGCGGCCGCCTGCATGGCGGCCGCTTCGTTTGCTTCCAGTCCCAGAGTTTCGGCCGCAGCCCGGTACTCGCCGGCCAGATCCAGTCCGAACAGAGTTCGGTCGTCGGTATTCAGACAGCAGGGCACGCCGGCTTCGAGAAACGCGCGCAGGGGGTACTGCTCCAGGCTCGCCAAGGCCCCGGTCAGCACGTTGGATCGGGGACAAAGTTCCACGAAGATTTCGCGAGCCGCAAGTGTGGCCAGCAGCAGCGGATCGTCGGCGGCGACGAGACCGTGGCCGATGCGGTCTGCGCCACAAACCTCAACGGCGTCGCGCACCGAGCGCAGCCCCGCGGCGCCCATGTCGGGCACCTCCCCCGCGTGGATCGTCACGCCGAGACCCTCGGTCTTCACGTCGGCAAACAGGGGCGCAAAATCAGCCACGGGGCCCGAGCTTTCGTCACCTCCGAGGCCGAATCCCACCACACCCAGCTCACGTCCCGCTCTGGCAGCCTGTTCCCAGGCTCGCCAGGCCGCATCGACGCCGAACTGGCGCACGGCGTCGGGAATCCAGCGCAGCACCACGCCGTCGGTCTCGACAACCTGGTGAGCCGCTTCGGCCAGCGCTTGTTGCACTGACCAGGGATCGATTCCTCGCAACTGAAGCACGCCGAATGATACGGTCACTTCGGCATAGACGACTTCGTCGGCGGCCAACTGGGCGCCCAGGTCCAGGGCCAGACTGTGAAAATCGGCGGGCGTGCGCAGTATGCTGGTGACCCTGCGAAACAGATCCAGGAAACCATGGAATCCGTGAGACCGAAACCGGAGGCCGTCTTCATCCAGACAATTCAGCGGCACGCCGGGTTGTCCGTACTTGGCGGACAGTTCACACAGGCGCGCGGGCGTGATCGAGCCCTCGAGGTGGGTGTGCAACTCGATTTTCTTCAATGGCCCATCCGGTCCGGCAGTATTCGTATCCACGGCGTTACTTCGTCAGCACGACCCGACGGGTCCGCACGTCCAGATCCGACTCCAACCGAATCAGGTATACACCCGACGACACGGGTGCTCCGGCCGCATCGCGACCATTCCAGATCGCGGTATTCCAGAGGCCGTCGCTGGTGCCGTTGTAGAGCTCGGCCACCTCACGCCCGCGCACGTCGGTCACTCGACAGCGCACGGTCTGTCCGGCGGCAGCCCGAAAGCGGACGGTGGTCGTCGGATTGAACGGATTCGGCCAGGCAGGAGCCAGTTCGACCATTCGCCTGCCGGGATCAACCTCGCCACCAGGAACACTCTCGGGGCCGAGCAACTCGCTCACCCGGATAGACTGGCCCGATGCGGTGGTGACATTCAGTTCGTATCCCAGCCGCCAATCCGTCGCGAGCCAGCCGGCAGGAACGGCATCGAGCAGGCTGTAGCCATCGGGCCCGAGATTCAAGATACCGGCGACCGGCTCGCCTCCTTGGGCAGGTCCCGACCAGATCACTTCCGCGACCGCAATCTGGCCGATTGCCGTGCGCGACTGACGAACAATCTCGATGCTCACAATGGAATCCGAACCCTCGGCCATCCGGAAATCGAGCCGACAGTGATCGCCATCCAGCCAGACTGCGTGCCAGTGGGTCAGGAAGACCGGCACCACATCCCCCGAACTGTCCAGTACGTGGACAAACCCCGCTGCCGAATTATTGGCCGCAATATTGCCGTAGGGAGCACCAACGGTCACGTCCGGCGTGCCGTCGCCGTCGAAGTCTCCTGCCGAAGCCACCTCGAAGCCATACAGATCATTCGCCGCGGTATCGGGTACCTGTGGATCTGACTCCAACAGAATCAGGCTCCCGGCGCTGCCGTACGACGGCCTGCCCCCCTCGTAGATGTAGGCCCGCCCGGCGTCGGAGGCGATGCCGTTGCTGTAGGGAGCGCCCACCGCGAGGTCCTCTGAATTGCTACCGGACACGTCCCCCAGCCTCGCCAGGGAATGGCCAAAGTGATCCCCGGCAACCTGGCCGTTGACGTAGCGATCGCCGGTGGGATCGGGGTTGAGTCCACCGTAGATGATCTCGATCCGACCCGCTTCGGCAGCCGACACATTGCTGAACGGCGCACCCACGGCCAGGTCATCATAGCTGTCGCTGTTCCAGCGACCGGCACTGCGCACCTCGAAACCGTACTGGCTGCCCGGCGCCGTGGCACTGGCGCCGGCGGCAAAATCGATGGAAGTATCGGGATCGGCAGGCGCCACGGCTCCCTCGAAGACGTAGACCGCTCCAGCGGCCATGCCGCCGTGCGTGTTGTTGAAAGGCGCTCCGACGGCCACGCAATCCTCGTTTCCGGCCAGGAAATTTCCAGCGCCGCTGACCGACCATCCGAAATTGTCGTTGGCAATCTGACCGGTCAGGACATGGGCGTCGGCCAGGTCGTCGCTGGGTCCCCCGATGGCACCGTAAATGATGTAGGCGGCTCCTGCGTCGGCGGCGCGTCGGTTGCTGTACGGAGCGCCGACGACAAAGTCGTCCCGGCCATCGCCGTTGAAATCCCCGGCGGCACTGATCGAGTAACCGAACCAGTCTCCGGCTGCCTGGCCACTGATGGTGAGGTCGGGGGTGGTGGGCAACGGATCATCGCCGTAAAACACATAAACTCTTCCTGAAGCCGCAGCCCCGGCATTCGACAGAGGGGCACCGACGGCCCAGTCTGCTTCGCCATCGTGATTGACATCCCCGATGCTCGCGACCACCCAACCGAATCGCTCGGGAGCCACTCCATGCCAGGTCTCATCCGGGGCCTCCGTCAGCTCCGTGCCGCCGTACCAGAGGTACACCCGTCCGGCGTCTGCACCGGAAAACTGATAGCCCGGCGCTCCCACCAGCAACTCGTCTTTGCCGTCGCCGTTGATGTCCGGCAAGGCCGTCAGGCAGGTCCCGTAGAGGAGTCCCGAGACGCCACCGATATCCGTCAGATGGGCAGCCGCCCCCGCCGGGGGTATCGATACCGGCATCACGAGGGATATTAAGACCGTCAACAGGATCCCTAAGCGGAATACGGCATGACTGTTGCATATACGGTAACCAGACATCGGAAGCCTCCAAAATGTAACGATTTGCACCGTATCGGGGCGCTCCGCCTCCAGATATGGTCGCGAATCGGGCAATTTGCGTTGCTGGCCGCCATGATAGCATGAGAACCGGGTTTGAAGACAGCGGTAAGAGACGATTCGCGGGCGATCCACCGGAGATCCGATGAAGGCGGAACGATAGCGCGAATCTCTAGAAATCCCTTGCGTCCGGCGGGCACCGTGGGGCAAATTGGTCACGGCCCCCCGGCCGCAGGATTGCCGGAAGATCACCAGGAGGACGGACCCTGATTACCCAGGAACACAGAGAGCGGATTCGCCGTTTTGGCCCGCCGATGGCTACTGTCGCCGTTGTGTTTCTACTGGTCTGGGGACTGGGTACGATCCTGCCGGAGCGCAACCCCACGGCGGATCAGAACGGCGTCGGCGGCCCCGCCGAACAGCCCATCACCGAAGTTCTGATGTCTCACCCGAATCTGGATCTGACCCGGCCCGGCTCGTCCGAACGCCTGGCAATGGCCGAGCAAGTGGGCTGGTTGGCCGGCGCGTTCATTCGCAGCAACCCCGGCGAAGTGCGCCCCATCCCCGAACTGGGCCCCATCGGCAGGACCGATACCGGTCCGGCGGCCATGCGCATCGGGCGCGGCCAGACTTTCTACGAGGCCCTGGCCGCCCGCGGCGTCCCCCACACCGACATCATGGCCCTGGTCGCGGCCTGCAAGTCTTTCCGCAATCTGCGCACGGTACGGGCCGGCGAGGTCTTCAATATCCACCTGGACCCCGATGGCGGGCTGCGTTCCCTGAGCTTCGATCTGGACATCGAATCCTACGTGGTGTGGAGCCGCGAGGGCGATACCTTCTTGCGGCAGGACGGCACCTACCCGGTGGAGAGACGTCTGCAGGGTATCGGGGGAGAGATTTCCCAGTCCCTCTACGCGAGCCTGCAGGAACTGGATGCGCCTCTGGCGCTGGCAGCGAAGATGAATGACATCCTGGGCTGGGATCTGGATTTCAGCCGTGATCTGCGCAAAGGCGACACATTCCGGATTCTCTATGAAGAGATCTGGAAGGAAGGCGAGTTCGTCCGCACCGGCGCCGTGCTGGCGGTGGAGATCGTCAATCGCGGCAAGCAGAAACGGGCCTTCCGTTTCTCGCGTCCTGATGGTCGCCCCGGCTTTTATGATCCCGACGGCAACAACATGCAGAAGCAACTGCTGCGGGCTCCGGTGGAATACTCGCGGATCAGCTCCGGTTTCAGCCACCGCCGTTTCCACCCCGTGCTCAAGCGCTGGATGCCCCACCTGGGCATCGATTATGCGGCCCCGCTGGGCACTCCGGTACGCGCGGGCGGCGACGGTGTCGTGGTTGCGGCCACGACCAAGAAGGGCAACGGCCGCTACCTGCACGTACGCCACACGAACCACGAGTATGAAACCTACTACCTGCACCTCTCACGCTACGCCAAGGGCGTCAAGAGGGGTACCAAGGTAAGCCAGGGGCAGATCGTCGGGTACGTTGGCGCCACGGGTTACGCCACCGGCCCCCATCTGGATTATCGAGTCAAACGCAACGGTGTCTTCGTCAACCCCCGCAAGCTGAAGCTGCCCGCCGCGGCGCCGGTTCAGGACAATCTGCGCTCTAGCTTCGCGTCCCTGAGCGGAGCCTACGCGATGACTCTGGACGAGTTGCCCATCGGGGAATCGGTCCCGGTGTCGCCGATTGCGGTGATCGAGCCTCCCGGTTGGCACGGTCCGGACTACGTCAGCGCCAGCCTACCGGAAACCATTCGGGCGGCCGGACTGTAGACCGGTCGCCGCTTCCCATTGTCAGCCAGTTGAATTGGGATCAGGCCAGCGCCGTGGGGACTTACCTGGCGACAGGGGCCGCTATTCCTCGACCAGGTTGCGCGCCGTGATCAGGATATCGGTCTTCACCTGCAGCAATTGACCGGAATCCGGCAGCCAGGCAACAATGGGGTGGATCCCGTCCAGTGGCGTGACGAGGTCGCTTTCACCACCGGACATGTTTTTCCGTTGTAGATACCCGAACTCGACGACTCGGGTCTGAACCACGGTGTCGCCCGCATCCGAGAACCAGATCGTCATCCGTACCCGATCCTTGTCAGCGAGCACCCTCGGGTCGGACGTCGGCGGCAGGACCGCCAGCAACGGCGTCCGGTCCATTTCCAGAGCCACCTGGCGGGAACGGTAGGTCAGTTCCTCGGGATCCAGGGACGACCATACACCGGGCGCCGAGGAGGCCTCCCATTCCTGTTGCTCGCGCCGGCCGGACATGATGGGGAATCCTTCCCGCTCCACCATGAAGGAATCAGCCCGGTCGAATCTGAAAGTGAATGCCCCGGCATCCACCAGGTCTCCCAATGGTCGCCGCAGCGTGCCGAGGGCGGTGTTGTCCGTCATCAAGATCTGATCGCGGCGCATCACCGGCGCAATCTTGTCGTCGGCAGGCGGACCGAAAGCTGCAGTCAGGCGGTCGAGCACGCCGTACTGGCGATCGGGATCGAGACCTTTGCCGATGAATGTGACCTGACGCCAGGGAGGATCCAGACGATAGGAACGGAGCTGGGATTCGGAGGGGGTCGGCGACAGGAATTCCCGGACGCGGCTCTCGCTGACCTCATAGATCAGGTTGGCGACCACACGCTCGTCAGCCAGGAGCCACCTGCCCGACGCGGTGTCCAGTCGCCGGTCGTCATAGATTCCATGGTACGACCGAGCAAGGGGAGAAAGGGCTGCGTCTACGACCTGGTTCCGCAGGAGCCACCACCGGTTCGTCCGGCGTTCCAGCCGGAATACCTCGCCGTCGCGGGCCAGCTCGATCCCCTCGAGTGCCTCCGGCGCAAATGGCGGCAGGATCCGGGTCAACCGGACAAAGTTCGGGAGTTCGGCCAGGCGATTGCGAAAGTCCGGGGAAACCGGGAAACAATGCTCCCTGCCGGCGCCTGAGCCATAGAAATTGCCGGTTACCGGATTACTCGTACCCAGGACCAGCGTCGATCGGTTTCCGTTTACACCGAAAACGGTCAGCCGGATGGATTCGTCTCCATTGAACTCGTAGCGCCGGTCTTCGGGCTCGGTTCCCGGCAGCAGGGGGCCGCCGCGCCCGTTGGTGATCGTTCGCAGGAGCGAGAGCATGCTGTTGGCTTCCAGCCAGTCGCTCGTCGCTCCGCCAAGCACCCACACGCCGTCGTCCTGCCGGTCCAGTCGGTATTGGGCGCCATCTCGGGTCAGAAGCAGACCGTCGATTGCCGTCGCCGGTACGTCGAACAGGGGACCGCCCAGGGTGTAGTCCACCTTGGGCGCGCGCCCTCTCATCATGATCAGCGACACCAAGGCCACGGCCAGCAGCGCCAGGAGCCACATTGAGTGCCGCAGGGTTCGGGCCGGACTGCTCATCAACGGGTCCTGTTCTCGCGGCGGTGCCGCAACATGAAGCCCAGGGCCAGGCTGCCCACCAGCATTGGCCAACCCAGGACCGAGCCCCAGCCCAAGACCTGCTTCGCCGCCGGCGACAGGACCACCGGTTGGCTCAGGGGGTCGCGCCCTCGGAGCTGGATCAGGGCTTCGTCACCGGACAGCCAGCCGAATATGTTGAGCATCAGGTCACGGTTTCCGCCCAGATTCACGTTGGAATTGTTCAGGAACTCGGAGTTTCCTATGACCACCAGCCGGCCCGGTTTCTCCTGTTCAGGCCGCAACTTCAACTCGAGAACCAGGCCCAGGGGCAGAGGTCCCTGGGGGTCCGCTCCCCGATCGAAACCGGCCTTGCCCGTGAATCGGGTATCGGGATCGGTCTCGGCCCAGGAAACGGGATTCGAGACCATGAGGATCGATCCGCTCACTCCCGGTCCGAGATCGCCGTCCTGCCCCACGGGTTGGGCCAGGGGGAAGATCGTGGCGATTCCCTGCAGACTCTTGACGATCTCGTGTTCGCCGTAGCCGTCGGTGACCACGACCGTACGCGGGCCCGATCCGAAAACGGCGCCCGATCTGTCGGCGGTGATGATCACGTCGCCGCTGAGCTTGACCTGCCACTGCTGCAGCCAGTCCGCCCAGCCCGCGGGGGTCGGTGGGTCCAGCAGGGCGATAACCGCCCCGCCCCGGCCCAGGAATCGTTCCAGGGCCGCCAATTCCATGGGGTCGGGCTCGGTCCGTGGACCGGCTATGACCAGAACGTCACAACGCGCTGGAATCGTGCCCAGGTCCGCCAGATACAGAGGCCAGACTTCGTAACCCTGCTCGGCAAGGATCACGTCGTAGGTCGAGTAGCCCGAGCGCTCCTCACTGCTGAGCAGGTGTTCCCCGTGACCCAGGACGTGGCAGACCAGCGGCCGGGTCCTGGTGACAAGCCTGTAGACTGCATTGATCAGTCCGGCTTCCTCGGGCTGCAACACCGAGGTATAGCGATCACCTGCCTCGATGATCACCGAGCGCGATACGGTGACCTGGTACTTGCGAACCAGTTCCAGCTCGGCTTCCGGGTCCGCCATTCGGTAGCGGAACCGTCGGGATCGCTGGGCGCAGGAGCGCAATAGAACATCCATCGCTTCCCAAGCCGGGTCCGAACGCTGGTAAAACGCGTACACCTGGACATGATCGTAGTTGCCGCTCGCGTAGGGACCTGAGGCGCTCTCCGACTCGACGGCTACCAGGGAATCGACCCGCGCGGCCAGGTCGGCCAGATCCTCGGGCAATGCATCCAGGATCTGCTCGGTCTGGGGAGCCAGGCTGTAGCGCTGATTACCTGTCAGATCGAAGGTCGCCGGAGAATATAGTCCACCGATATAGACGACTACCGCAACACCGGCCACCAGCAGCGGCGGCGCCCAGTAGGCCAGACGGCGGTCTGCCGGACGACGGCGACCGGCCAGAACACTTGTGGCGGCGAACAGCGGGATCACGGTCATGGCGACGAAAAAGAGAATGTCTCGGGAATCCAATACACCCCGGGAGAACCGTTCGAAATGACTTAAAAAGGACAGTTCCCGGCACAACTGGCCCAGGGCGCCGGGCAGGAACCGCTCCAAGCTACCGATGATGAACAACAGGATCGACCAGGCAAACGCCAGGAAGTACGCCACCATCTGATGGGCGAACAGGGTCGACGAAAGCAGCCCCCACGCCGCCAGGCAGCCCGACAGCAGCAACAGCCCGGTCAAAGCAGCCACCAGGGGCCCAGGTTCCGGGTCCCCCAGGAACCACACCACGCCGAAGTAGGCGCTGGAAGCCAGGATGAGCATGGCGGCAACGATCAGCGCGGCAGCCCATTTGCCCAGAACCCAGACGGTATCCGGAACCGGCCAGCTGGCGATGAGGTCGTAGCGGCCTGAGCTGTACTCGGGCGAGAACAGACGCATGGTCACCGCCGGCATCAGCAGCAACAGAAACAGCGTCATGTTGGAGACCAGGGGACGAAACAGCCCCTCGGCCAGATTCAGATAGTTGCCGCTGCGCGCGCTCTGGAGCGCCGTCAATGACATCTCGCTGTAGCCGAGCAGGAATACGGTGAAGAAGAGTCCGACAGCCACCAGGAATCCGGCCAGTACCACACCGGCCATGGTGCTGTGGAAAAATGCTTTGACCTCGCGGATCATGATGGCCTTGAACTGCCTCATCGGTCCGCCTCATCTCGGGGTTCGAGCTCACGATCGACACCGGTCAGACGCAGGAACAGATCCTCCAGGCTGGGGCCCTGGTCCTGGAAGTGTTGCAATCGGCCGCCAGCCGCCAGTACCGATTCGACGAGCCTGGGCCGGATCTCCACGGGGTTGCCCGCAATGCTGACCGTCGCTCCGTCGGCGGTGACCTCGACATCCTCCACTCCGGCCACCTGGGAAAGCGCCGTCGCCACTTCCGCCCGCCGTCCATCCCAGGCCAAGCTCACCCGATGGTTGCCTGCTGCCGGCCGTGTCGCCCGGCCTGCCAGGCCATCGGCACTTTCCTCGCCCACGAGGCGCCCGCGGTCCAGGATCAGCACACGCTCGCAGATGGCGCTGACTTCGGCCAGAATGTGGCTGCTGAGCAGCACCGTACGACTGCCCTGGAATCCCTTGATCATCTCTCGGATCTCGACGATCTGATGGGGATCGAGTCCGCTGGTGGGCTCGTCCAGAATCAGAACCTCGGGATCGCCGACGAGGGCCTGCGCCAATCCGACTCGCTTGCGATACCCGTGGGACAGGTTGCCCACGAGTTTGTGGCGCACGTCACCCAATCCCGTACGTTCGATGATCCGGTCCAGATGTTGCCGGCGCCCGCTGCGGTCGACGCTCTTGAGCTCTGCGATGAACTCCAGCAGCGAGATGACCGATTGATCCGTGTAAAGGGAGACATGTTCGGGCATGAACCCGACTCTGCGGCGCACCGCGATGGGATCGTCGGCGATATCGTGACCGGCGACGAGCGCAGTTCCGCTGGTCGGCGCCAGAGAACAGGTCACGATTTTCATGGTCGTGGACTTTCCGGCCCCGTTCGGGCCCAGGAAGCCGACGACCTCACCCTGGCTGACGGTAAATGACACGTCGTCCAGGGCCAGGTTCCTGCCGAAGCGGCGGGTCAATCCGGATACTTCGATCATACCTTATAACCGCGTTTCGGGTCCAAGAGACCGGTCAGGTATGCGCCCCGAGGTCAGGACGCGTTCCAGCGCAGCAGAGTGGCGCCCCACGTGAAGCCGGCGCCGAAGGCACAGAGTACCACCAGGGATCCTTCCTGCAAACGGCCTTCGTCACAAGCCACCCGCAATGCCGAGGGGATGCTGGCGCTGGTGGTGTTTCCGAAGCGATCAATGGTCACAGCCACCTGACTGTCGTCCAGCCCGACCCGGCGCTGGGCGGCCTCGATGATACGGATATTGGCCTGGTGGGGTACGAAGAGATCAACATCCTTGCCCGTGAACCCGTTGCGTTCCACGATCTCCGCAGTGACACCGGCCATGCCCTTGACCGCCCGCTTGTAGACCTCGCGGCCTTCCTGGTAGATGTAGTGCATGCCCTGAGACACCGTCTCGGCGGAAGGCGGATTGAGACTGCCGCCACCGTCCATCTTCAGGTACTTGGCGCCTGTTCCGTCGACTCCATTGATGGCGTCGATGATGCCGATCCGATCTTCATCCACCCGCTCGACCACGACAGCTCCCGCACCGTCACCGAACAGGATGCAAGTATTGCGATCCTCCCAATCGACGATCGACGACATGATCTCGGTGCCGACGACCAGGACCCGCCGAGCAGCGCCTGTCTGGACCTGGGCCCGGGCATTCTGCAGCGCGAATACGAACCCGCTGCAGGCACCTTCGAGGTCGAACCCCCAGGCATTGGTGGCGCCGATCATGTTCTGGATCAAACAGGCCGTGGCCGGAAACATCATGTCCGGCGTGACGGTAGGCACGATGATCAGGTCGATCTGCTCGGCGGCGACTCCCGCGTGCTCCAGGGCGTTTACCGCCGCCGCAGCTCCATGCACCGAGGCACCGGTACCCTTCTCGACAATGCGGCGCTCCTTGATACCGGTTCGCTCGACAATCCACTCGTCGTTGGTATCGACCATTTTCTCGAGGTCGGCGTTGGTCAAGCGACGCTCGGGGAAACTCATGCCGACGCCGGTAATGCCGGCGGTATACAGCGTCCGTGCGGCCATGGTCTGTCCTCCATGGATCTGGCGAAGTGGTCCGTAACCCGGCGCCTGCGGCCCGGCCATTGAAGGGCGACAGGTGATCGTAGGGGTTCGGCAAACGGTGTACGACCGATCCGGAACAAACCCGGAGGGCCGCGACCGGTGAAGACTTCCGGTGAAGTTAGATCAAAGCGGCCGCAGTATCAAGCAACAGATGCCGCGAACACCGCCTCGAATCGATGCTACCGGCCCACCAACAACAAACGCCCCCCGGAGTTCCCGGGGGGCGTCTGATATCGGGACGAGTACCGGCGGCGGTTTCGGTCGAGCTGGCCACAAGCTGCAGCCTGCCCCGGAGGCGCCGTTCGGCGAGGGGAGGGAACTAGTCCTCCTTCTTCTCCTCGTCCGCGTTGTCGGTCGCCGGCGTATCAGCGTCGGTTGCTTCTTCCACCGGTGACTCTTCGGTCACCTCGGCGGCCTCGGCAACCACCTCTTCGGCAGCTTCGACCAGCGCGGCCTTGGCTTCGGCCTTTTCCTCGACCTTGAGGATCCGACGGGCCCGCTTGCGCTTCAGTCCGTCCTTGACCGTGGGCTTGGCCGTTCCGTCGACCAGTTCCAGAATAGCCAGTTCGGCATTGTCACCCTTGCGGTTACCCAGACGCATGATCCGGGTGTAGCCGCCGGGGCGCTCGCTGTACCGAGGACCGATCTCCTCGAACAGCTTTTGCAAAACCGCGGGCTCGTTGACCTTGCGCGCCGCCATACGGCGGGAGTGCAGATCGCCGGACTTGGCGAAGGTGATCAGTTTCTCGGCCAGGGAACGAGCTTCCTTGGCCTTGGGGACCGTCGTCTGAATCCGCTCGTGCTTGAACAGGGCGGTGATCAGGTTCCGGTACAGCATCTTCCGGTGGGCCGGAGTGCGGTTCAGTTTACGGCCGCTGACATTGTGTCGCATGACTCATTCCATCCTTTATCCGTCAACCGGCGGCGGTTCTACCGCTCGCAGGCACGTTGCCCGGCTACTCGCCGGTTTTGTCCCGGACCAGGTCACAGATCTCCGGCTCGAAAGACATGCCGAAGTTCAGTTCCATGCCATCCAGGATCTCGGCGATCTCGTTCAGGCTCTTGCGTCCGAAGTTGCGGAACTTGAGCATTTCCTGCTCGCTCTTGGTCACCAGATCGAACAGGGTCTTGATGTGTCCGGACTTCAGACAGTTGGCGGAGCGGACCGAAAGTTCCAGCTCCTCGACATTGCGTGAAAGCAATTCCACCAGGCGTTCCTGCTCCTCGTTCACTTCCACTTCCTGGGCGTCGATGGGCGCCTCGTCGAAGTTGATGAACAGCTGGAGCTGGTCCTTGAGGATCTTGGCCGAGAAGCCGATGGCGTCCTCGGGCCTGACCGCACCACTGGTGGTAATGCCCAGGATCAGCTTGTCGTAATCCGTCCTTTGGCCGACACGTTTGTCCTCAACCCTGAAACTGACCTTCCGCACAGGCGAAAAATTCGTATCCATGCGGATGACCCCGATCATCTCGTCGGGAATGTTGTGGTTCTCACGATCGACGTACCCTCGGCCCGTGTCCACGTAGACGCGTGCGCTGAAGGTCTCGTCTTCAGTGATGTTGCAGATGATGTGGTCGGGATTGGCCACTTCCATTTCCGGATGACCCTGAATCTGGGCCGCGGTCACAGGACCCGGACCACTGGCCTCGATGGTTCCCCATCCGGACGGCGCGTCGGATAGCTTGAAAACCACCTGCTTGAGATTCAGTACGATATCCGTCACATCTTCCAGGACGCCCGGCAGGGTACTCAACTCGTGCTTGACGCCGTCCATCTGGACTGCGGTGATGCCGTGGCCGTGAATCGAGGACAGCAGCGTACGACGCAAGGCATTGCCCAGCGTGTGGCCGAATCCACGTTCCAGCGGCGCGATCTCCAGTTCGGCGAAATTGTCCGCCTGGACATCCCGGTTCACCTGCACCCCTTCGGGCATCATCATGTTGACCCATTTCATAATCGTCTCCATCCCTTCTGCTCAGGCAACACCTTACTTCGAGTAGAGCTCCACGATCAGGTTCTCCTGAATCGGAATGGGCAGATCACTCAGCTGGGGCTCGGCCAAAAGCTTGCCGACCAGCTTCTTGTCATCCGCCTCCACGAAGGGAAGTCGGTCCCGCTTCGCGTTGTCCTTGAGAGACTCGACGACCTGCGGAATGTTCTGGCTCTTGGTTCGGATGGAAACCGCCTGTCCCACGCGTAGCTGACGGCTGGGGATGTCGCAGACATTGCCCTCGACCAGCACGTGCTTGTGCCGGATCAGCTGCCGAGCAGAGGAGCGGGAGGGCGCAAAGCCCAACCTGTAAACGACGCTATCGAGACGCTTCTCCAGGAGATTGAAGAGGTTCTCACCCGTCGCACCCATCCGTCGATTCGCTTCCGCGAAATAGAGACGGAACTGGCGCTCCAGCACGCCATAAATTGCACGGACCTTCTGCTTCTCACGAAGCTGAAGTTTGTAGTCCGAGGGTTTACGCCCACGGCGACGGCCATGCTCGCCAGGCCCGTAGGGCCGACGTTCCATGGCGCAGCTGCTACTGTGGCAGCGTTCGCCCTTGAGAAAAAGCTTCATCCCCTCACGGCGGCAAAGCTTGCACTTCGCCTCAGTGTACCTGGCCATTGAATCGAACCTCCTGGGCGACTCCGGCTCTCATCCGGGTCGCACTCTAGATAAACGGTTGCCTACAGCCGGCGGCGTTTCTTGGGCCGGCAGCCATTGTGCGGGATCGCGGTACAGTCCTTGATACGAGTCACTTCCAGGCCCTCGGCCTTCAAGCTACGTACAGCAGCTTCACGACCGGAACCGGGACCCTTCACCCAGACCTCGACCTTTTTCATGCCGGCGGTCAGCACTTCCTGAGCGCAGAACCGAGCGGCCAGCTGGGCGGCAAAGGCAGTGCTCTTGCGGCTGCCCTTGTAACGTCCCTGGTGTCCGCCGGACGACCAGGTGATGACATTGCCCTGCAGGTCGGTCATCGTGATGAGGGTATTGTTGAAACTCGACTTCACGTGGGCTACGCCCACGGAATCCAGCTTCTTCTTCTTGGACTTCCGCGCCTTGCCCCGCTTGTCCTTGGCAGTCGCCACGTCAAACCTCCTGGTACCTCACGGTACTACTTCTTCTTGCCACCTGGACGGGACTTGGGTCCCTTACGGGTACGGGCATTGTTCTTGGTGTTCTGGCCCCGACAGGGCAGCTTGCGCCTGTGCCGAAGACCACGATAACATCCGATGTCCATCAGACGCTGGACATTCATGGCGGTCTCGGTACGCAGAGTACCTTCGACTTGATATTCCTTGTCGAGGATGCCGATGATCGACCGGGTCTGCTCTTCCGTCAGGTCCCGGGTCTTCGTCTCGGGATCAATGCTGGCCTTGGTACAGATCTCCACAGCCCGGTGATCACCGATGCCGTAGATGTACGTCAGCGAGGTCCCAATCCTCTTGTTGTTAGGAATATCCACACCGGCAATTCGTGCCACTATGGCTCCTTTCGTCCTGTTCTGGTGTCCCGGTAGCTGCTAAAGCGCCGCCGCGTACCTGAACACCTCGTCATTCTCTCATCCTTGGCGCTGGTTGTGCCGGCGGGTGATGCAGATCACTCGCACGACGCCCTTGCGCCGGATCACCTTGCACTTCGTACACATCTTCTTAACCGAGCTGCGAACTTTCATGATGCCTCCTGCCGTAACCGCCCCCCGAACGGGACCGGCCGCGGTCTTCTCTACTTATAACGGTAGGTGATACGGCCCCGCGTCAAGTCGTAGGGGGACAGTTCCACCGTTACCTTGTCGCCCGGAAGGATTCGGATGAAGTGCATCCGCATCTTACCCGAAACGTGCGCCAGCACGACGTGCTTGTTTTCCAGTTCGACCCGGAACATTGCGTTGGGGAGGGCTTCGACGACCGTCCCTTCTACGCTGATTCCTTCTTCTTTCGCCATCAGTACTGCCTTTCGAACCGGTCGCCGGCCTCGGGGCCGGTTTTCACAGAGTCGCGATCCCCGAATCTCGTTCCGTCATAACCAGGGGACCGTCCGCCGTCACGGCCACCGTGTGCTCAAAGTGGGCCGACAGTCTGCGATCCGCCGTGAAAATCGTCCAGTCGTCACGGGCGGTGACCACCCGTTTGGTACCGCAGTTGATCATCGGCTCGATGGCGATCACCAGGCCCTCCTCCATGACCGGATCCGGCATGGTGAAGCACCTGAAGTTCGGCACCTGCGGATCCTCGTGCAGATCCCGGCCGATACCATGGCCAACCAGCGACTCCACCACCGAGAAACCGTTCTCCCGGGCGTGGTTCTCCACCGCGATGCCGATGGCAGAGATCCGCTTGCCCGGCTCGATGGCGGCGATGGCCCTGCGCAAGCACTCTTCGGTAACTCGCAGGAGCTTCGCCGCTTCGGCGCCGATTTCTCCCACCGGCAGCGATTCCGCGCTGTCAGCGTGCCAATCATCCTTGATCAGTCCGATGTCGATGCCGACGATATCCCCGTCGACCAGCCGGCGCTCCGAGGGGATCCCGTGGACCACTTCCTCGTTGACCGATATGCAGGCAGACCCAGGAAAGCCATGGTATCCCTTGAACGAAGGGACACAACCGGCATCCCGAATCATGGCTTCGATGGAATCGTCCAGGGCTTTGGTGGTCACTCCGGGCACCACCGCCTTCCGGACTTCCAGGAAGACAGAAGCCAAAACTTCGGCACTGGCCTGCATTTTGTCAACCTGATCGGTCGACTTCAACTGTATCTTCTGCTTATGCCAGGACACTCGCGATCCTCGCTCCGACATCATCGGGTGTCCCCAGACCATCCACTTCGAACAGCGGATAGCGTTCCTCTAGCTCCCAGGCCGCCGGCAGGGTCTTCTTGCGGAAAACCTCCAACCGATGGCGAATCGTCTCTTCCTTGTCGTCGGCCCGCTGGTACAGTGCGGGTTTGGCCCGTTTCGGATCCTCCGACGCGCCGCAGAAAGGGCAGAACTTGGGGGTCACCGAGGCAAATCCCGTCAAATTCATGACCTCGTTACAGGCCCGGCAGGTGATCCGGCCTTCCAGCCGGCGTACAATCTCCTTGGCCGGTGCATCCATCACCAGCACGGTATCGATGGATTGGCCCAGGGTATCGAGCTGCTCGATGAGCGCCCGCGCCTGGAACGCCGTCCGGGGAAAGCCGTCCAGCAACCAGCCGTCCTTCACATCGCCCTGGCTGAGACGGTCGCGAATCAACTCCATCATCAGATCATCAGAGACCAGGTCGCCCGCGGTCATGACGGCGTGGACCTTCTGTCCGAGCTCACTACCGCTGCGAATGGCCATTCGCAGGATATCACCCGTCGAGATGTGCACTATACCCGTCTTGTCCACGATGGCGTGGGATTGCGTTCCCTTACCCACTCCCGGAGGCCCCATGATGACGATGTTCACTGCCTACCTCCTGCCCGAACGGACGCGGCCCTTACTCATGAAGCCGTCGTAGTGTCGCATGACCAGGTGGGACTCGATCTGCTGAAGTGTATCGAGAGCCACACCAACGACAATCAGCAAGCCGGTACCGCCGAAATAGAACGGCACTTGCAGCAGACTGATCATCAGGTCGGGCAGAATGGCGATCGCAGCCAGGAACACGGCACCCGGCAGGGTGACCCGAGTCAGGACCCGATCGATATACTCGGCGGTCTTCTTGCCCGGACGCACACCCGGGATGAAGCCGCTGTTCTTCTTCATGTTGTCCGCCAGATCCACCGGGTTGAGAATCACCGCTGTGTAGAAGTAGGCGAACAGGATAATCAGCGACGAGTAACTGAGCACGTACACCACATGGGGCGGGCGGAACAGGGCGCTGAGGGTGAGAAAGAAGCTGTTGTCCGGAAAAATGGCCCCCAGCGTACCGGGGAACATGATGATGGACTGGGCGAAGATGATGGGAATCACGCCGGCGGTGTTGACCTTCAGCGGGATGTGCGTGTTGGCACCTCCGTAGACCCGGCGACCCACGATCTTCTTGGCGTATTGCACCGGAATTTTCCGCTGCCCCTGGGTAATGGCGATGATGCCCGCGATCACAAACAGCATGAACACGGCGATGAGCAGCGCCTTGACGATATGCATATCGCCGCTGGCCAGCTGCTGACCGGTGTTCAGGATGTCAGTCGGGTACCGCGCCACGATGCCGATGAAGATGATCAGCGAGATCCCGTTGCCGATGCCTCGCTCCGTGATCTGTTCACCGAGCCACATGACAAAGATCGTACCGGCGGTCAACGTCAGCGCCGTCAACAGCTTGAAGGGCAGACCCGGCGTTTGCACGATGCCGCCGGCCATGCCTTCCAGGCCCGCGGCCATGCCGAAGGACTGGATCATGGCCAGTACGACCGTACCATAGCGGGTAAACTGGGTGATCTTCTTGCGACCTTCCTCACCTTCCTTGGCCAGCTTCTCGAAATACGGCACCACGGCCTGAAGAAGCTGAAAGATGATCGAGGCACTGATGTAGGGCATGATGCCCAGGGCAAAAATCGTCGCGTTCCGGAGGTTGCCCCCCGAGAACATATCATACAGCCCCATCAGGGAGCCCGACTGCGCATCGAAGAACGCAGCCAAGGCAGCCCGATCGATCCCCGGCGTGGGAATGTGGCCACCTAATCGGTAGACCAACAGGATCATGGCTGTAAACAGGATCCGTCGCTTGAGCTCGGGAATCCTGAACATGCTTTGGTAGCTGCCGGCAATATTCACAGCAGAGCATCCTTTGACTGTAGGTTAACCGGACCCCATATCAACCGGTAACGGTGACGGACCCGCCGGCTGCCTCGACGGCGGCTACGGCGGACTTGCTGGCCTTGGCGACCTCGATCTGGAGCGTTTTCTCAACCTTGCCCCGCCCCAGGAGCTTCACCGGCCGGCTGGCGTACTTGATCAGTCCGACTTCTGCCAGAGAATCGCCGTTGACGGTGGCGCCGGCCTCGAAACGGGCATCCAACTCATCCAGGTTTACCAGCTGGAAAACCTTCTTGAAGATGTTGGTGAATCCACGTTTGGGCAGCCGCCGGTTCAGAGGCATTTGACCGCCTTCAAACCAAGGCGGGATGCCGCCGCCGGAACGGGCCTTCTGACCCTTGTGACCCCTGCCACCGGTCTTGCCGGTGCCAGAGCCGGGGCCGCGGCCACGCCGCTTCTTGTCTCGGTTCGCGCCCTTGGGCGCACCGATGTTGTTCAGCTTGAGCATGACTACTTCACCTCTTCCACGTTCACGAGATGGCGAACCTTGAACACCATGCCGCGGATCGCGGGAGTATCGTTATGGACGACGGAAGTCTGGTTACGCTTCAGACCCAGGGATTCGATAACGAGTCGGTGCTTCCGGGGACGCCCGATAACGCTCTTGACCTGGGTGATCTTCAATTTGACTTCACTCATTGTCCTCGGACTCCTTCGTTTCCTGCGGGGCCTTCTTCTCCAGACCCAGAACCTCGGGGACGGTCAGCCCGCGCTTAGCGGCGACTTCCTCGACGGTCCGCAACTGCTTCAAGCCATCCATCGTGGCCTTGACCACGTTGTTGGGGTTCCGCGAACCCAGCTGCTTGGTCAAGATATTCTTGACGCCCGCCGCCTCGAGGATGGCGCGTACGCCACCGGCAGCGATGACACCGGTACCGGGCGACGCCGGCTTCAGCAGCACGCGGCTGGCTCCGAAACGGCCGATCACCTGGAAGGGGATCGTATCTCCGACCATCGGCACCGTGGTCTGCACCGAGCGGGCGGCCTCGCTGCCCTTGCGAATGGCATCGGCGATCTCGTTGGCCTTGCCCATGGCGACGCCAACCTTGCCCTTGCCGTCACCGACGGTCACGATGGCGCTGAAGCTAAAGCGACGCCCACCCTTGACCACCTTGGCCACGCGATTGATGTTGATCACGTTCTCGTGCATGTCCGAGCCCTGGTCACGGGAGTCCCGTCCACCAGGTCCGCGACCACGCCCACCGGGGCCTCCAGGACCGCGACCGGGCCCACCAGGGCCACGTCCACGTCCGCCGGGACCACCAGGACCACCGGGTCCGCCAGGGCCGCGCCGGAAACCCGGGCCGCCGCCTCTTTGATTATTTGCAAATTCCGCCATCAGAATCCTGCTCCTGTCCTGCTTGCCGGCCGTCAGGGCCGGAAAACTCTAGACTTCGATTCCGCCGTCCCTGAGCCCGCGGGCCAGGGCTGCGATACGCCCGTGATAGAGATAGCCGTTGCGGTCGAAGACCATGGCGGCAATCCCCTTCTCCTTGGCCAGATCGGCAATCGTCCGACCCACGGAGTAGGCCATGGCGCACTTGCCTTGCACGCCCTCGGGTACCTCGACCTCGGCAGCACAACTACCATTGCTCGCGAGCATGGTAGCGCCCTGATTGTCGTCGACGACCTGGGCGTAGATGTTCTTGTGGCTCCGGAATACAGTGATCCGGGGCCGCTCCGCGGTACCAAAGACCCTCTTGCGGATACTCGTCTTCCGCTTCTGCCTCTTCAAGCGCCGCTTCCTGTTGATATCACTCATTACTAGTCACCTCCCGACCAGGCGGTCCTACTTGCCGGCCGCCTTGCCGGCCTTCCTGATGACATACTCACCGACGTACCGGATCCCCTTGCCCTTGTAGGGCTCGGGCTTGCGGTAGGATCGGATCTCGGCTGCTACCTGACCGACGCGCTGCTTGTCGACGCCAGTGACGTCGATGTGCGTGTTGTCGGGACAGGCGATCTGAATGTCCTCGGGGATGGGATACTCTACCGGGTGACTGAATTGCAGCTGCAGATCCAGCACCTTGCCCTTGACCGAGGCTCGGTAACCCACGCCGATGATTTCCAGTTTTTTCGTGAACCCTTCCGTGACGCCGGTGACCTGATTGGCGATCAGAGCGCGGACGAGTCCGTGCCGGGCCCTCATGGTCTTGGTGTCATCGGGACGGGTGATCGTCAGCTGCCCATCCTTTTCCTCGAAGGACAGACCTTCGGGGATGTGCTGCTTGTGCTCGCCCTTGGGCCCCTTGACCACCGAGAGCTCACCGTCAACCTTGACGGAAACGCCCTGAGGCAAGGGAATCGGGTCTTTGCCAATGCGCGACATTGCTTATTCCTCCGCGATTCTCCGGACCTACCGGCCGGACAAACCAGCCGGTTTTACCAGACTTCGCAGAGCACTTCGCCGCCGATGCCACGCATCCGGCACTGGTGCCCTGTCAGAATACCCTGGTTGGTGGACAGGATGGAAATACCATACCCGCCACAGACCTTGGGGATGTTTTCCTTGCCGGCGAAGATTCGTCGGCCAGGTCGGCTCACACGCCGAATCCCCTCGATGACTCCAGTCTGCTTGCCGTCCCTGACATAGTACTTCAGGAAAAGGCGTAAGCTGCCCTGGGCGTCGTTGTCGATCTCTTCGAATCTGTCCACGTATCCCTGCTTGACCAGAAGTTGGGCCACGGCCCGCTTCAGGTTCGAGGCTGGGATTTCGACCCGCCGATGTCCCGCCTGTGTGGCGTTCCGTACTCGGGTCAGCATATCCGCAATGGGATCAGTCATGCTCATTGCTCTTGCTCCTGATTCGCTCTACCAGCTCGCCTTGGTGACACCGGGGATGTCGCCGCACAGTGAGAGTTCCCGGAAACAGATCCGGCAGATGCCGAACTTCCGGATGTAGCCCCGGGGCCGGCCGCAACGGCGGCACCGGTTGTAAGCCCTCACCTTGAATTTGGGCTTCCTCTGGGCCTTGGCGATCAATGATTTCCTGGCCACTACTAAATCCTCCTTAACGCCGGAACGGCATTCCTAAGAGGCGCAACAGTTCGCGTCCTTCTTCATCATTCTTGGCCGTGGTCACGATGGTGATATTCATCCCCCGCGCCTCGTCCACCTTGTCGTAGTCGATCTCGGGGAAAATCAGCTGGTCCTTCAGACCCAGCGTGAAATCACCTTTGCCACTCAATCGGGTCGAAACACCGCGGAAGTCCCGGATCCGGGGCAGCGCGACATTGATGAACCGATCGAGGAACTCCCACATCCGTGCGTCACGGAGGGTGACCCGGGCGCCGATGTGCATGCCTTCCCGAAGCTTGAAGTTCGAGATGGACTTCCGCGCCTTCGTCTTGACGGCCTTCTGACCGGTGATGGTCTCGAGTTCCGCCACGGCGTTTTCCAGGATCTTGGGATTCGTCGGGGCCTTCCCCAATCCCATGTTGATCACGACCTTCACCGGCTTCGGTATCTGCATGGAGCTGCTGAAAGCAAACTTCTCCTGCAGGGCCGTGGTCACCTCCTGCTCGTAATTTTCCCGCATGCGGGGCATCTCAGCCATTTCCAATTCCTCCCACCGGGCGCTAGTCGTTCAGCATTTCGCCGCTTTTCTTGCTCACCCGAGCGCGGCTGCCGTCCGAAAGAATGTCCTTGCCGATGCGGGTCGCTTTACCCGTATTGGGGCAAACCAGCATCACGTTCGAAGCGTTGATGGGGCCTTCCTTTTCGATGATTCCGCCCTGCGGAGTCATCTTGTTCGGCCGCGTGTGACGCTTCATCAGGTTGACCTTTTCGACGATGATCCGGTTGGAGTCCGGAAAGACCTTGAGGACCTTGCCCTCTTTGCCCTTGTCGTTGCCGGTCAACACCTTCACCGTATCGTTTTTCCGAATACGCATTACAGAACCTCCGGCGCGAGCGAAACGATCTTCATGAACCGCTTCTCCCGCAGTTCCCGGGCCACCGGCCCGAAGATGCGGGTTCCCACCGGTTCCTGGCTTTCCTCAGCCAGGATCACGGCAGCGTTGTCGCCGAACCGGATGTAGGTACCGTCCTTGCGGCCGATTTCCTTCCTGGTGCGAACGATGACGCATTTGACGACTTGGCCCTTCTTCACGTTGCCGTGGGGAATGGCCGACTTCACCGAAGCGACAATTACGTCACCAACCCGGGCGTAACGCCGACGCGTGCCGCCCAGGACGCGGATGCACTGGGCCGTCTTGGCACCGGAGTTATCCGCGATCGTGAGTTTCGTGTATTCCTGAATCATTGAACCATTCCTCCGGACCTACTTGGCCCGTTCCAGAATCTCCGCGACCCGCCAGCGCTTGGTCTTGGAGAGGGGACGGGTTGCCATGACCTTGACCACATCGCCGACCTTGCACTCGTTGGCATCATCATGGGCCACGAGCTTTGCGGTTCTGGTGATGATCCGCTTGTACAGGGGATGCGGGAACCGGCGGCTGACCTTGACGACCACTGTCTGGTCGTTCTTGTCGGACACGACCTCGCCGATCCGAACCGCTCTCAGGTTTCTTTCCGTATTGCCCATCATTCCTACTCCCTGGCCGTGCTCGGCCGAAGCCAAACAAGCCATTGATCAACCGCCTAGAGGGCAGCCCTCTTCTCGGTGATTACCGTCTTGATGACCGCGACTTCCCGGCGCGCTTCGCGCACCGCAAGCGGGTTATCCAATTGACGCATGTTGAGCCGAATCTTCATGTTCATCAGCTCTTCGGACTTCTCCCGCTCGAGGCTTTCAAGCTCTTCGAGGGGCAGATCACGCAATTCGTGAGCTTTCTTCATGACTACTCTCCCTGCCGACTGACAATGCGTGTCTTGAACGGCAGCTTGGCAGCGCCGAGCGTCAGTGCCTTCTTGGCCACCGCATGATCGACACCGTTGATCTCGAACAGGATCCTGCCTGGCTTGACCACGGCGACCCAGTACTCCGGAGCACCCTTACCCTTGCCCATCCGAGTCTCGGCGGGCTTCATGGTAATGGGCTTGTCGGGGAAAACGCGGATCCATACCTGACCCACACGCTTCATCCGACGGGTGATGGCGACACGAGTAGCCTCGATCTGCCGGCTGGTGATCCAGCCGTTGTCGCAGGCCTGCAGACCGTAGTCGCCGAAGGAGATGGTCGAACCGCGGTGAGCCAATCCCCGCCGGCGGCCTTTCATCATCTTCCTGAACTTGGTGCGCTTCGGCATCAACATGATTCGTCGTCCTCTTCGTTTGGGCGCAACCCTTGGGCTAGCCCAAGCCATCTATCGCGTCATCAGTCTTCGCGGTGTCCGGCAACCCGAGGGTGCCCTCACCGTTCCTCAACTCGTTCGTCGCTCTAGGCGCGCTGCTCCACTACCTGCTTGCGCAGCTGCTCCTTGAACTCGGCCGGGAAGATCTCGCCGTTGCAGATCCAGACCTTCACGCCGATCGCGCCGTACTGGGTCCGGGCCGTGGCGGTCCCGTAGTCGATGTCCGCCCGCAGCGTGTGCAGAGGCACACTGCCGTCGTGGTAGCTCTCGACCCGGGCCATCTCGGCGCCACCCAGACGGCCGGCACAGCGGATCTTGATCCCCTTGGCACCCATCCGCATGGCCGTCGCGATGGCCTTCTTCATGGCCCGCCGGAAGGAAACACGGCCTTCCAGCTGCACGGCAATGTGGTCCGCTACCAGCGGAGCACTCAGCTCGGGCTTCTTGACCTCTTCGACGTCCAGCTTGACGTTCTTGCCGATCATCTTCTGCAACTCGGCCCGCAGCTGGTCCGCCTTCGCGCCCTTCTTGCCGATCACGACACCGGGCCGACTGGTGGCCACGATGATGTTGACCTTCTCGCGGAAGCGCTTGATCTTGACCGACTCGACGCCGGCATTGCCGACACGAGCCATGACGTACTTGCGCAGGAGCAGGTCCTCGTTCAACCAGTCAGCGAAGTGCTTGTCGGTGAACCAAGTCGAGTTCCAGTCCTTCACGATTCCCAGCCGGAATCCGATCGGATGTGTCTTCTGACCCATGGTCATCCTTCCTTTGCCTCTCGACCCCGGGGCCGAGGGCGGCCTCAACTTCAATCATCAGCCCGCGGGCTGAACAAAAAATCCCGTCAAGCAACCAATCAAACGTTGGCCTCAACGATGACCTTGATGTGGCTGGTCCGCTTGTTGATGCGGAAAGCCCTGCCCTGCGCCCGCGGACGGATCCGCTTCAGCGTGGGACCTTCATCGATCCGGATCTCCTTGACGAAGATATCGGAATTGGTCATGGACACTGCCCCGTCGTTCATGAACTGAACGTTGGCGGACGCCGCGTTGACGACCTTCCGCAGGATCGGGGACGCTTTCTTCGGCGTCAGGGCCAAGATGCCCAGCGCCTCTTCAACACTCTTACCCCGGATCAAGTCGGCGACCAGCCTGGCCTTGCGCGGCGAAATCCGGATGAAACGGGAGACGGCTCGTGCCTCCATCGATACTACCTCCGGTTACGACTTCTTGCTGGTGTGGCCGCGGTACGTCCGGGTGGGGGCAAACTCACCGAGCTTGTGTCCCACCATGTTTTCCTGAATGTACACAGGCACGAACTGTCGACCGTTGTGAACGGCGATGGTATGGGTCAGGAACTCCGGAACAATCGTCGAACGACGAGACCAGGTCTTGATGACCCGCTTCTCGCCCCTGCTGTTCTGGCCCTCGACCTTGCCCATCAGGGACGCATCGACAAACGGTCCCTTTTTGACTGATCTGCTCATTACTCCAACATCCTCCGTAGCTTCCGGCCCGGTTACCCCGGCCGGCTACCAGCCGGTTACTACTTCTTCTTGATCTTGCGACGGCGCACGATGAATGCGTCCGACGGCTGCTTGCGGCGCGTTTTGAAGCCCTTGGTGGGCATGCCCCAGGGCGAACACGGGTGACGGCCACCACTGGTACGACCCTCGCCGCCACCGTGGGGATGGTCCACCGGATTCATGGCCACGCCACGCACCTTGGGACGACGTCCCAGCCAGCGGCTGCGACCAGCCTTGCCACTGACGATATTCTCGTGCTCGGAATTTCCGACCTCACCGATGGTGGCATAGCAGCGGTTGTGAACCATGCGGACCTCGCCACTGGGCAGGCGCAGAGTGACGTAGTCACCCTCCTTGGCCATGACCTGGGCGAAGGATCCGGCGCTGCGGGCCATCTGGGCCCCCTTGCCGATGGTCAACTCGATGTTGTGCACCAGGGTACCGAGAGGAATCCGCTCCAGGGGCAACGCATTGCCGGGATTGAAAGGAGCCTCGGGTCCGGCCATGATCGGATCGCCGACCTGCAGACCCTTGGGCCACAGGATGTAGCGCTTCTCACCGTCCACATAGTGCAGCAGGCAGATGCGGGCGCTCCGGTTGGGATCGTACTCGATAGAGAAGACCTTGGCCGGAATGCCGTGCTTCGTCCGCTTGAAATCGATCTTCCGGTACCGACGCTTGTGACCGCCACCCCGATGCCGCACGGTGATGCGACCGCGGTTGTTCCGCCCGCCCTTCTTGGACAAGGGCTCGATCAGCGACTTCTCCGGCTCGGTCCGGGTGATTTCACTGAAGTCCGCGACAGTCCTGAACCGTTGGGTCGGCGTCACGGGCTTGAGTTTCCTGATTGCCATTACTTCCAACTCCCCTGTATTGCTTCCGCCTTTGGCGGGCAGCTCTGCTGGGTGTTTTCGCAGCCGTCGGCGTTTGCACGATCCGGTCGGCTATACTTATCGATCGGTCTCCGCGTCAGGGAACAGCCCCTAGACGATCTCGAACAGATCGATGGAATCATCCTTGGCCAGAGTCACGACAGCCTTCTTCCAGTCGGCACGCTTGCCCTGGAAACGGCCCATCCGCTTGACCTTGCCCCGATAGTTCATTGTGCGCACGCCCGTGACCTTGACACCGAAGAAATGCTCGACGGCCTGGCGGATCTCGTGCTTGTTGGCCTCGGGTGCAACCTCGAACAGGTACTGGTTGTGCTCCAGTCGCATGGTAGCACCGTGCTCGGTGACCAGCGGCCGCTTGATGACTTTGCTCAGGTCCTTCATGAGCCGAACACCTCCTCGGCACCGTGCAGCGCCTTCTGGGTGAACACTAGATTGTCGGCCCAGAGGATGGTGTAGGCGTTGAGCTCGTTGGAGCGCAGCACCCGGACACCCTGCAGATTACGCGCGGACCGGTAGATGGCGTCTCCTTCGGTCGGCAACACGAGCAGCGTGTGTCGGCCTTCCAGCTCCATGTTGGCCAACAACTTAGCCATGACGCTGGTCTTGGGAGCATCCATCTCGAAGTCCTCGACAACATTGACGCGATCGCTGCCCGCCCGGTCACTCAGTGCGCTCTTGAGAGCCAGTCGCTTGACCTTCTTGGGCATCTGATAGCTGTAGTCCCGGGGGTGCGGCCCGAAGGCGACTCCGCCGCCGATCCGCGTCGGGCTGCCGGCCGAACCGGCCCGGGCACGACCCGTACCCTTCTGCCGGTACAGCTTGGCTGTCGAGTAGTTGACCTCGGCCCTGGTCTGCGTGTCGTGGGTCCCCTGGCGCTGGTTGGCCAGGTAGTTCCGCACGGTCTCGTAGAGGGCCTGCTTGTGAACCGGCTGCTCGAAGAGTGCGGCGGGCAATTCCACCGTTCCCTTCGCTTCGCCAGCTCCACTGTATAGTTTTGCCGTTGCCATTTCCTACCTCGTTCCTTTCCGGTCCTGCCGGACCCGATCCGGGTCGCTAGACCCGGCTGCCGCTAGCGGCTGGCCCGAATAAAAACGATACCGTTCTTGTGACCGGGGACGCTGCCCTTGACCAGGACCAGATTCCGCTCCTGGTCCACGGCAACGACCGTCAGGTTCTTCTTGGTTTCCCGCTTGGCTCCGTAGTGCCCTGGCATTTTTTTGCCGGGGACCACGCGGCCGGGGAAGGTGTGCATACCGATCGAGCCCATGGCCCGCACGTTCTTGGAGCCGTGACCATCAGGGCCACGGTGGTGACCGTGACGCTTGATGTTGCCCGCGAACCCGCGACCCTTGGTCGTACCGGTGACATCGACGGTGCCGGTGCCCTCGAGGACCGACACATTGACGGTGTCGCCCAGTTGGTACTCATGCTCTCCATCGAAACGATACTCGACGACGGTCCGCAGAGGGTCGGTTCCGGCCTTGCGGAAGTGCCCCTGCATCGGCATGGGCGTGTTCTTGGCTTTCTTGGCGCCGAATCCGATCTGCACAGCGCTATAGCCATCCGTTTGCTCGGTCTTGACCTGGGTGACGACACAGGGTCCCGCCTGAATAACCGTGACGGGGACACTGCGGCCGTCCTCTTGGAACTGCCGGGTCATGCCGAGTTTCTTGCCGATCAATCCGATCATTTGCAATGCTCCCTTATCTACCGCTCCACGCAGTGGAATCAGACCTTGATCTCGACGTCCACGCTGGCCGGGAGGGTAAGCTTCTTGAGGAATTCGGTTGTCTGCGGGGTCGAGTTCTCGATCTCGATCAACCGCTTGTGAATCCTCATCTCGAATTGTTCCCGCGATTTCTTGTCCACATGGGGGGACCGCAGGACCGTGTAAATCGACTTCTTCGTGGGCAAGGGAATCGGTCCCCGCACCAGGGCTCCGGTCTTGAGCGCCGTTGAAACGATGACCTCGGCCGATCGATCCAGTACGGCGGGCTCGTAAGCCCTCAACCTGATCTTTATCTTCTGTCGAGCCACTCTCACTCCTTCGCGATGGCTACTCCAGCTTCATCGTGCCGCCGGGCGGCTGCGATGCCTGCTCACCATTCGCGCGACCCTTTCGGGTTGTTTATCAGCCTCTACTGTCTGGCGGGAACAACGAACCGTTCCCGCCCTGAACACCGTCTCGTTCTACTCGAAGATCTTGGCCACCACGCCGGCGCCGACAGTGCGGCCGCCCTCGCGGATGGCGAAACGAAGACCCTCTTCCATGGCGATCGGCGTGATCAACTCGACCACCATCTTGATGTT
>Ga0070728_10001496_pt1 | contig 34225 bp, 29 predicted proteins | sample tdDd471_FD_66723 | JGI IMG/M metagenome (GOLD analysis project Ga0070728, IMG submission 66723) | Marine sediment microbial communities from the Atlantic coast under amendment with organic carbon and nitrate - tdDd47.1 | ecosystem: Environmental > Aquatic > Marine > Coastal > Sediment | place...
CCGCGTAGACGAAACGCATTTCCATATTTTCGTAATTCATTATTTGCTCCTTTTGCTCATTTGGTTCCTTTTACTCTGGCGCGATTAGGTCATCGCGCGTACATTTTTAGTAGGGAATCTCGTAGTCATACTCAAGGCTTTGAATATACTTGTCATAGGTTTCCTGATCGGGAATCTTTATGTTATGGGACTGGGGAAGATTCTCAATCATGCAGTGGTCTTTACCCTTGATGGTATGGGCAATAATCATTGCCGGCTTTCCCTTTGCAGCGCGGGCCTTCTGTATGGTGTCATAAATGACATTCCAGTCGTGGCCATCCATTTCGAAAACCTCCCATCCAAAGGCGCGCCACTTGTCGGTCAGGGGCTCAAGAGAGAGTACCTGGTCAGTGGTGCCGTCTATCTGCAGCTTGTTGTAGTCACAGATGGCAACAAGGTTATCGAGCTTCTGGTGGGCAGCGAACATTCCCGCTTCCCATACCTGCCCCTCGTTGCTTTCACCGTCACCGATGATGCAGAAGGTGGTGTAGTCAGCCTTGTTCATCTTTGCTGCAAGGGCGATACCCGCGGCGCATGAGAGGCCCTGTCCAAGCGAACCGGCAGTCATGTCGATGCCCGGAGTCTGGATCTGGTCAACGTGACTCGGGAGCCGCGTTCCGTTTTCATTCAGTGTCCCGAGCCATTTTTTCGGGAAAAAGCCCCGGTATGCCAGCATGGCGTAGAGTACCGGTCCCGCGTGTCCCTTTGAAAGAACCAGGCGGTCGCGTTCCGGCCATCGTGGATTTTCAGGGTCATACTGCATGATGCGGTCATAGAGGGTAATAATGATTTCCACCAGGCTCAGAGCCCCCCCCAGGTGACCTGAACCTGAACGGCAGATCATGTCAGTTATAACGTACCGGAGTTCCCGGGATGTTTCATCGAATGCTTCTTTGCTGAATTCAGGATGAGTAACTATGCTCATTTATTTCTCCTGTTAATTTAAGATAATATTCCAAGGATACGACCCATGCCGTATACCGAAACAGTCACTACAAGTGATGATGCAATGGTCATAAAAATACCCGCCTTTACCATGTCTCCGATGGAAAAATACCCTGAAGAATAGGGAATAACATTAGTGGGTGTGGAAGTTACGAGAAGAAAGGCGAGACTTGAGGTGATTCCTGCGGGTATAGCCAGGAGTGCGGGATCTATTTTAAGTGTACCCGCGAGGGCTATCAGCAGGGGAACCACAATTATTCCTGTTACTGAGTTGCTTGAAAACATAACTTTTAAGAGAGAGACACCGATGACAATGACAAAAATTATCATTGCTGGATGGAGAGAACCGATGGCACTGAAGCTTATCCAGGCGATCCATTCTGCAGCACCGGTCTTGTAGATTGCCATGCCGAGGGCGAGTCCCGTTACGATCAGGACGATGCCGCCCCAGCTGATATCGCTCTCTGCTTCTTTCCAGGAAAGGATATCGAGGCCCGGAAGAAAGAAGAGCAGGCTGCATCCAATTGCCACATAGGATATGGAAAGGAAGTCTATCACACCGCCTGTCCAGGTCTTAATAAAGGGACCGAGTATCCAGAGAGCGATGGTGATAAGAAATATGATAACAACGGCTATTTCTTTTTTAGAAATTTTTCCCAGTTCGAGGCTCTGTTTTTCTACATCTTCCTCTGAAAGTGTAAGGTCAAGGTCTTCAAGTGGAAAGACCTTAATCAGGATAATCCATCCGAAGGGTATCATCATTATCATTGCCGGATAGCCGATGGCCATCCACTGGAGAAAAGTAAAGTCTATACCCGCCAGGTCTTTTAGAAAACCAATAGTCAGGGGGTTGGGGCCGCAGCCCGCGGGAGTGGAGATGCCTCCAATGAGGGGGCCCCAGGCACAGGCAATCATCAGGGCGCGGCCGAAATTACTTTCCAGTGGCTTAAGCCCCGCGTCTTTCAATATTGAGACACCGATGGGCATCAGCATGGCCGCAACGGCCATGTCGGTAATCCAGCCGGAAAGAAAAGCACCCACTGATATAAAGACCAGAATGATAAGACTGGGGCTGTGTCCCAGCTTTTTTAAAAGTTTCATGGCCATTCGTTTGAGAAGGCTGGTTCTTCCGATTGCAGAGGAGAAGATTAAAACACCGATAAAAAAAAGTATAATGTGATTTCCAAAACCGTCTCGGATCAGTTCTTTGAAATCAGCGGCCCCTGTCATGACCAGCATAACCATTGCAAGGAGACCCGTTACGGCAAAGGGGAGTCCCTCGGTTACCCAGAGGAGTACTGCCAGAGAAAGGGCAGCTAAGGTTGCCTTTCCCTTTACAGAAAGAGCGATTACCTTTTCTCCCGCCTGGATCGGGTCAGGCGGGGGGAGGATCAGGATAATACTGAATATTATAAAGGCCAGTACAGTATAGATTATTTTTTTGTTATCTGATAGAGCAGCTTTCATTTTATTTCACCTTTAATAGTCCCCTCGTCAGGAGAGAACCTTTTCCAGAACTGGAATTCCCAGTTCAGCCAGGGTCTTTTCTGTCGGGACTCCTTCCTGATCATAGCCTCTGAGCTCATAATAGACATTGAGCATCGCGTTGAGTTGAGCATCGGTACATCGTCTTCCCTTTGCCGGGCCGTCGGGAATCGGTTTATGCATTACCCGCCAGGGGAGGGTATCTTCCTCCCGGGTAAGTCCCCGCCTGCAGTTGATGTGCCGTTCAAGCGTATATATACGGGCACCTGTTTTCCTGTATTCGTCAATGGAAAAATTGAATCCTGTCACCGCATTTATCGTTTCGGTCAGTTCAGCATTTATCTGTGATCCAAAGCCCCGTTCCGTGATAAAGCGGCAGGTCACCAGGGAGTCTCCCAGGGCAGTGAAATTTTCACTGTTGCAGATATACCAGGGCTGTTCAATAAAGCCGGGATCTGTATCGGGAACCAGGTACTTGGGACGGCCGTCATGGTGACTTCCCCCCCTGGTGGAGGTGGCGTAGGCCAGGGACATGGGTCGGAGGCCCCGGGCGCTGTGACCTGCTATTTCCATTCCCTTGACCGCGTAGAGATATTTTTCTGAACCCTTTCCCCAGGATTCTGCAAGACGGACAGAACCGAGGGCCAGGTATTCGCCGATTCCCTTGCAGTGGGCTGTTTTGATGACCAGGTCAGCCAAGTCGTTGTCACTGCCGAAGTGTACACTTCCCCTAATATTTTTTTCTGAGATTATATTTTTTTCAATGCACTCGGCAACAAAGGAGAGGGTCACTCCCATGGTGATCGTGTCGAGCCCCAGGCGGTCGCAGAGACCGTTAGCATTAAAAATAGAGACAAGGTCACTGTTGTCAAGCATCGAACCGAGGGCATAAATGGTCTCATACTCAGGCATTTTTATTTCCTGGTTTTTCAGGGGGCCGTGGGGAACCGCCACATCCTTGCCGCAGGCCACCGGGCAGCGGTAGCAGGCGGAGTTGCGGACCTTGTACTCAGCTTCGATGACTTCACCACTGATGGCATGAGCCTCGCCAAAGGTCTCCCGGGTGTTGTTGTGAGTCGCCAGAGTTCCCCGGTTGTTGAGCATGTTGACCAGCACGGGAGTACCGGTTTTTGTCAATACTGCTGCATTGTCTCTTAATGAGGCAATGCGCTCTTTCATTATTTTTTTGAGGGAAGTTTCGTCGGCTAGCTCCGGCTTTTGGTTTCCTGTTGCGGCGATGCCCTTGAAGTTCTTTGATCCGAGAACCGCACCAAGGCCGCCCCGGCCCGCTGCCGAGGGACGCTTACCGCTGCACATGATATTGGCAAAGAGGACCAGGTTCTCTCCCGCTGGCCCGATGAGGGCTGTTTCAACTTTTTTGGGGTCAGAGCCGGTTATCGCCTCATGGGCCGCATCAATGTCAAGGCCCATAAGGGGGCCTGCGTCACGGAGTTCCGCCTCGCCGTCATCAAGAAAAAGGTAGCAGGGAGTGTCACTTATACCGGTTACAGAAACCGCGTCAAAGCCGCTTCGTTTTAACGCGGCGGCAAAGTCTCCCCCGAAATTTGAGTCAGCAAAGTACCCGGTAAGGGGAGAGATGCCCCCCAGGTGACCACGGCCGGTTCCCCAGAGGGGGGACCCGTTCAGGGGACCCGTGGTGAAAACAACGGCATTTTCCGGAGCAAAGGCATCGGCATCAGCAGGAACAGTTCGGTTGATTATTTCTGCAATAAAGCCATTGCCGCCGATCCACTGACGGGCATAGGTCTCATCAAATTCAGTGATTTCGAGAGACTGGTCGGTCAGGTTGACGGTTAATATTTTTCCGTAGTAGCCGTACATGGTTCCTCCATTGGGGGCATACCGGTGTGGTTCAGAAACCGGTACGCCCCTTCTGATTTCAGGGAGTGCATTGTTTCAGGTTGAAGACAATTAAGTCGAAAACGACTTAATTGTCAAGAAATATAGATTTTTTTTTGCAAATATTCAAGTATTTGTTTTTTAAGTTGAATGGTAACCCCCTGAGGGGGGAGGCACTGTTCAGATCTGGGTAGAGGAAGTTTATAAAGTTTCGGATGCTCAGGGCCTCGTTTGAGGCTCTGAGCATCCGCCAATTGGGACGTAACGAGGATTGCTCTGTTACGGTATTAGGCGCAGGTTGTTATGTTTAGTTTGTCATTTTCCGTGATTCAGTTTTAACTTTTTTTAAGATAAACTTGCTCAGGAGCCGTGACATCGCCATGATGCTGAGGCTCGGGGGCGACCCTGGTGAAACAGGAAGAACCGAGGCGTCACAGACATAGAGATTGTCATATTCAGTCTTAAAATTATAATCGACGTACTTACCCATCTCGATGGTGCCCCCGGGATGGCCCCCGGCCCAGCGGAGCTGGGAAAGACTGTTTTCCTTTGCCCCGGCCTTGATCATAATTTCCTTTGCCACGTCAACGCCCCGGTCCATGCGTCGTATGTCATTTTCAGTCATTGGCTTGCTGGTTTTTTCATTGGGATATATTTCCCCCTTGTCGTCTTCCGCCAGCTTGACAAAGAGTCCCATGCCCCGCTTTACTTTAGGAAGTTTATACCAGTTTTCAAGCATCACCTTTGGCCTGACAATGTTCATCACACACCAGGTTCCCCAGGAGGCGCTGTTCCCGATCATAAAGCCGTCGCTTTCCGCGTATGATTCAATAGCATGGGTAAAGGTTTGCTGACCCCACTGCCCGCCATGGGGGTCACTGCTGGTGCCGTAGACAATGGTCATTGGATCCATGAAAAAGCGTTTGCCCACATAATTGACTCCTGAACGAAGGAGAATACCGGGGCTCCCGATGCCCCCTGCCGCGAGTATTATATTATCACCATGAATTTTCTTTTTACCTTTCAGCTCAACGCCGATGACTTTTTTCTTCGTATCGTCAAAAATCAGCTTGTCGACGGGTGATGATACCATTAACTCGGCGCCGTATCTTTCTACCGCCTCATCAATGTACCGCCGGGTTGTCCATTTTGCGTCATGAGGACAACCCATCATGCACCAGTCACAGCCCTTTTGACATTTTTCCGGATCGACGAATTTTTCCTGTTCTTCAAAGGGGGTGCCCATCTTTTCAGCAACCTCAAGCATTTTTGAAAGTCCCCTGCCTTTTTCCTGATCATAGAAATGTGAAGGAAGTTTTTGCACGCCGATTTCTTTTTTTATTTCAGATGCTTCAGGACTAAAGTCAAGGCCCACAGATTTAATGAATTTATCCGTTGGTTCAAAGACATTTCCCTGGTAGACCATGGAAGAACCGCCAACCGTGAGGCCCCGTTCCATGACAACGCCTTCCTTTGAACGATTGAAGATGAAAAATTTCTCAGAAAGACGCATTCCCAGGGGGAAGCCGAGAAACCTTTTATGGTAGGCTCCCCGTTCAATAATCAGTACCTTTTTGCCCGCCTTTGCCAGTTCAAGGGCAACCGGGGCTCCTCCGGGGCCTGTTCCAATGATGATATATTCATAGTTTTCTCTTTGCATGATGACCTCTTTTTATATTTTTTAACGGGCTCTCCCCCGGTTTTGCTTACTCTCTATTAAACTTTTTACACCGTAAAAAGTTCATCTTTAATCTCCTGGTTGTTACGAACCTGTTCAAAAAATGCCTGTATTCTTGTTTTAATTTGTCCCTTGTCTTTGCCGTAAAGCTCCCGCTCCAGGGCAAGAAGGGGAAACTCACGGGCCGCTGCTTCACGGCGCGTAATGAAAATTTCTCCTCCCCAGAGGTCACAGAATTTAAGTTTCTCTATGATAACCGCATCGACTTTAAATTCACTACGGATTGAATTAACATACTGAAGCCTGTCTGAGAAAGCATTCATCATCCGGGGGCAGCTGAGATGGGTCAGGTATCGTTCTGCCAGAGCCCTGGGGGGCTCAAGGTTTTCATCAACAAGGGTATCGAAATGCCTGCTTCCGAGACAGAGATTATCCGCAACAATTACCGCGCCGCACTCCTCGATAAGCTCAAGGTGTTCCGGTTCTTCCATACAACCGCTTGAAATGAAGAGGCGCAGGTCGTTGTCAGTATTGACTTTTCGATCCCTGCAGGCTTCGAATACTTCCTCAAGAAGGGCAATAGCCTTCTCAACCGGTATGGCCGTGACAGCCAGAATTATTTTGAGCAATTCGCTTCCATGAATGGGAACCTTTTCTTCCTTTCTTAAATCATAGATCATTTTAAGAAGCGTCCGTTTTCTGTTGTAAAGCCTGATCGACTCTTTCAGGCTTTCTTCCTTTATTGTAATCTTAAAATTTTCTTCAAGTGCCGTAATGAAGGCGCTGATTTCCCGGGTGAATTCTGTTTTTGATAAATCATTTATTACATGGGGCGCAGTGAACATGTACCTGAACTGAGGGGCCACATCGGCGTGGCGCCAGTTGTCATAGATTCGCCTGGTGTGGTCGCAGCCATTGAGAATCACAACACCCTGGAGAAATGAAAAGTCTCCATGAAGAACTTTGTCAAAACAATTGCGTACAAAGGTACAGTTTATTGAGGCAAAATAAACATCTCCCTTTTGGGTGCCCCGGCTGCCGACGGCGCGCATTCGGTAAGGGACGAAACCCGCAGCATGGATTACCTCTTCAGGTATATATGAACAGAAATATCCTATTGCCTTCTGGTCTTTGTCGAAATATTCAGTAATGGCACCAGATCCGCTTGCCTCGACAATGGCTTCTATTTTTTCGAAAATATTCATTAGGCCCACCCCTGATCCTGGAAAAATCCGGTTATTTCATTGCGCACCCCTTGCTCATCGAGGTAGCGCTGGTCCATAATATCGATACTGAGATAGAGGGTTGGGAGATTTCTTTTTTTGCAGATATCCTGGATTATTTTCAGTGCCGCCCATCCGTGCTTGCATCCCTGGTGACCGGTGAAAATCATGCAGTCAACATTATAGGCATCCATTGCCTCTTCCATCTCATTGGTGATGAATTCTACCGGGCCGTGACACTGGCGTCCCATGGCAAGGTGCATCTGGGTTCGGGCAAAATCACGAATTATTGAGTCATGAGATGATGTATCGACATGTACCGTTGAGACATTGCCGATAAAGTCAGCAACAATCACTGCGCCGAATTCATCCTGCATCCAGTTGAAAATATGGGTAAAAAATGCAATGGGAGGGAACCAGAGAAGTACGCGTATTTTTTCTTTTTTAATGACTCCCTTTCCCTTCTTGTATCTCTTTTCGATTGCCCGGTGAAGGTGCTCTGCCATTTTTAACGCATAGGGAGACCGTACATTGAGTTCACGGATTACCCAGGCAAAAACCAGGTTGAAGTGAGAACCGGGGCAGGGGATGGCGCGGTGCATTTCAGTAATTTCTGTCAGGTATGAATTAAATTTATTGATGCGCTGCATCATCTCTTCCATTTTCCGCCAGTCAATTTTTCTATCGAGATGCTTTTCAAGAAAATTGATCTGTTCCCATACCTGTTTACCAACATATTCATAGGAGTAGGCTTCTTTCCAGTAGGGAATATCGATTATAAAGGAAGGAATTTCCATCAGGTATTCAAGGGACTGGTTAATTGAAACATTTGTGTCACAGGGATGGGAGCCCACAATTGTAAGAGTCGGTTTGGGTATCTGTTCAAGCATCCAGGCCCCCATGTCGCATTTCATGGCAGAGCAGTATTCTACAGGTATTCCCTGACGCTCTGCTTCGGCGATCAGGCTGCTGGGACCCTCGGCGCCGTAGACATTGCCGAAGACATTGAGCACCGCGGGGTTAAAGGAAGTTACATTAAATGCTTCCAGGAGTTCAGCGTTCAGAATCCATTCGACCCAGACTATCGGCTCATTGTTTTTTTCCGCCTTAAGCACCTCGTTGATATTTTCTAATACGGCCTTTGCCCCGTAGCCGTAGGCCTTTAAAACATCCGGGGGTATTCTTCCGGCCCCGAAGGTGAGGAGTCCCCAGCGGAGCTTTTTATTTATCCAGGTTTCCTTGAGGGGAACATAAAAGGGGCGCAGTATTGTGAGAAGTATCGTGGTGAAACGGGGCACTTTTGATAGAAAAAAGACTACATAGAGAAGAACTCGGGTGAGTCTAAGCATGTGGTATGGTTTCAGCTTTTTATTTTTTCTTGCAGGTGCCATAATTTCCCCTTTTGAATAAAAATAACCTGCTTTAAAATACAGTAAAACCGTCCGGTCGTCTTACAGTGATTAAAGTTTTATTAAATAATATTCATTGAGTACCAGTTCCCGTATTTTACGTCTTTTTGGAGAATTTGTCAGTAGAAAAGCATTAAGAGACACTCATTGAAGTTGCGGTATATTCCCTTCAATGGGTACAGGACTTATAATTTAATTTTTTTTATATTACGAACATATAGTTTAGCCCTCTCCCGCCCCCCTGACTTAAGAGGCTGGAAACAGTGAAGCATATCCCCGGATTGGGGACTCAGGGGAGTGGGGAAGCTTTTTATAAAGAAACGTTTACAAGGAAGAAAACAATGAGAGATGTCTATGTAATCGCCGCTCATACAATCAGATACGGCAAATATCTTGAAAAAACAATCCCCGATCTCTGCGGGATGACTGTTGAACCCTGTCTTAAGGAAGGGGGACTCAAGGCTAAGGATATCCAGGCCCTCTGGTTCGCCAATTCAGCCTGGGGCGAATATCACCGACAGACCTGTATTCGGGCACAGGTCGCCCTGCGCCCCCTGGGTATTGATACAATACCGATGACTAATGTGGAAAATGCCTGCGCTGGAGGATCTACCGCCTTTCATCACGCCTGGATGTCTGTTGCCGGAGGGCACTATGATGTCACCATGGCCCTGGGGGCGGAGAAGATCTATGACAGCAACCAGTCCCTGGTCTTTTCAGGTTTTCTTACCGGTATGGATGTGGGAAACCTGGTAAGTACCATGAAAAGTTTTACTGAATTCAGTATGACCGATGATGACCTGAATGACATGAAAGAACACCGAAATATCTATGCTGTTGCGGCGAAGAAATCGAAGAAGAAAAGAAAAACAATCAAAAGCCGTTATAAAACCTTCAGGGATAACCTGGTCGTGGCAATCAGAATCGGAGAATCAATGGGCTATGATGTACTGAAAGAACTGAAGAAAATCAACAGCGGTGACCATTCACCCTTTATGGATGTTTATGGTCATGAGGCTCGCAAGCATATGAGGACCTACGGCAGCACTATCGAACAGTTTGCCGCCATTGCCTCAAAGAATCATTTTCATTCAACCCTCAATCCCAATGCCCAGTACCAGTTTGATGTGTCAACCGACGCAGTGCTGCGGGACCGTTTCGTTACCTGGCCATTGACCCGTTCCATGTGCGCCCCTGTGGGTGACGGAGCCTCTTCGGCCATACTGTGTGATGAAAAAACTGTAAAGCGCCTCGGCCTGATGAGCCAGGCAGTCCGCATCAGGGCATCGGTCTGCGGGTCAGGCCGTGACCGTCTCGAAGATGAAGACAATATCGGTACACGTCTGGCAACACAGGCCTATGAAGTTTCCGGTACAGGACCCGATGACATGGACTGCGCGGAAGTGCATGACGCCACCGCCTATGGTGAACTTCACCAGACAGAGAACCTGGGGTTCTGTCCCCGGGGAGAAGGGGGACTCCTTGCCGTAGAGGGGGCAACAAAGCTTGGTGGAAAAATTCCCGTTAATACCAGCGGGGGCCTTGAATCCCGGGGCCATCCGATCGGGGCTTCAGGGCTGGGACAAATTCATGAAATCGTAACCCAGGTTCGCGGCGCCGCGGGAGACCGGCAGGTAAAAGGGGCCCGCATAGGAATCGCTGAAAACGGCGGCGGCGCTCTCGGAGTTGAAGAGGCGGCAATGTGCGTTCATATATTTGAAGCCCCATTATCATAAACGAAACAAGGAGTAGAAAAATGAGAAGTATTACTATTGGCAAATTAAGAACCTTAAAGAATATACTCAAGTCCTTCGGCATTTTCATGGCGAAGGAATTCAGTCGCGGAACCCTGAAGGAAAATTTCCCCGGTTTTTTAAGTATGAACATCAGCCGTGACATGTCATGGGGCGAGCTCATGGAAGAGCAGGCAAAAAAATATAAAAACAAAACCTTTCTTATTTTTGAAGATAAAAAATTCAGCTTCATTGATATGAATGATAACGCCAGCCAGGCGGCAAATTATTTCAAGAGCCTTGGGGGGGGAAAGGGTGACGGGGTTGCTCTGTTTATGGAAAATTCTCCTTCCTTTCTCGATGCCTTTATCGGGCTTCAGAAAATCGGCATGTACTCGGTTCCTGTGAACACATCCCTGGTGGGAGACAGCCTTCTCTATATTTTGAATCACTGTGACGCGAAGTTTCTTCTTATCGATGATACGATGCTTCCGGCTCTTGATAAGATCCGGGACCGCCTTGAGAACATTGAAACTATAATTGTAAATGTAACTGATGTGAAAAACATGGGTGAGGAAGTAAAGGCATACCCGACTTTCCAGGAAGCGTGCAGACAGGCGCCTGTGCTGTCTGTTGATTCGGAGGGACCCTATAACCGGGATGATATATGTTTTATTACCTACACGTCGGGCACCACGGGGCTCCCGAAGGGGGTTGTCTACCGGTACAGCAATACTAATGTGAAGATTTTGTCTATGGTGGCCCGCCTGCTTTATCGTAAGTCTGATGTTCTTTATACCGCCCTGAAGCTTTTTCACGGCAACGCCCTCTTTGTAACCATAACCTGCGGCCTGTGTGTGGGGAGTACGGTTATTCTGCGGAAGAAGTTTTCTGCCAGCCGGTTCTGGGAGGATGTTCGCCAGAATAAAGTGACTTCTTTTAATACCATCGGCGCGATGATTCCGATTTTAATGAAGCAGCCTGAGAATGAGGCGGATAACAAAAACAGTGTCCGCTTTATTCTCTCAGCTGCCTGCCCCGCTGATCTGTGGGAAAAATTTGAAAAGCGCTTCGGCACAACCATCTACGAGGCCTACGGGGCAGTAGACGGGGGAGGCAAAACGATTCTTAATCTCGGAACCGCGCCCGTGGGATCAATCGGCAAGCCGACCATGAAGGCAAAGTTTCGTCTTGTAGATGAAAAGATGAACGATGCCCCGGAAGGCGAGGGAGGAGAACTTGTTTTTGCAGCATCAAAGTCAGAATCCTCGAAGAGTGCTGTTGAGTATTATAAGAATGAATCTGCCACCAGTGAAAAATCAGGGGGAGACTGGATTTTTACCGGTGATGTAATGCGCCAGGATAAAAAAGGCTTTCTCTATTTTGTCGGAAGGAATACTGAATCAATGCGCATCAAGGGAGAAAACGTATCAGCCTTTGAAGTCGAACAGGCTATACAGAAACATCCAGCTGTTCTTGAGGCAGCGGTCTATGCAGTCCCCTCTGAGCTTGCAGAAGACGAAGTGATGGCCAGCATCAGTCTGGTTGAAGGGGAAGACTTAAGAGAGAATGAGCTCATAGAATTTGTAAGAGATAATCTGCCGAAATTCGCCATGCCGCGGTATGTAAAAATTGTAGAAGATTTTTTGAAAACCGAAACATTCCGAATCAAGAAAAAGGATGTTGAAGACCTGGGAATAGTAGAGGGAACCTGGGACGCGGCACAGAAAATTTATGTGTAGAAAAGGCAGAAGGGCCGCCCAGGGCGGCCCGGTCTTTGCGGGACATACTTTCAATCTTTCCGGCTGTTTTGTTCCCGATACTGGCTTGGGGTCAAGTCAGTTATGGTTTTAAACTGACGGTGGAAATGGGTCAGATTTTCAAAGCCCACATGGTAGGCGATATCGATTATTTTTGAATCGGTTTCAACGAGAAGTTCTTTAACCGCCTCGATTCTTCTGGCATTAATATAGTTGGATATATTTAACCCTGCGGTCTTTTTGAAGATTTGTCCCATGTAATCTTCATTAAGACCGAATTTTTTTGCCAGTTCTTTCCGTGAATAGGCCTCTTTGTAGTTTATCTCTAGATATTCAATAACCTCATAAATTACATCCCTCGGATCGGGTTTGGCGTCATTCTTTTTCATTGATTGAAGAATACGCTGGGTACGGTTGGCCTTCCGAAGCAGGGCCGTGTAGAGGGTAGCGTTCTCTTTTCGGGTACTTTCGAATTCATAGATGTAGTACATAGAGAAAAGAGCAAAGACCATGGGAACATGCATGAATATGGTAACCGGGAGACTGTTGAAATTGAGATTCATCAGGTACCATGAATTTCTGATAACGGAAACAGGTATGGGAACCGCAATAAATAAAAAATACCAGTAGCGCCGTGGATCAAGCCAGGCTGATCTGAAAAAGAGGAAAGCAGCGGCCAGGATAAAAATATTCACAGCGAACATTGCCAGGGGGCCCGCCCGGTAAATGAGAAACCTGGTATCAAAGGCGCTGATGATGAAAGTTTCAGTGATGAACAGCAGGACTGAAGGGGTAATAAGAAACCATTTGTTTTTGTATTCAAGAAATTCTCCTACAGCGAGGAGAACAAAATAATTTGTCAGAATATAGAGAAACATTATTATTTTAAAACGTCCCGGCCCGTCATGGAAAAATGGAAGATCAAGGGTGAAGAGGGTACAGAGTAATGTGAAGAAGGTAATAGCTGCAAAATAAAGATATTCTTTTTTTTCCCTTCGAGAAAAGAAGAGAAGCAGCAGGCCAATGAAAAAAAGGCCGTTAAAGGCGATGGCAAGAATATTTGCCAGGAGTGACCCGCTGGTTTTAAAAAAAGCTGTAAAGAAGTTATTTGATACTTCCGCTAGTTCAAGGGGGCCCTTGATGCCGCTGATGACATGTGAAAAAACTCTAATGGCGACTATATTGTCCTCGCTATACCTGATAATAGAACCGGGTATACGGTAGACACGTGGGTGCTGCCAGGAAAATATATACGAGAGATTGTTTTCGGGCCCTGGAATAATTCCGTTTTTACCGACAAGGTGGCCGTTGAACCATACTTCATTTGCTATGCCGATGCGCCCGGTAAGAAGAGAAAGATGTTTTTTGCTGAAAGTTTCATCAATGAAAACTTTTTTTCTCAGCCATATTGTACCGGACAGGTCTTTCTGGGAGCTGAGGTGCTGAAACCAGGTCCCGGGCATGGTGATGTCTGTGTAAGAACTGTCATTAAAAAGCGGATCCGATGCTGCAGGTAAATCCGAATCTACAAATTTCCATGTACCTGAAAGATCAATTGCCGCCGATTCAGGGCTACTGCTGATACTGCAGGATGAAAGAATCGCAGCAGCTGATATAACCAGTAGTGTGCGAATCATTGAACTGGGGTTAAATTTATTTGCCATGACTTGAATAGTACTTCATGAACTGGGCGCGCTCATAGCGGTTTCGGTTTCCCCGGTCTTTTCGTTCAAGGGAGCCTCGAAGGTGTTCCACTGAGTGATAGTGGCTTTTGTCAATCCATGCGTCAAGCTCTTTCAGTATTGCTGCGATGTATTCAATGCCCTTGTTGTACAGTGCCGATGCCATATAGGCTGTTGATGCCCCGGCAGCCAGAACCTTTATAACCCCTTCCGTGTCATGGATACCTGTTGAGGCAGCCAGATCGCATTTTGCTTTCCCAGCCATGAGGCCGATCCACCTGAGGGGATTTGACAGTTCTTCCGGGCTGCTGTATACACTGGTGACAGTAATTTCCATCTTTTCAATATCAATATCAGGGGCCATGAAGCGGTTAAAAAGAACCAGGGCGTCGATGCCCGTATCTGAGAGGTTGTAAATCATTTCAGCCAGTCCCGTGAAGTAGCAGCCGATTTTCAATGCGATGGGGATCGATATTTCTTCCTTTACCTTTTTAATAACTGAAAAGTAGATATTTTCGATATCTTTGCTCGTCTGTTTCGGATCGGATGGCATGATGAAGAGGTTTATCTCGAGAGCGTCAGCCCCTGCTTCTTCAATACGTTTTGAAAAACTGGTCCACTCTTCGCTGCTCTGGCAGTTGACACTGGCAATGATGGGGATGCTGGTACGGGCCTTTGCCTCGCGAATCAGGGAAATATATTCCTCGATGTTGTTCTGCTTAACGTAATAGGCGAGGTAGTCGTCAGCTTCAGCCCCGTAGCTGACATTGGATCCTGATTCAGCCATGCTTTTTATCTCACCAAGGATCTGTTCTTCGAAAATTGATTTCAGAACGACCGCCCCGGCCCCCGCTTTTTCAATCTCAACAATTGTGTCGGCTGTTCCGGTAAGTCCACAGCTTGATACGACCAGGGGGTTTTTCAGATTGAGTCCCATGTAGGTTGTTGAAAGATCTGCCATTTGTCTGCTCCGGTGTGAGATTTCTTTTTCAAATATAGAGAAGGGCAACCGTGGTGTCAATTAAATACCGGGCTTTGGTACGGCTCACTGTCTATTGCATAGCGGCACGATATCAGAAACTGGTATATAAAAAGAGCAAAAATAATTGCCATTAACTTCATTCGGTGGTAAAAGTGTCATATCCTGAAAAAAAAAGACCAGGAGTTCACTATGATTAAGAAGCTCTGTACCGTACTTGTCTCAATGCTGTTTTTTAGCACCCTTGCCGCACATTCTGCTTCCACGTGGGAAAAGCATTATACTAAAAAGGGTATTACCGTTTCGAGCCGCCCGGTAAAATTATCCGATTTCAGGGAATTTATGGGAACGGGAATAATCAATGCCCCCCTTGAGGTAGTTATCGCCGTGCTCCAGGATGTCAAGGCGATGCCCCACTGGCTCCCTGACTGTAAAGGGGCAAAGATACTTCGCCAGGATGATAAAAATTCTGCTGTTTCGCAGGTAATTATTGATTTTCCGGTACCCCTGAGTGACCGGTATATGATCGTCCTCTCCCGGGGAAGCATTGATCCCAAGAAGCCTGTTGTTAATATTAAAATGAAAAACATAAATGAGAAGGGGGGTAAGGAAGTTAAAGGCCTCGTCAGAATGCCTTTATACCGGGGAACCTACCAGCTCGAGTATCTTTCCCGCCGAAAAACACGTGTTACCTACAGGATGCATCTCCATCCCGGGGGGTCAGTGGTTGCCTGGATGGCCCATATTACCATGAAAAAGAATCCCTACAGGTTTTTGATGAAGCTCCGTGAAATGTCTCAAAAAAAGAAGTATATGGCAATGATGCATACACCGGAGACCCTGGATGCTGAATTCCTCGCCAAGATTCTAACGGTTATTTTCAGGAAAAAACTTTCCGATGAGGCCCTGATCCGTGTTCTTGTCCAGGATCGGAAAGTTCAGCGTATCTGTTTGAGTAAAGAACTGACGGATCAGAAAATTGAACAGACTCTTCTCGAATATGCCACGAAGCATTATCACCAGGTGGGTAAACGGTGGCGTAAGAAGTAAACTTCCGGTCCACAAAAAAGGCAGGTCGGTAAAGGGAACCCGCCTTTTTTTTATGCCTGCAGCTGAATATGGTTTATCACTATATCAGGTTTAACGCGGTCTGGGTATATGTGTGTGATCGATCAAAATGATTCTGTCATTCATGCCAGTATCGGATAAAGGAAATTCCTGTGTATCACACATTGAAAAACACTTGCTTTATATCCAAATTAATTAACCATTGGTGACGTTGAATTAGAGCGAGGTGTGATGACAATGAATACAGTTTCCCGTGTTTTTCTTTTGCTCATTTCTATTGTTTTTTTTAGTTCCTGTGCCAGTATTCACAGTGATTATTATGGCAACGAAGTAAGAAAAGACGGTAGTCTCTCTAATGATAAAAAGACAGATATGGGTCTTGTTATTAGTGTGGAAGAAGATATAGACATGAGCAGCGCGTATTTCGGCATGCTTTATTTTACCTTCGAAAACAAAACCCAGAACTGGATACGGATTAAGAATATTAGAATTGATTTTAAATCAGATGCGGTAAATCCGAATGTCCGATTCACTTCCGGGTATGATCTCAAGGCATGGTATGCGTCAATTATCAAGAAAAAACAGATAAGCGAATTTAACCGTCAAATGTTTCTCGGCACCATGTCAGTAATTGGTGGCATCATGGCGACTACCAGCGGAAATAAAACAGCCAGAGCTATTGGCGCTACAGCTTTCATGGGTGCCATGACATCTTTGAGTGTCGATGAATACAGGAAATCCCTTGACCGGGTTCAAAAGACAAAAATATTTCCGGAAAATCATCTTTTTTACAACCAGTTCGTCGTTCCACCGGGGTTGTTTCAAAAAAAATGGCTTGTGCTAAACTCAGCAAATCATAAAAAAACTGGATACCTTTCATATCTTTATATTGTTTACAAGACAATGGATGGAAAGGAAGAAACAGTACGTCTGCAGTTCAGAAGTCCGTACCATGGTTATTCTCAATGGCAAAAGGACATGTATAAATCTGGCAGGGATAATGTCCAAAACTGAAAACTCTCCCCTTTTCTATTCATAATTAATCAGTTTAAAAAAATCAGCTGAAAATTTTAAAGCCCTCCATGGCCAATTATTTTTTCTGTTTTTTATCGAGAAAAAGCTTCGCATATTCTTTGGGATGGTGTTTTTTCATGCACGTTGGGCAAACGCTATGGCTGAATTGAGCTTCCGAGTGTGAATGGATATATTTTTCTAATTGTTCCCAAGAACCTTCGTCATCCCTGATCTGTTTGCAATAGGAGCATATGGGAATAATGCCTCGCAGGGTTTGAATCTCATCCAGAGCCTTTTGAAGTTTGCTTTTTTCATCAAGAAGTAATTTTTCTGACTTCATAAAACGGAATGTAGTAAAAAAAGCAATAAATACTGATATGATAACACCTGTAACCGTCAAAATAATAGTGATATTTTCAAGTCTTGCCTGACTTGTTTCGGCACGCTTCAGGAATATAGTGGCTTTTTTTCTTGCATAAGAAGTTAATTCCAGCATTTTATTTTCAAGTATTGAAACATGGTCAGCCCCTTTTGTCTTTGTTATAAGAATCGCCTTTTGTTTGTTGCCGGATTTAAGAAGCCGAACCACCTCTTTTCGTATTGGTTTCCAGTTTGAGAAGAGGTGTCTGGTTTGTCTTTCAAGGGACTCTCCTTCCCTGCCCAGTATAGTATCCCGGATAGTATCAAGTTGTTTGTATACTGTCAGTTCATCTTCAGCTACTGTTTTGAGCGCAGTCTCTGCTTCAACAGGGGAATTTGCTAAAACAACATCTTTCATGCTGCGGTGCATTTTGGTTATATATAACGCTGCATTAAGTGAGGAATTCGAAACAACCAGTGGATGGTTGTAAATAGTTCTGGTGAGATTGCCCACCGTCAACAACCCCTTTATTGTAACAATTCCAAAAGAAATAAATAGCAGAAGAATGAGCAGGAAGCTCAGGGCTAATTTGTGCTTTATAATTTTATTGAATAGAGAGACCATTGGTTGCCTCTGTGAAGAGTTGATTGTTGAACAACTCATTGTAAGGTATAGAAACTACTATGTCCAGAAAGATTTATATGCCTTATGCTACTTCCTTCTCTTGGTGAAGTGACAGTAATAGCAGTCATTCTTTGTATGACATGATGTACATGAAGAAAGTCTCAAACGGGCTTTCCGTTTGTGGAAATTCGATGATCCCTGGGTCAACCAGCCAGGGGGATGGGGTAGGTCAAGTGGATACAGCTTGCGCTATATCCACTTGATAATCAGAAAATTTATTAATCAATCTATTCGATATAGTAGTCTTTAACATAATCAACAATATCATTGAGCGGTACTTTGATCTGTTCCATTGAGTCTCGATCACGAACAGTAACTGTTGGAGTGTCCCCTTCAATTGAGTCAAAATCAACAGTAACGCATATTGGAGTTCCAACTTCATCGTGTCGACGATAGGCTTTTCCAATATTGCCGGTATTTTCATACAATATTCTCCCAATGCCAAGCTTCTGGAGCTTTTGTTTGATCTCTTTGCAGGTATTAACAATTTCTTCCTTATTCTTTTTAAGAGGTATTACCGCAACCTTAATGGGGGCAAGGTGTTTTTTCAGTTTGAGAACAATGCGGGTATTTCCTTCGCCAAGGTCTTCTTCGGTATAGGCTTCGGTAAGGACCGCAATAAATCCACGCTCAACACCAGCTGAAGGTTCTACCACATAGGGAATAAACCACTTGTTGTTGGCATCCATTACAGCCATTTTGGTATTAGATTCGTTGTTTTCGTGGACATGGGCTTTGATATCATAATCTTTTTGCGCCTTGGTATGATTTCCCAGGTCATAGTCCATTCGTGATGCAACTCCTTCGAGCTCATCCATTCCATGGGGGAATTTATATTCAATATCAAAGCAGGCGTTTGCATAATGCGCTAAATCATCTTCGGGGATATCTCGTGCAACGATATTTTCAGGGGCAAGTCCCTGGTCTATCCACCACTGCAGGCGGGCGTTTTTCCAGTAGGTGTGCCACTCTTTTTCCGTCCCGGGCTCACAGAAGAATTCCAGTTCCATTTGTTCAAACTCTCTTACTCTGAAAAGAAAGTTTCGCGGAGTAATCTCATTCCGGTAACTTTTCCCCATTTGAGCAATACCAAAGGGAACTTTTCTGGATGTAGAATCTATTACATTTTTAAAATTAGTAAAAATAGATTGGGCGGTTTCAGGTCGTAAATATGCAAGGGAGTCATCACTGACAACAGGGCCAGCATTGGTACTGAACATAAGGTTAAATTCTCGTGGTTCGGTAAGATCTTTTGATCCGCAATTTTGACATTTCCCATCGGTAACATGGTCAGCTCTCATCCGGGTTTTACACTCTTTACAATCTATTAAAGGGTCACTGAAGGTATCTTCATGACCGGAGTACTGCAAAACTTTACGGTAGGTAAGGATGGCTGTATCCAGCCCCTCTATATCATCTCTTTCATAAACCATGGATTTCCACCATGCCTGTTTGAGATTGTTTTTGAGTTCTACACCTAGTGGGCCAAAGTCATAGACACCCTGCATTCCACCGTATATTTCTGCGTTTTGAAAGATAAAGCCTCTTCTTTTGCACAAAGAGACCAGTTGGCTCATTGAAGTTGCTGGCATGTTGATATCCTCTTTAATCTTGTTACCTGGTATGGTAATAGTATATTATTATAATTTTAATCAATGTTATATAAAGACAGTATCAAATAAGCACAAGGAAATTAAAATTTTTTCCATGACTAGCTATTTTTGTCAATATTTTAACTTTTCGGTTTTTTAACGCCGGCATGTCTAAAAGAGGCAGGTGAGTAGTTTGGCAGGCTCACTGTGTATCCTGTTAAAGCATCCTCCTTCATGTACCTGCTTGAGAGAAGATTTTTTTCTTAAAAAGAAAAAATAAATAATTGACAAAAAGATATAAGTTAGAGATGCCTAACTTATTGGTGGATACTATTACTGGGAACAATTATGAAAAAAACAAACTCTGACATTATTGCAAAACCAGCACTACCCTTAATTTTTCTGGGATGCCTTAAGGGATATATTAGCCGGCCTGTTTTATTTTTAATTGGCACAATTCTAACATTTAAAGGGTTTAAAAAAACAATCGAATTAGATTTGCCTGAAGATTTTTTAAATTCGGCAGCCTTTATGGCATGGATATATCTTCGCCTTCAAAAAAAAATTCCTCAAAAAAAAGCTTTTGAAATTACACGTGCCTGTATTGTGGTTTCCGGTTTATCTGTTCAGCAGGCAAATTTTAAAAATGTCGAGGAAGAAAGAACCTTTGAGAATTTGATAAAAAATCAACAGAAAGCCAATAAAGAGGGTTCAACAAGACTGAATACAATGGAGATTATTGAGGAATCTGGAAAAAAATATGAATTTAATGTGACACGATGTTTATTTTTTGAATTATACAGCTATCTGAATATTCCAGAATTAACCTCAATTATGTGTTCAATAGATAATGCAATATTCAATACCTATCTTCCGGAGAAGATTATTTTTCACAGAAATGGCCTTAACAATACAATGCCTTCAGGAGCAATGAAATGTAGGTTTGTTGTTGAAAAAAAGGGATAAAATTATAATATTCTGCCCTGGGTGGTGAATATTGTTCCCCTGGTACAGATAGGCTACCTGTGGCGGATAAAATAAACCATGTCCTGTTAGGATACCCCTATCTTATTTCTTTATTCTTAAAGTCTTAATAGGAGGCCCGGTGAGAGGAAAGTCTCTACACCCGTTTATCACACTCCACCGCAAACCGCAGCGCCGACTTCAAACACGCCTCAACCGCTGCCGGTTCAATTACCTCGGGTAAGTCACGCTCAGTATGATAGGCGAGATCCATTCTGAAGGTGTCAGTATTCAAGCCTACCAGGGTGACCGCCTCGACGCCGATACGGGCAAACTCTGCCGCATCAGTGGCACCGCCCCCGAAGGGCATGGCCATGGAGCTGAAGGTGTAGCCTTCTTTCGCGGCGCAGTCAATGGCAAGCCGGGTTAGCTCTTTTGAAAGGGGAACAATGCTGTTTATATCCCGGGTGAAAAACTTCAGGTTTTCCAGTTCATAGATGCCGTCTAAATTGTAGACATAGGTCTTTGTTGCAAGGAGTTCATCCTTATGGTCACGACAGTAGGCCGCCGCCCCTTTCAGGCCCGCCTCTTCTGCGTCAAAGGCCATGACGATTAACCGGGTATGCTTTAATCCTTCCTTTTTTTTATTTGCCCCTGCAATGATGCGCCCCGCTTCAGCAGCAATGGCGCATGCCACCATGTTGTCTCCTGCCCCGGGTGAAACCTTTCCCGTGGTAAAAAAGAAAAGGGGTGCCACCGGTATGATTGAGAGCAGTGCCGCCATACCAAGCCAGGGAAAAGCCGGAAAGATTGGTCTGCCGATCAGAAGGTTGAAACTTCCGTACCCTGCTATGACTGCTGCCGCCAGAACCGTAACGATGCCAAAAATAATTACCGGAGCATACACCGCTGATCGAAGTTTTTCGATCCATGTGAAGACATAGGGGGCGTCGTAGTGACCCGAAATAATTACCTGCTGCTTCACCTCGCCTTCCGGTTCGATGATGCCGTAGACATTTTCGCCGGTTTCTTCCGGGGCGATAAAATCGAACCACCCGACGTAAAAAACAAACTGAGAGGCGAACATCAGTACTGACAAAAAGAGAAGCCCGAAGGATATATGAATAAGCCGGGGCTGAAAAAAGTAAACAAGAGCGGCTGCAATGTAAAGTGGCACCACCAGTTTAATGAATCGGAGAAAAGCATCGGGCCGGTGGGTGAATGATTCGAGCTCTGTGCGGTGGCAGAAGGCCATCATATCCCGCCGTATTACCCGGGCAGCGAGCCGGGTCTGGGGATATCCGGTGAGACGAAGCGGGTAGTGGCTGACAATTCTGCGGGTTAAGTCCATGATACGGGTTATGTTTATGTTCTCGATTTCCACGAAAATTCTCCTGCCTGTAGATTGAGCTGCTGTTCATTGCTGCCATAATTGTCGATTGTTTTTATAAAGAAAAGTACATTTTTTATTACTGCCATATTTTGGCTGGTGCGTGTCAGGGCCCGGGAAAAATCATTTTTTGCAGGACCCTCTCGATTCCCTGCTGTCATGGTTCTCTTGCGATAAAATTAAAAAAAGCCTTGCACACCGGTTGGAGACAGGGCACTTTAGCAAATATTCCCAATAGTAAGGTTTACTATGATAACAGCTTTGATCAACACAATTTTACTCCATGGAAATCATGGTTTAACTTATTCCGATTTGCCGATTATGGCGGGTATAATAATGAGTATTCTTCATGTTATTTCCGGCCCCGATCATCTTGCCGCTGTAACTCCACTGGCTATCGAAAGCAAAAAGAAATCATGGTCTATCGGTTTCTCCTGGGGAATAGGACATACCTTTGGAATGCTTATCGTAGGTGTATTATTTATTCTATTTAAAGAATATGTTGATGTTGAGATAATATCAACATACGGAGAACAATTAGTAGGTTTCCTGCTTATTGCCATCGGTGTCTGGGCTCTTTATAAAGTCAATAAGGCACATGGAAATAAATCTCACCGTCATGCCCACCCCCATGCTCATGGCGATGATGTTCATATTCATGGACACTTTCATGAAGAAGGGGAAGTTCATAAACACAAACATGTAAAGCCTCACCACCAGAATATTTTAAGTGCATTAGGTATTGGTACTATTCATGGTATTGCCGGAGTTTCTCACCTGCTAGCCGTTCTTCCAACATTAGCATTACCATCGAGAACAGATTCAGTTTTGTATCTTTCAGGATTTGGAGTAGGAACAATTACCGCTATGATTGCTTATGCATTTACTTTAGGGATAATAGCAAAAAAAACAGATGATACAGGAAGTGAAAAGATATCAATTTTTCTGAGAATATTTGGTGGTTCAATTGCTATTATCGTCGGTATATACTGGATTTTTCAAACGATATAGATGTGGGTGTAAAAGTATAAAGTTTAAAGTATAACGTGAAAAGGTAGTGGAGAGAAATGACTATTTTCAGTTGTTATAAAAGAAAGGCGACAATGCGATTTGTCGCCTTTCTTTTATAACATAAACGCCTGTATGCATAACTTGAAATATTGAGCCCTCCCCGGGCCGGTTTTAGTGAAGAAGTTTCCCCCAAAATATTGAAAAAATTTCAAAAAAATTTGACTCTTCCCCTTTCTGGCATTAATTATGAACTACAGGATTGTTTCAGGAGCAGTCCTTTCAGGGGCTTTACATGGAAGATAATCTAATACGCGACATAGGTGCGGCTGAACGTGACGCCGCGGGAATTATTTCCACCGCCCGGGAGGAGGCGTCCCTGCGCCTGAAGCAGGCACAGCAAGAGGCTCTTGGCCGGGCAGAAGAGGATGAGATACGTTTTGCCGAAAGAAAAAAGTCGGAAATTGAGAAAGGCCGCCAGGCGGGCGAAATTGAAGCGGCGGCAATTGAGAAAAATACCCTGAAGCTTATCTCTACTATAGAAAAAGAGGGAACGAAAAAGAAGGAAGAGGTCATTGCATTTTTGATACATAAAATTCTGGAGTGAGACATTTATGGCCACTGTTGCTATGCAGAAAGTCTTCATCGCGGGTTTCCGAAGGGAAGCGGAAGATTTTTTGCGTATGCTCCAGGGACTTGCCATTTTTCATCCCGCAGAGCCGGGAGACCATGAAATTCTTTCCCCGCCCGATGAAGCCAGTCCCGTTGATTCACCGGATAGAGACCGCCTCCACAGTGTTGAAGAGGCGGTTTTTTTTATGAAATCCTATCTTCCGAAAAAGGGGCTCATTGCCCGGCTGAAGGAAGGGCCGCGGGAGCTGAAGTCTGAAGAATTCTTCCCCCTTGTGACTGGAGAGCGGTGTGCTGCACTTCTGGCTGATGCGGAGAGACTGCATTCGGAGATAACCGGGCTTATGGAGCGGCACCGTGAGATAACCGGGCGCCTTGAAGAACTGGAACCGCTCAAGGGAATCGGATTGCCGATAGATAAACTTCCTGTCATATCCCATGCCCTTTTTACTGCCGCGTGGGTTTCAATGACAAAACTTGCCGCCCTTCTCGCCGAACCGCTGCTTGAGATAGAGGTTCTTGACTATGCGGGAAAACGGGTACTGGTCATTGCCGCGGTTCACCGCGATGATGCCGATACCCTGCAGAAGGCGATAGTAAAATACCGCTTCGAAGAGATAGACCTGAGGGGACTGAAAGATTCACCGGATAAACTTTTTCTTACATTCCAGGAGCAGCTGGGGCAGGTAGACCATGAACGTGCTGAAGTTGAAGCAGAGGCAGCGCAGCTCGCATACTCAGAAGAGGAGCTCCTTCTGCTCCTGGAATACCTTATGGGTCTTGAAAATCGGAGAGATCTCCTGGATAAATGGATTGTAACGCCCCATGCCTTCATCATGGCGGGATGGATTAAGAAAAGCGATCGTGAAGTTCTTGATGAAGCACAGGAAAAGTTCGAGACTCTGGCTGTTGAATACATCGATGCCCCGCAGGAAGAAGAGCCCCCGGTGGTGCTCAGCAATCCGTCGGCAGCGAGGCCCTTTGAACTGATTACCCGGCTCTACAGTTTTCCGAAATACGGTACCGTTGATCCGAGCGCCGTAACCGGCATATTTTTTGCTTTCTTTTTTGGTCTCTGCCTGACCGATGCGGGATACGGATTGATCCTGGTAATGCTGGCCCTCTATGGAATAAAAAAATTTCACGGTGGCCGGGATCTCCTCTGGATTCTTTTCTGGGGGGGGATTGCAACCATTGGTGCCGGCCTTGCCACGGGGGGTATTTTTGGTGACCTTTTCAGAAGCAGCAACCCCTATCTTGCCATCGGTTTTTTAGGAACCTTCAGGGACAGCTTGCTGGTTTTTGATCCCATGACCGAGCCGATGTCTTTTTTCAGGCTGGTTCTCCTTGTTGGCCTGGTTCACGTGGTGACGGGACTGGTCATCGGTACCTGGCGGGCTGTCAGGGAGGGGCGTCTTCTCGATGCCCTGGCTGATCACGCCTCATGGCTCGTGATAATACTCTCACTGGTGGGAATTCTCTTTGCTTCGGATATGTGTATTCAGATGGCCCTGGTCACCTCTGCCGCACCGCCCCTTCCCGGGGCATTGATTACACCGGCGGCATACAGCGCCGGGGTCATGGCGGGTGTTGTCTTTCTCTTCGGGGGGCGCGATGAGTCTTCTCTCTTTTTCAGATTTTTTATCGGTTTTTTGAAGCTGGTAGTTCTGAGCGGTATTTTTTCATATCTTGGGGATATCCTGTCTTATATCCGCCTTATGGCCCTCGGTATGGTGACTGCAGGCATCGGCATGGCGATAAATACCATTGCCTTTATGCTCGCCGATGTGCCGGTGGTCGGTTTCATTCTCACCGGGCTTATTCTTATTCTTGGCCACAGCTTTAATATGGCAATCAATCTTCTGGGGGGCTTTGTGCATACTCTGCGCCTTCAATATGTTGAGTTTTTTTCAAAGTTTTTTATCGGCGGGGGCACAGCTTTTAACCCCCTGGCGTACAGCAATCGTTATGTGAAAATTATTTAGAGAGGAGTGTCACATGGAAGCGCAAATCGGACTCGCCATTGCAATCGCCGGAGCAGGCGTCGCCGCGCTCGTAGCGGGAATCGGATCAGCCATGGGGATGGCCCTTCCGGGACAGGCTGCTGCAGGGGTTCTGAGGGAAGACCCTGAAAAATTCGGAAGTCTTTTTCTTCTGGTGGTTCTTCCGGGAACCCAGGGTTTTTACGGTTTTATCGCCGCCTTTCTGGTTATCATAAAACTTGGACTCCTGGGGGCGGTGCCCGCGAACCTGACCATCTGGCAGGGGTGGCAGATATTTTTTGCCTGTATTCCCATTGCGGTAACAGGACTGGTTTCGGCGCTTCACCAGGGGCGTGTCTGCACTGCCGGTGTGCATCTGGTTGCCCGACAGGCTGACCAGGCGATGAAGGGGGTCATTTTCGCAGCAATGGTGGAGACCTACGCGGTTCTCGGTCTCCTGGTGACATTTTTTCTGCTCAATGGAATTAAACTTTCATGAGGTGTGTGCGGTTTCACAGAGATATCGCCACCTGTGAAGAGAGAAGAGGAGAGAAACGATGAATGACATCGCGTCCCGAATCATTAAAGAGGCAGAGGCGGAAGCCTCAATAATTCTCAAAGAGAATAGTGAGCTTCTTGATACCATGAAGCGGGAGGTAGTGGTAAAGGAAGAAGAAAGAAAAAAGAATGAAGAAGAAGAATTGAAAGAAGTTTACCTCCGCGAGGTGAAGCATCATATCTCCCGGGGAAACATTGAGGCGGGAAAAGAAGTCCTACGGGCAAAGACCAGGCTGATAGAAGAAACCCTGGATGAGCTAAAGAAGCGCATCAGGGAAGACAGTGAGTTGTACCGAAACTTCATGATGGAAGTGATGCTCAGGGGCATCCAGACCGGGAAGGAAGAGGTTATCGTCAGTGAGCAGGACCGTTCTCTCGTGGATGAAGCTTTTATGGCTGAATTAAACCGCCGGGGAGAGCAGAAGCTGAAAAAGAAAAGCACTCTTTCTATTGCCGATGATAATCGGGAAACCGGGGGGGGCTTCTTTTTACGAGAAGGTAAACGGGAATTTAACGCCGCAGTTGATACGGTAGCTGAAACCATCGCTGAAGAGTTTCAGCTCAATATTATAGCAATATTTTTCAAAGAGGAAGCGTGTGATGATTAATCAGACCTGGAATGATAGTAATCTTTTTGCAACCGGGGTGATACGTTCCCGGGAAGCCAGTCTTCTGACTGACGATGGAGTTCGGCAGATTCTTACTGCAGACGAGAGACTTTCTCCTGCTGAAATTCTTCGAGGCACAGTCTTTGGAGATTATCTTGACCGTCATGGCAGTACTGATCCGGCTGAACTGATTCCCCATATTCGGGATGATATTTTTCTTTTCCTCCGTCGGCATGTGACACCACCGGGAGCAGTACGCTTCCTGCTGCTCCCCTACGATTATCACAACCTGAAAGTGCTCCTGAAAGGTAAATTGCTGGATGTGCCGGCGGAGGAATTTCTGCTGTCCATGGGGAATATCCCGCCAGGGGAAATGACTGAGACTTTTGCAGCCGAAGAGTACGGATCCCTGCCGCGCCAGATGGCAGGCGCAGTCAATGAAGCAGCAGGAGCCTGGTATGCTCACAAGGATCCCCGGTTTCTTGATACCGTACCGGACCGTTATATGCTCCTTCATCTTTTAGATGAGGCCATTGTTCTTGCATCGACGTGGCTTGAAGGGTACTGCAGACTTTATATCGACTGCAGCAACCTGCGGATTCTTTCCCGCAGCAGCGGCATTGACCGGAAAATACTCGAAGATTACATCATGGTTCCTGAGGGCTTTATCGAAGTTGAAGAACTTCTCGATGAATCCGTTGAGTCGATCTGTCTTCGTCACGGCTATATTAATATTGCCGCCGCCTTTACAGTTAAAGAGAAGGCCTTTGCCGTTGAGTCGGCATGCACCAGGAGGCTTCGGGAATACCTGAATGAAGCGCAGTATGCTATCGGCGGCATTGAGCCTTCCATGGCCTTTGCCCTTACGGTAGAAGAGGACCTGCGCATCATCGGTACCCTCATGAAGGCACGGGCCTCAGGTATGGATGAGAAGGTAATGGAAAGCCGTCTCCCTGGAATTCCGTAATATGGAGGTGTCATGAAAGAACAAAAAGGCAATCTCGCGGTCATTGGCGCGGGAGCTGAGATGATGCTTTTCCGGATGACCGGCGCACGAGTTTGTATTACAGGCGACGTATCGGAAGCACGGGAGGCTATTGAAAAATTTATCGATGAAGGGGCAGTGATAGTCCTGGTCTCTGATGATCTCTATCCCGAAATGCTTGATATTGTGGACCGGTACAATGACAGCATCGTCCCGGTCATAGCCGTGCTCCCGGGAAAAGATGGTTTGAGTGAAAACAGTGACCGAACTCTTTATGATTCGGTAAGAAAGGCAATCGGTTTTGATATAACGGAGATGATTCACCAGTGAATACAGGAATAATAACAAAAGTGTCGGGCCCCCTGGTTATGGCCTCTGGTATGGACGGAGCCCGTATGTATGATGTTGTACGGGTCGGCGAGGAACGGCTGGTGGGTGAAATAATTGAACTGAAAGAGGATACCGCATCTATCCAGGTCTACGAGGATACTGCCGGTATCAGTACCCGCATGAAGGTCTACCGTACCGATCTGCCCCTTTCTGTTGAACTCGGGCCGGGGCTTGTCGGTTCTATTTTTGACGGCATCCAGCGGCCCCTTGACCGGATACGGGAAATATCCGGTGATTATATTGCCCGGGGTATTGATGTCGAAGCTCTGGATAAAAGTAAAAAGTGGCATTTTTTGCCGGGCCGAAAAGCGGGAGAAGAAGTTGAAAACGGAGATATAATCGGGACTGTTAATGAGACAACCCTGGTAGAACACCGCATCATGGTGCCGCCGGGTGTTAATGGAACCCTTGCCGAAATAAAGGAAGGAGATTATACGGTAGACGAAACCGTTGCAGTGATCAGGGGTGAAAAGGGTGAGCATCGAATGAAACTGAAGCAGGTGTGGCCGGTACGGATACCCCGGCCCATGGGAAGAAAACTTCCCCCTGAAAAAATGCTCGTTACAGGTCAGCGGGTGATTGATACACTTTTTCCCGTGGCCAAGGGCGGGACCGCCTGCATCCCCGGGCCCTTCGGATCAGGAAAAACAGTGGTACAGCATCAGCTGGCAAAATGGGCCGACGCGGAAATAATTGTCTATGTGGGCTGCGGTGAGCGGGGCAATGAGATGACCGACGTGCTTCAGGAATTTCCAGAGCTGAAAGACCCCCGAACCGGCGAACCTCTGATGAAACGGACAGTGCTCATCGCCAATACATCAAATATGCCGGTTGCAGCCCGTGAGGCTTCGGTCTACACCGGCATAACCATTGCCGAGTATTTCCGGGACATGGGCTATGCCGTGGCCCTGATGGCTGATTCGACGTCCCGGTGGGCTGAGGCAATGCGGGAAATATCCGGGCGCATGGAAGAGATGCCCGGCGAAGAGGGCTACCCCGCCTATCTTTCATCAAAAGTGGCGGCCTTCTACGAACGGGCGGGTCGGGCCCGCTGCATGGGGCGTGACAACCGCGAGGGAACCCTTTCGGTTATCGGTGCAGTATCCCCTGCCGGTGGCGATCTCTCTGACCCGGTGGTCCAGGCGACCCTCAGAGTAGTGAAGGTTTTCTGGAGTCTCGAGGATAAACTCGCCTTTCAGCGGCATTTTCCCGCTATCAGCTGGCTCCGGTCCTATTCTCTGTATGACCGGGACATGGATGAATACCTTGGAGAGGAAGTTGACTCCCGGTATCCGAAGTTGAAAAAACGGGCCATGGCGCTTCTTGAAAAGGAAGACGAACTTGAGGAGATAGTCCGTCTTGTGGGTATTGAAGCCCTCTCAGCACCTGACCGCCTGGTTATGAAGACAGCGCGGATGATTCGCCAGGACTTCCTTCATCAAAATGCCTTTAATGATGAAGACACCTATACGTCTATTGCCAAGCAGTTTCTTCTTCTCGATTGTCTGATGAAATACCATGACCGCCTCAAGGCGGCCCTGGAAGATGATATCCCCTTCAGTGACCTGGAAAATCTGAATGTTGACGAAGTGATTGCCCGGGCGAAGTACCTTCCCGAGACAGAGCATGATGCCATAATTGATATAAGCCGGCGGGTCGATGAGGAAGTAACTGTATTAAAGGGGGCAGACCATGAAGCGTGAATACCGGACCATACAGTCGATCATGGGCCCCCTGATTCTTGTCAATGATGTACGCCGTGTTGCCTACGAGGAGCTGGTTGAGATTCGTCTTCCATCGGGAGAGCGGCGCCGCGGGCGGGTCATTGAGCTTGAGCACGACACGGCACTGATACAGGTCTTTGAGGGAACCAGCGGCATTGATGTCCCCGATACCCTGGTGAGCTTCTCGGGCCACGGGGTTGAGCTTCCGGTCTCAAAGGACATGACGGGAAGAATTTTTAACGGCCTCGGGCGGCCTATTGATGACGCGCCTCCGGTGCTGCCGGAAAAGTTGATGGATATTAACGGCATGCCTCTCAATCCCTTTTCCCGGGATTATCCCAATGAATTTATCCAGACAGGGATCTCCTCGATTGACGGCCTCAATCCCCTGGTGCGTGGACAGAAGCTGCCGATTTTTTCCGGAAGCGGACTTCCCCATAACCGGCTTGCCGCGCAGATTGCCCGCCAGGCCGCGGTGCTTTCAGGGGCCGAAGATTTTGCTGTAGTTTTCGGGGCTATGGGTATTACCTTTGAAGAATCAGAATTTTTTGTCCGGGAGTTTACCGCCTCTGGGGCTCTTGAGCGGTCGGTGCTTTTTTTGAACCTTGCCGATGATCCGGCTATTGAGCGCATTGCCACGCCCCGGGTTGCCCTGACTGCTGCCGAGTATCTCGCCTTTGAACGGGATATGCATGTTCTGGTTATTCTCACCGACCTGACCAATTACTGCGAGTCCCTGCGGGAAATTGCTGCGGCGCGCAAAGAGGTTCCGGGACGCCGTGGCTATCCCGGCTATCTCTATACTGACCTTTCGACTATCTATGAGCGGGCCGGCCGTATTAAGGACCGAAAGGGGTCGATAACCATGATACCGATTCTCACCATGCCGGAAGACGACAAGACCCATCCGATACCTGACCTTACCGGTTACATTACCGAGGGTCAGGTGATACTTTCCCGGTCTCTCTACCGGAGCAATGTCGATCCCCCGGTGGATGTACTTCCTTCGCTGTCACGCCTTAAAGATAAGGGCATTGGGGAGGGGAAGACAAGGGAAGACCACGCTGATCTTTCGAACCAGCTGTTTGCCGCCTACGCCCGGGGCAAGGAGATGCAGGAGCTTGCGGTGATTCTCGGCGAGTCGGCCCTCTCGGAGCTTGACCGCATCTACTACAGCTTTGCCGATGAATTTGAATTACGGTATGTCTCCCAGGACTATGATGAAAACCGGACAATTGAGGAGACCCTTGATTTCGGCTGGGAACTCCTGAAGGTTTTTCCCCGGACAGAGTTGAAGCGGATCGGCGTTGATCTTATTGACCGGTACCTGGAGGCAGCCCGTGCTTGATGTCAGCCCGACACGGATGGAGCTTCTAAAACTGAAGCGGAAACTGGTTATTGCCCGTCGGGGCCATAAGCTTCTCAAGGATAAGCTTGATGAGCTGGTTCGTATCGTTCTTGAAATATTAAGCCGAATGGCTGAAGAGCGGAAGGTAATGAACCGCCTGGTGCTTTCTCTTCGCCGGGAAATGGCCCTGTCTGAATTTGCCACAGTACCAAAGGCCATTGACGCGGCTCTCATGGCATCACGGGAAGGAAGTGATATTACCGTTACTGGTGAGCAGGTATTGAACCTCAGGGTTCCTGTTTTTTCCATGGAAGAAGAAGCACCTGCTCCGGTGTACGGATTTATACAGACGGGGGCCGGGCTTGATGAAGCGGTGAAGAGTTTTTTTCCCCTGCGGGAAAAGCTGCTGCAGGTTGTCGCCATGGAGCGGAAGGTAGCGGTGCTCGCCCATGAGATCGAAGGAACCCGACGCCGTGTCAATGCCCTGGAATATATACTGATACCTGATATAGAAGAAACGATACGAAGCATTACCATGAAACTTGAAGAACAGGAGCGCAATACGCAGATACAGATAATGCGGGTAAAGGATATGGTTCGGGCCCCGAAGGCCCAGACATCTGCATACCCGGGGGCGGTAAAGTATCCCGTCTAACGTGTACACGTTTTTTGAAAATTTTTGATACTGCCCGGTTTTTTGGGTATTATTAATTACCAGCAATTACAGCTTAAAGGAGGTACCCCATGCTGCACCTTATTTCTGACAAACTGGTAGAACTGGTTGAGGAACATGCGGATGTAATCCTCAGGAGATGGACCAAGGGACTTCTTGCAGACCCGACAACTTCTTCCTTTTCGGAGAAGCATATGGGGGCTGTCGAAAAGAAGGCACGGCAGGTTCTTCAGAACCTTGGCCAGTGGGTAAGTTATGACACCACGAAGGAAGATATCGGCAGGCGCTATGCCGAAGAAGGTAAAGCCCTTTTCGAAATGGGGGTACCTATGTGTGAAGTCCACCGTTCCCTCGTTGTTCTGCGCAGAACCCTCTGGGTCTTCGTGGTACATGAAAGCGCTTTTGACTCTGCCTTTCAGCTTCACCAGATGCGTGAACTGAATGACCGGGTAATCCTCTTCTTCGACCGCGCCGAGTATTACGCGATACGCGGCTATACCGAGGCGATGCATGAAAAGATGAAAAAAGTAACGGTATGCAAGGCAGAAGACCTTGAGGATGTATTCTTTGAGAAAGCCTTTTATAATAAATAGATAAGGATTTTTCAAAGGTACTTACCTGAAAGCGGAGGCTGTGATGCTTCATGAACTTGAAGAGATAGCTCTTGCAGAGAAACGTGTAGTTGAAAAAATAGAAGATGAAACGAGAGCTCTGCTCAGTGAGGGCGAGAAACACCGCGCTCTCATTGAGCAGGAATTTAAAAAAGAAACAGGGAGCATTGAAGGGGATACAAAGAATTATTTGAAAAGCGAGTTGAAGAGACTGAATGCAGAAAGCGGTGAAAAGATGAAACAAATCGAAAAGGAAGTGCGGGCAATCCTTGTCGATGAAACATGCAGAGGGAGAATGGTTGCCCGGATGATCGAAATGCTGATAAACAGCAGTTAAGGAGATGCCCATGGGTGGAGACGTTGACAGAGGATTTGTCCATGCCCGAATCTATGGGCAGTACGGAAAGCTTCTGAAAAGAAAGGATTATGAAATTCTAGCAAACCGGCAGACTCCCGGAGAGGGGACTGCCGGTTTTGTTTTCAGGTCTCCCGAAGAGATAACCAGGTTGACACGGGAAAAAATATTCAGGCATGAAGTTGACCGGCTTTTTTCAGTAATACAGTTAAACCGGGAGTATCGAAGAATTGCCGTCGCCCTGCTTGGAATCTTTGAAGTCGAAAACCTGAGGATTGCCGCGGCCCGCTGCTCCAGGGGGTTTAAGGATGATTCTCCATGGTATGATACAGAGCCGTGGAATCATTTCAGCCGCAGCGATATAGAAGAAGCAGACACTCCTGAAAAACTTCATCGTATTATTATTGAATCAAAATGGAAAGATGCCTGGCCCCCTGATGCTCCCGAAGGCTTCCCTCTGTGGGAGTTGGCCCTTGAGTTTCTTCAGTTAGAAATTATTCGAAAGGACTGGGGAAAAAATGTACCCTTTGCCGCTCAGAATGCCGGGCGGGACCTTTCGGTTCTTTTTGGAATATCCCTCTCAATGAAGAAAATTATTCGACAGTTTCTCTCCGGGACATGGGAGGCAGATAGTTTTTTAATTTTCCCTGAGCAGGAAAAACCAAAGGGGAAAAAGTACTACCAACTGATTAGAGAATGGAGCATTGAACTTTTAAAAACTCTACAGCCGGAAGAAAACCGTGATTTCTATTTTGATGATGAAGGTATTGTGAAGGCTGAAACCTCTCTTCACCGGTATGCCTGGACCTCTGCCCGGAGAAAAATATTTTCTAATTTCCACAGTCCGGTAACAGCAGCTTCATACCTGTTGCTCTGGTATTACCAGGTGAAAAATCTTTTTGCCATTGCTGAGGGAATCCGCCTGGGACGAAAAGCATCAAAAATAATGGATCTGATAATCTGCGGGGAATGATGTTTCGAAGCGATAAAATCAGAAGATTCATCGTAACTATTCCTGATAAGGATGAAACCAGGTTTCTCGTGCTTCTGGGCCGTCGCGGGCTTGTTCAACTCGATGGAGCCGATGAAAAAGAGGAAGCCTTTCCTGCTCCTGGTAAAAAGGGATCTCAGCTTAAGGATATTATCAGCCTTGAACAGAAAATCAGTTTGCTTGTTGAAGAGTTGTATGGAGATGAGATGCCCCCGGGGGGCCGATATTCCCTGGCAGCCCTTTCGAATAAAAAAACCACTGAAAGTCACGCATGGCTTGAAGAAATCGAAGAGAAACGAAGTCAGTACCTGCGGGTTGAAGAAACAGTAGAGCAGGCTGTTAAAAATATTGATGAACAGATCGGTGAATGCAATAAGTTGTTAAATCTGGCCGGTAATTTTACTCCCGGGGAGAAATCAGAATACATTTCATTGTTGTACGGTGAAATCGGTGAGCCACTCAGGGAGACTGAAAAATCAACATGGTGGGCCTGGTCA
>Ga0070728_10001499_pt1 | contig 34151 bp, 35 predicted proteins | sample tdDd471_FD_66723 | JGI IMG/M metagenome (GOLD analysis project Ga0070728, IMG submission 66723) | Marine sediment microbial communities from the Atlantic coast under amendment with organic carbon and nitrate - tdDd47.1 | ecosystem: Environmental > Aquatic > Marine > Coastal > Sediment | place...
TAACATTAAATTCTGCAAAAACATACAGAGTTGAACATCAATGCCAAACTACAAGAGCAACAAATGGATTAGGATTTCCTGCTGGATTTGGAAATGAAGAAATATACACAAAAGTACATATAACAAAATTTTCTTAATAATATTTATCCCAGCCTATTGTGGCTAGACTAAATAATAAATTATTTATTTGTAAGATTAAATATAACCTCAAGAACACTAACATATGACCCACCATTTTTCTTCACATGTACCTCGATTTCAGTATCAACTGTAGGAATATTACTAATCGTTCCTAAATCTAAGTAATCTTCTGCTGTATTTGAAAAATTTCCAGTAGCGATTATACTATTATCGCTTATATTTAAAACTCTTATATCATATGAAGTAACATCACTTCTCATAAAACTAAATATACTAATTGAATAAATACTATATGACGTTCCATAAAATTTGTGAGATGCTACTCTACTATATATTGAAGATCTATATGTATTTCGCGCTGGATATACACTAAACGGAGTAAATGAAGCAGTAGTAACAGGAGTATGAGCAGATACTATCCCATCAAGTGTTGTTTTTTCACCTGTTGATATAGTTGATGAAAAAACTATATCAATAGTATCACCATATCTATTTATTCCCAATAATGATGTTACAATACTACTATCTTGTATCTCTTGGTCAAGTTGTGATATAGAAACACTACCACCAAAATCTGTTGTTATGCTATAGCTTTCTGTCATTATATATATATAACTAACTTAATTTTATAAGTATTAAACTCCTCTCATCAAAAGATATTGAACCACTACTAACAACTCTTCTTGCTCTAATTGATATAGTATCACTACCATTTAATGATATGATAGTATGTGTATATGCGGATGTTCTATTTGTACTATTAAAACTGAATGAAAGTGGTTGATAATCTCTCCTTGTATGACTAATTTCAGAACTATTGTTGTAAATAGTATATTGCGGTCTTGTTATAGAATTTGTAGAAGAAAGATTACCACTAAATATTATAAGATATGTACCTGATACAGGTGTAGATGTCATACCATTTACAGTTGTGAATGATGTACTTGTTGTAGACCACGAACTGGTTAATGTTATAATATCATGTTGTAGTGAAGCAAGTAAACTTCCCCATCTCAATCCAACAGAAGTAGATGAATCAGATATTAATACTTGGTCGTTTGATCCTACAGGGAAAATGGCTCTATTTCTACCATCTCCTGATATTAAATCACCCTTATTGTGAACAGTCGGAGTAAATCTATCATTAACTATTGATGATACTAATTCCTCATAATTGTCAACTGAAGAATCTTCACTATTTACAGATATTGATTGCCATGTAGTACCATTACTTCGTAATATTAATATTTCATCCGTTGTATTAATTGTAAATAATGATGAAACATCATTATTATTATATATATTCACATCATTACCTCCATTTGTTCTAATTAACCTAACTATTGCATTTTCTGATTGATTTGCTTCTGTTAATCTCACATCAATTACTCCACTTGATGTATCACATTCTAAATATTCATCCCGTTGGTAATAAGGGCTATCTGTTGAAGTAATCAATTTTGATAGAGCTATCTGTACAGAAGATACACTGTTTGAATTTACACTATGACCCACATTATCAGGACATGTAGTTGGTGGTGTGTTGCTCCATACATATCTCCAAACATTGTCAGTACTGCAAAATATTCTATATTTGTTAATTATTGTTGTCATTGTATATATATATAATTACCATATATATACATATATTATTAATATATCTTGAATTTTTATAAATTATCAAGATAATTTTATAAGCACTAAATTTCTGTGTTTATATTTAATACTACCACTATTCTCTTTTCTTACTCTTATTTCAATAAGTTGTGAGCCATTTACTGTTTCAATAGATTGTGTACCTACAACATCCTCATATAAATCATTATCTTGGTCTTCGCTATCACTTCCATTATTGGATCTCCCATCAGAGAACATCCTTCTTGAGTGAACAGTTTCTATATTATTATTAAATACAGAAAATATAGCCTTTGTACTTGATTTTGATGTTGCAATTGTTGATGAAAATGATATGTAATACGTTCCTGCACTTGGTGTTGTGGTCATACCATTTATAGTTATAAATGATGAACTTGTTGTTGACCATATTGTTGTTGATGTAACTAGAGTATAGTCTATAGAAGGTGTAAATTGCCCCCATTTTAATCCTGTACTTGTATTTGAATCAGCAATTAAAATATAATCATCATTACCAACTGGCAATATTCTGTTACTTCTGTCATCAGCTGTTATTATATCTCCTTTACTATGTGTAAATCCTAATAATTGTGTATTTATAATACCAGATGATAATTCTTCAAGATTATTAACAAGATCATCTTCAGCATCTATTGATATTTGTTCCCATATGGTACCATTACTCTTATATAAAAATAATGCATTACTATTAATAACAAAAATAGTACTCACATCATTTCCATTATATATATTTACATTGTTACCACCTGATTCCATAACAATCCTTACAACTCCACCTGAACAGGATGATGCTTCTTTTAATCTTAATTCTATATTGCCTGATGTTGTATCACAGGATAAAAAATCCAATCCTGTATAATACGGACTATCTGTAGATGTAATAACTTTTCTTCTAGCTACTTGTATAATTGACACACTAGATGAGTTAAAACTATGTCCGCTATCGTCTGGACATTCTATAGGTGGTGTGGTTGCCCAAGTATATACCCATTTATTATCTGTATTACAATATATTCTATATTTGTAGATTAAAGTGGTCATATATAATATTATTTTATAATATATATAAATGAGTAAATTTTATAACTTAATCACTGATTTTGGTAGCAATGTTAAAATAGGACAACTTTTGAATGAAATACAAGATGCTCAAAATATAGCTAAAGATGCGATAGGTATTAAATTGTATAATAACACAGTTGAGTGTGTATTTTCTGAAGAGTTAGATCAGGGAGAAAGTGATGCTCTGGATGTAGTTGTTGCGAACCATACACCAGCAACAGAAAATCCGATAATAATAAAAAATAATATAGAATTGACATCTAATAAATACACTACAAGCAGTTATAGCAGAATATCAACATTTGTTATAAAGGGGGATCAATACAACATAGAATCTATAAAATTTGTAGGAGAAAAAAATAGTAATGTTACATCATATGATGTAAGAATAATAGATATTGAAAATAATAATATAATTGCATCAGGGAATTATACAAATGATAATATAGAAATAAATGATATGGGAACTATATCAAATTCTCCAACAACTGAAAAAATATTAGAGGCTCATGTCAAAAAAAATGGTGGATCAAGAGTGTATATTTATGAGATGTTTATGTTTCTGAGAGAAAAATAATTATTATAGTATAGTATAGGTATGTCGGTAAGATATTTATGGAGGGTATATTGTACATTTACAAACTCATATGAAGTAGAAGTTAGTGAGACTGAGCCAACAGTATGTCCTGTTGATGGAAATGCAATAGATACAAATTTAACAACTATTATTGAATCAAGATATGAAGATATTGAATCAGATGGATATATCGTAATAGATTCTTCTTTAGCAGATAATAGAGCTATACAGATTATTACAAGTGATGTTAATGGAGGTATTGATATTGATGCCGGATTAGGTGGTATCGCCGTTGATTCAACCAATGCTATTAGTTTGGATGCAGCAGCAGCGTCTAACTTTACAACTACAACTGGTAATCTAACGTTACAGGCCACAGCTGGACTAGTCAATATTGATGGTGGTTCAGGGATGAATATAGGTAATGATGCATCTACTACACCTATAAATATAGGTTCTAGTGCCAATGCAAAAACTTTAACTATAGGAAATAATACTGGTGCATCACAGTTAAATTTATTAAGTGGAACAGGAGGTATTCTTTGTGATACCACAGGAGCTATATCACTTGATGCAACTGGAGCATCTAGTAATTTCACACTAACAGCCACTGGAGATGCACAAGATCTTAATTTCGCATTATTAGGATCTCATGATTCTAGTGTAATATTTACATGTCAGGGAACTGGTGCTGATGCATTTAAAGTTGATTCTATAGGAGGGTTACAACTAACATCATTTAGTGGTACTCACGGATTAGCATTAAATGGTACAGCATTTCTTGGATTAAATAATTGGTCAGGTGGACCGGTGTATATAGGGACAGACACAGGCACAGCCAGAACTTTATTTATAGGTAATGCAACTAATGCAACTATTGATATTGATGCTGGTTCAGGTGGTTTAACAGTAGATTCTGCTGCAGGTATATCAATTGATGCTAATGGTACATCAAGTAATATATCATTAACTACTACTGCGGATGCGCAAGATTTAACAATATCTTTATTAGGCGCGAATAATTCAAGTCTATTTATAGATTCAGAAGGTACTGGTGCTGATGCTATAGGTATTACATCAGATGGAGGTATACAATTAAGTTCATCTAGTGCTACACATCCTATAATTATTAATAGTACTGGAGATTTAGGTATTAATAATAATAGTGGTGGTGATGTACTTTTAGGTACAGATACTGGAAATGCAAGAACTGTATATATAGGTAACTCAACCAACGCAACTATTGATATTGATGCTGGTTCATCAGGTATAGCTCTAGATTCTGCTGGAGGGATATCAATTGATGCTAATGGCACATCAAGTAACTTTTCTTTAACAACTACTGGTGCAGGACAAGATCTTACTATAGCTGTCCTTGGATTTAATGATTCTAGCTTATTTTTAACATCACAGGGAACTGGAGCAGATGCAATAAGAATGGAATCATCTGGTGGATTACAATTACAATCATGGAGTGGAACTGATGGTACTACTATAAATGCAGCTGCATGGGTCGGATTAAATAATTTCTCCGGTGGAGATCTTTTTTTAGGAACAGATTCCGGTAATTCTAGAACTATCAATATAGGGCACGCAAATGGAACAACAGCTGTAAATGTGAGTAGTGGTACAGGAGGAATAACTATAGGTAATAATGAAAATGGAGGAGAAATACAAATAGGTAGAGCAGCAACTGCCAAAACGATATCAATCGGTAATAATACAGGAGCAAGTAGATTATTTCAAAGATTTGGAACTGGTGGTTTGATTAAAAATCAAGCCACACCTACTGCACTCGCTGATGCAGATGCAACTGTAACGATATCTAACTTATTAACACATATATTGTCAGGTACGCCGACTACCAATAGAACTATTACTCTACCTACTGCAGCCAATGTAGTCTCTGGGATAACTGGATGTGAAGTGGGAGATTGTATTGATTTTAGTATTATAAATAATTCAACAGATGCAAATGAAGCAGATATAATATTAGCAGCAGGTACAGGAGGATCAACAGATGGTAATTTAACTGTCAGTTCTAAAAGTAATTTAGCTGGAACTTATGAATCAGCTGGATCTGGAATATTTAGATTAAGGATAGATAATGTAACAGCTTCATCTGAAGCTTATACTTTATATAGAGTGTGTTAAACTAGTTAACAAGATATATAATTTTCAATTGCATAATTATATATGTCATACGCAAAAGGATCACTAGTAGTTACTAATGGAACAGGAGCTGTAACAGCTCTTGAAAATATCATATCAGGAAAAATACCAGTATCTGATACAAATGAAAGTATTGGTATAAAATGGGAAGATATTGATAATATTACTGAAAAGATTAAATCAGTAACATTAACTGATAATTATAGTACTGGTTCTGAATCATATATAACTATAGCGTATACATCATTACCATCAACCGCATCATCTATAACAAAAATAACTGCCCTGTCATATATGGCTAATAATCCAAATAATTATAGTATCCGAATATATGATGATACTAATTCAGGTACTATCGGAGAATCCACTTTTACAAATTCAAGTATATCTCTTAATACCATAACAATAACAAATGGGACTGTCACTAATGCACCTATAATAATTAACATACAACTCAAAATAGATGATCCTGTACTAAATAATGGTTTAGGTCATATCAGAGAAATAAATATACACTATATATAATATATATAATATGGCATATCCAAAAGGATCAGTTATAGTTACTGATGGTAATGGTAAAGTTACTGCACTAGAGCCACAACAAGATAACATGGTACTTGTATTCAACAGTTCCAAACCAAAAGGTATAGATTGGGCTAATAATAGTGATTTTAGTCAAAAAATTTTTAAATCATCCTTGGAAGGGACTAGTCAGATAAAGTCAAAAGAATATATAGTAGCAATTAATATTTCAATATCTGAAAATATTAATACTATTAGTAATATATCAGTATTAAGTTATATGGATAATAAAGCAGATAGTTATGATGTTAGAGTATATGACATTACAAATGATAATATAATAGCTGAAAAGAATTTTACAAATACTTCTATGGAAATTAATGATTTAGGAACATTAAGTAATCTCCCAACTAATGATGCTATTTTTGAAGTACAAGTTAAAATAAATGCAAGTAAATTATCATGGTCAAAAGCATATATTAAGGAAGTTAATGTGTTTTATTCGTAAATATAACACATTATATATTCATATTATATAGTATATGACTACACTATATTATTGGAGAATTAGATGTGATACAGATGATAAGTATGAATATATATGGGATGAAGACAAACCTACAGTTTGTCCAGCAAATAATACACATACAATTGATGCTACAAAAACATCAATTATAAACAAAGTTGATGAGAACAGCATTAAAATAAGGGAAGAAACTATACTGACTGGAGGTAATTTCAGATGTACTACTAAAAGTATAGATATAGGTCCTAGCGAAGTTGTAACAGAAGATTTTACTTGGAAAATACCTATATCTATTTTTGCTATATCTTTTGCAACAAAAGATATTCATGAAGGAGATAGTATAAATGTTATTATAGCTCCAGAAACAACTGTAGGTTTATTAAATAGTGATGTAAATATAGGAGAAACTGTATTACCTGTAACAGATACAGTAGTTAATAATGTAATGTTAGGTTATAATATAACTATTGATGATGGAGTTAATAGCGAAAAACTTGGAGAAGTTATAGATATTGATACAGTAAATAATACTATTACTGTTGAAAATGCAACAACAAATAATTATTTGGCTGTTACACCTACAAATATAAATATATGTGTATGCATGATGAAAAATTATACGATAGGTCCGGCATGGAATTATTCAATAGGAGAATCAAAAATAGGAGGATCATATATTGATAAAGGGACTATAGTCAGAGTTAAATATACTAATAATAGTACAGATACTAAGAAATTAATAGTTCAGATAGAATATACATATTAGTTGAAATTTATGATATATAATACATATTATAAGTTTATTTAGGATTATATTTCATCCAGTAGCAATTTTTGAATGAGAATCCTGTCATTTTGTGTAGAAAATCATGGTGAGTTATAACAATTATATTATCATAATCCTTTTGCATATCTTTTAGATAGTTATTAAATTTGCTAATTCTATCTACAAGATCATTATAACTTTCGTAAATTATATCTTCACCATTATAATAATTTGTTGGATTTTTGTTAAGATATTCTCTGCATAAATCAGTAAATATAACTTTTTTATATGTTATATTCGAATTATCTAAAGTCTCTCTTGCTCTTCTCATAGTTGAGCATATTACCAGATCTGCATCAAATTTTAATGATTTAGTTTGATCCTTTCCTATATCTGTTATCGGAACATTTCTTGACATATCACCATATGCATTTGATGTGGACTGTGCATGTCTTATTATAGTAATTGGCATTTTATATATACTATTATATGCATAATTATATATATAAATAAACTTATGAGGATGTATATATATGAAGCCTCTAAAACTAGCGATGTATTATGGATATGTTAATAGTATCAATGGATATAATAATATATCTGATATTATCGATGAACTTAAAAAATATGATGTTGTGATATTAGATAATTACCAAGAACCTAATCTTAGTAATATCGTAAGCTCATTATTAACACATTATACATTTATTATAGGTAGAGTTGATATGACGCTATCTAAGAGTGATATTAAAGATGTTATTGATATATGGAATAATTATGGAGCTTATGGTATGTATCTTGATAATTGTGGTTATGATTGTCATGTGGGAAGACACAAACAGAATAATATATTAGATTATGTACATGATAAGAGTATGATTGCATTTATAAATACTAAATATCCAGCTGACATATTTTGGGATTATATAAACATGAAATACAATCCATTTGGATATGATCCACATATACAGCCGGGAGATTGGTATGTATATGAAGGATATCAAGTTAGTAATGGTGAATATGAAAATCCTTCTGAATGGAAAAATAAAAGTGAAGAGTTAGTAAAATTTAAGGATATGTATAATGTTAATATAGCATGTATAGCAACTAACAATAATTCAATATATGATGATGAAAAAGCTAAATATTCCTATTTATCGTCAATATTATATAATTTTGATGCATGGGGATTTGTTGAGTATATGTATTCTGAAAATAATTACATGCCATATAGAGAAAGAATATATGTACCAGGATCAGAATTTACAACTGATATTATTGAAGATAATGGCATATGCAAAAGACGATTAAATGTTGGGATTAAAATAGATTCAAATATTCACAGTGCTGACATTTTATTATAAATTGGTAGATAAATGATATAAAAAAATAGTATATAATATGTGTATATATGACTACAATCAACGAACCACAAAAATTAGCAATTTACTACGGATGGCCAAGTGCTGTAAACGGTGCTGGCGGAAATGTTAATACAGCTGTATTAACATTCAAAGAATATGATTTAGTAGTATTTGGAGCAGGATTAGAAGATCCTGCACATGGAGATCATGCTAATACTAATGCTATAATTAATCATGTTGATATGGCTGGTACTAAAGTATTTGGTTATATTGATGCTACATTAACATTAAATAGTATTCAAGAAAAAATTGATGCATGGGAATCAATGGGCGTTTATGGTATCTTTTTGGATCAATTCGGATATGATTTTGGTGTAAATAGAGAAAAACAAAGAGAAATCGTATGGTGCATTCATGAGAAAAATGGATTAAAAGCATATGTTAATGCATGGAATGTTGATGATGTATTTGATAATGCTGTAAATCCTACATATAATCCAGCAGGATTGGATACAAGATTAGAAGCTGGTGATTATTATTTAGCTGAATCATTTGCTATTATGAATGGAGCTTATGACGATACAGATTCTGATTCCAATGGGATTAAAGATTTCCAAGATAAAGCTGATAAAATGAATAATTATAAATCAACTTTTGGTGTATTAATGACTGCATGTACAACAGCTGATTCTAGTCCATTTGATCAAGCAAAAGCAGATTATTCATATTTTGCATCATTAATGAATGAATTTGATGCATGGTGTTATGGTGAAGAATTCTTTTCTGCATCTAGTGCATCATTGCCAATGGTAACACGTAAACCATATAGTGGTTCAAAATTTACAGGACCTATCGTCCATAATGCAGGAGTATTTACTAGACAAACTAATGTTGGAATTGAAGTTGATACAGTAAACCATACTGCTGATACAGATCTTGACTAAATAATTTATATCATAAATTTATAATTTATGATATAATCTGTATACCAAATAAATTAATAATTAATTATTGCTATGCATAGCTAAGTATAATTTTTGAGGATCTATATCAATATTGATCAGACGTAATGCCTTTTTATCCTGTCTAACAGCTTCTAAGTATATCTCTTCCGTTTTTTCTTTTACATATTTAAGAGCCTGTCCGTTTTGTCTAACAGCTTCTAAACATATTTCTTCTGTCTGTTCTTTTACATATTGAAGTGAATATCCATTTCTTCTAACAGTTTCTAAACAAATCTCTGCTGTTTGATTTTTGACGTATTGAAGTGCATATCCATCTTGTCTAACAGCTTCTAAACATATTTCTTCTGTCTGTTCTTTTACATATCGAAGTGCATATCCATCTTGTCTAACAGCTTCTAAACAAATCTCTTCTGTTTGTTCTTTTACATGTCGAAGTGTATCTCCATCTTCTCTAACAGCTTCTAAACAGATCTCTTCTGTCTGATTTTTTACATGTCGAAGTGTATCTCCATCTTCTCTAACAGCTTCTAAGCAAATCTCTTCTGTTTGATTTTTGACATATTGAAGTGCAAATCCATGTTGCCTAATAATTTCTATACATATTTCGCTCATATATTCCGATAAATTATCTTTTGGATACTCCTTCCCGATTTTGTTCATATATATTTCGAATAATTCCTTAATCATAGATAATTTTATAATTCCAGATAATGCTACATTATACATATAATCAATAGGTACATCCAATTTGGCTGTATCTGTAGCATTAATGTATGACGCTAATTTTGAATAATCTGGATTTTCTCTCACATACTCTATTGAGAATAATAATATGTAATCTGGCTCTACAAATACTTTACTCATATTATGTTATTAATCATATTATTATTTCAACATGAATATATACTAAAATAATATCAATTTTTTGATAAATTAACAATTAATTATTGCTGTGCATAGCTAAGTATAATTTTTGAGGATCTATATCAATATTGATCATATGTAATGAATGTTTATCCTGTATAACAGCTTCTAAACAAATTTCTTCTGTCTGATCTTTTACATATTTAAGTGCATGTCCACGATCCCTAACAGCTTCTAGACATATCTCTTTTGTCTGTTCTCTTACATATTTAAGTGCATATCCATCTTGTCTAACAGCTTCTAAACAAATCTCTTCTGTTTGTTCTTTTACATATTGAAGTGCATATCCATCTTGTCTAACAGCTTCTAAGCAAATATTTTCTGTTTGATTTTTTACATATTCAAGTGTAGTTCCATCTTCTCTAACAGCTTCTATACATATTTCGCTCATATATTCCGATAAATTATCTTTTGGATACTCCTTCCCGATTTTGTTCATATATATTTTAAATAATTCCTTAATCATAGATAATTTTATAATTCCAGATAATGGTAAATTGCCCATATAATCTATAGATATATCCAATTTGGCTGTATCTATAGCATTAATGTATGACACTAATTTTGAATAATCTGGATTTTCTCTCACATACTCTATTGAGAATAATAATATGTAATCTGGCTCTACAAATACTTTACTCATATTATGTTATTAATTATATTATTATTTCAACATGAACATATACCAAAATAATATCAATTTTTTGATATAATCATATACATAATATATATACAATTATGGAAAAAGATTTATTGGAGGCAAATAAATTGTTATTGGCCAAATATAACATTGACACAAATACAGATAATATACTGGGAGTTGGTGTATTATCAACAGTTGTTAAAGGTATTCATGTAGAAACAGATACAAAAGTAATAATTAAAATATTTAATAAAATTACATTGTATAAAAAATATGGTAAAAATAGAGTATATTCTAAAATTAGAGGAGAAATTGATGTTTTAGAATATATTCAACAAAATATGGATAATCCAGTAATACAATTAATAGATAATATTATAACAGATAATTATATATTGATAATTTATAATTATATTGATGGAATTGATCTGTATGATCATATATTATCATTTTCAGAACCTAAGAGGAAAGTTGTGTCTATATCTGAAGCAGAAATAAAATATATATTCAAAAAATTATTATTAGAGGTGCAAAAATTACATAAAATCAATATTGCACACCTTGATCTTAAACTTGAAAATATAGTTTATAATGAAGAAGATAAATCAATAAATTTAATTGATTTTGGTTATTCAAAAATAACTGTAAAAGATGGCAAGGAGCAGAAATTAACAGATGTATGTGGGACAGCTGAATATGTAGCGCCGGAAATACTAGCAAGGTCTGGATATTATGGAAAGCCAGCTGATATATGGTCATGTGGTATAATTCTTTACATTATGTGTTTTGCTAGATTTCCATTTATCGGAAAAAATGATAATGAAACATTCAAATATATTATCCATAAAAAATGCCATATACCTAGCCATACAAATAAATATATTAAAGATATTCTCCATAAAATGCTCAATAAAACCCCTCATAAAAGACCATCTGTAAGCGAAATACTGGAATCTGATTATCTAAAAAATTGAATATTGTTGGCATAATAAGTAATAATATATAGCGTTATTATAGACATAATAATATACATACTATAATAGGACAAAATATATTAGCATGAATATTCCTCAATATGATATAGTCTGTGAGCTTGGTTATGGTTGCTTTGGAATAGTTTATAAAGCTACTGATGAAGATGGCAATACAGTTGTTGTAAAGGTACCAAAAATATGCGATAAAAAATTTGACAGAGAGATATCAATCAGTCGATACATATCAAAAATAAATTCATTATATCTTTTAAAATTAATAAATTGTTCAGATATAACAAGTGAGTCTAATGGATTTATTGTGTATGATTATTTTAAAGGGGAAAATTTACAGAATATTATCAACAATAACGCAAATTTATCAGAAAATATTGTAAGAAAAATATTCTCAAATATAGCATATGGTGTTAAGGATCTTCATGATAATAATATTATCCACCATGATCTAAAATTAGACAATATATTATGTAACTTAGATTGGCATATAAAAATAATAGATTATGGCTTTGCTAGAGCATCTTTTTCTAAATTAAGAAAGTTTAGATTAGAAACTTATGGTACACCTGTATATCATGCACCAGAAATATTCTTAAGAATTCCATATAATTCTGCTATAGATATATGGGCTTTGGGAATATGTTTATATGTTATGTTAGTTGGGGATGTCCCATATGATGCATGTAGTTATAGAATACTTAAATTGCGTGTAATCAAGAATAAACTAGATATTCCTGATTACGTGTCAGACAGTGCCAGAAATTTATTAAAAAATATGCTTAAAACTAAATTTCAAGACAGATTCTCTATTAATGATGTTATAAATCATCCATTTATAATTAATAAAACTTAATTTATTTTAATTCCATAGGCTATTAAAACATATCCTAATAATCCTAATACCATTCCTATATGATATCTGTTTTTCATATTTTTGTAAACATTTAACCATCCTGATATTTGCTCCTTATTTATTAGATAATTTAACATGTATTTTTCTTTTTTGCTAAATATATAATAAAAATATTGGATCACAAATACTATTGTCGCAAATATACAACTGTTTTGTATCATATTAGCAGACCTGTATGTGTACCATAAATATAATACTGCTAATACAGTACCTATTACTAGTCCTTTTATGTAAATCCTTCTCCTTTCATCTATAATTCTTTTATATATATCTAATTGCACTGGTTCCAAAGAATTCTTATAGCTTTTATTTGGTTCACAATCATCACATTTAAGGGAAGTATATAATGAAGCTCCTATAAATGCACTTGCTATTAAACATACACTTGTTTTCATTAATTTATATATATTACTGTTAATATATAAATTACGTATTGATAATATAAAAAAATTGAAAATATCAGTGTTATATGTATCCTTTATATTGATATTATATTATAAAAAAAAGTTAAAAATATGGGAAATAACTTTATCACTCTAGATTCTTGTTACATCAATTACAAGGAGCTCCTAAAGAAATTACCTATTGACAAAGAAGAAGAAATTTTTTTTAATTTTATTGAGTATCTTTTTAATCAGTGTAAGATATACGGTGAAACCGTATACCCACAAAAATTTAATCCAGATACAGAATCAGATGGGATTTTGTTTGATAAATTAGCGAAATACTACTCTCGCTATATTGTCAAATATAGTCCAAATGTAGATGTAGGAGAATACATCACATTATATGATAGCGAAAATGGAGATGTGATTGGGAGTTACAATATCATATCTTCCCTATTAGAATGGGGATATTTTACAACAGTAAATAAGATATTAGCTCTTACTGAGAGCAATGAGAACACCAATATGGAGCAAATTCTTTTTGTAATATTACAAAATGAAATTTCAAGAGAATATTTTAATTCCATACATACAAGAGTATGTGCTAGCCTTGGTGATGATTCTATCATTACTGATAATGCTGAATTGTATCACCCAGCAATCCAACATTATATATCAAATTTATAAACTTTTTTCTTTTTAATTTTCTATTTTAATTTTTTTATTTTATATGTATTCAATATAATAACTATATATGAAAAATCTGAAAAATTTAATAATAGCGATAATACTAATAATTATACTTTATTTTATCTATAATTACTATAACCAAGAAAATTTTGGTATGACAAGTGCTGATATATTGACAAGTAAAGATACATTAGATATATTAAGAAAAATGTTAAAAGATACACATGCTATACTTACAGCAAAACATATACAATATTGGATTGATGGCGGGACTCTATTAGGAGCTGTTAGACATAAAAATATTATTCCATGGGATGATGACGCAGATATAGTCATAACAGAGAAGGATAAACAGAAATTTTTATCATTACGAAGAATATTTTATAAATTTGGATATGGTATAGTTAGATTTTGGGGAGGATTTAAAATATTTCCATTAAATGGAAAACCCATCAAACACACTAATAGGAATTGGCATTGGAGTGAAAATAGCAAAAGAATTGAAGATAGAGAGATATTTAATTATAAATATCCATTTATAGATGTTTTCTTTGCCAAAAAATATGGTAATATTTTTCACTTTTCAAATAAATACTCTAAAAAAATATTTAATAAATTTTATCATGAAGCAAAAGATTTGTATCCCCTTAAAGAATATACTTTTGATGATTTCAAATTAATAGGTCCAAACAATCCCAAACCTTATCTAGATAGAGGATATGGAGATGACCATATGACTACTGGATATAAATCATATGATCATCAAAATATGAGTTTTTTGCCTATTGTAAAATTCAAAGTAGAACCTGTGAGAGATTAATAAATGTGAGAACCAAACTTTTTCCAACTTATCCATTTATTATTATTTTGATCAATATAATATGTATCATTATAAAGTGAGCAGTTGCCATTTTTATAATTATATGAAATTCCTTTACATTTTCCTAATTTATTGCAAATATCTTTACATTGACTGCTAGTTTTTTTATTAAGAGTTCCAATCTCATGTCTTAGTAAATATCTTCCAGGATATGATACATGTTTTAGATCAACACCAAGATCAAATGTTTCCTTCCTAACCATGATATATAACACACATATAACTGTAATAATTATTATGATTTGTATATTATTCATTATACTAATTATAAACAAATAAAATTGATAAGAGAACTATATATTTTGGCAAGTATAATACTATACTATATACTAATTATAATGATTTATGAAAATATAAATAATATGAAAAGTGATATAGAAAATATCAGAGAAATATGTAATGATTATGAAAAATATATAAGAATAGCTATCACAATTATTGATAATATTATAGATATTGATAATAAGATAATTGTGACCAAATTATTACATAAATTATGCACAAATGATATATTTTATTTTGCTCCAGAGGCTACTAATATTAAATTTAATAATTATATCAACGCAATAATAAACCGTTATCTACCATATAACGAAAAGAAGCATATACTAAGTTTATTAAGAGGAAAAAATAATAGCAATGATAAAATATAAATATGATTATTGATACAGTTATAACAGCTACTAATATATTACCATTATATTATGATTTTATTCCCACATTTATAAAAGCATGGAATATCCTATTTCCAGAAGTTAATGTTAAAATAATCCTAGTACATGATCACATTCCTGATAATATTAAGGAATATACAGATAATATTATTTTATTTAAGCCTCTAAAAGGGATAAATACAGCTTTTATATCACAAATTATTAGATTATTTTATCCAGCATTAATTGATACTGATAAAGGTGTATTAATAACTGATATTGATATGATACCTATGAATAGAACGTATTATACTGAACATATTAAAAAATACAGTGCAGATAAATTTATATGTTATAGAGATGTGCTTCTTGACCTAGAAGAATTACCTATGTGTTATAATGTAGCTGTACCTAACATATGGGGAGAAATATTTAATGTACATAATATTGATGATATTAGAAATATTATTTGTGGAATCTATAATCAAATTAATTATGATGGTAATTATGGAGGTTCTGGTTGGACAACTGATCAAAAATTGTTATATGATATGGTTCTTAAGTGGAACAAACAAACAGGAAATCTTATTTTACTAAATGACAAAATTACTAATTTTTTAAGGATGGATAGGATATATGGAGTTGATATACATGATAAATCAATAAATGATATGATTACTGGAAGGTATTCTGATTATCATATGTTAAGACCATATACACAACATAAAAACAAAAATGATCAAATAATAGACATTTTAAAAAACCATCAGGATATCAAACAGGATATTGAACAGGATATTGAACAAAATATCAAACAGGATATCAAACCAGCTAAAAGTATGAAATTAAACAGAAGATTATTGGATGCTAATAATGGAACTTTTATGGAATGTTTAATATCCACAGTAATAAATACACGTGGAGATGTTTTAGAGTTAGGATTAAGTGATTATAGTACACCCATTATACATTCTATTTGTAAAAAATATAACAGATTTATATTGTCCACAAGTACAGACAGAAATAATGTTGATAATTTTGCAGATTTACAGACAGGAATACATAATGTTGTACATATAACAGAAGATGATCAATGGGATATTATAGGTGATGGTTTAGACTGGAGTGTTGTATTTGTGAACCATAACAAACCAAGAATGGCTAAAGATGTTGCAAGGTTAAGAAGGAATACAGATATATTTGTTGTATATGATTATGATTGTGAATTATTTGATAAATTCAAGTATAAATATACAGATAATCGGTATAATAAAAAAACTATCGTATTATCTGATAAAATAAATGTATTTGATTTATTTATGATAAATGGTATAAATAAGACTGATATTGTAAAAAATACGGAATCACTTGCTGGACATCATAAATCCAATATTTTAGATTCAAAAAATATTGGTGAGTGGCAGTATATAGATGATGCTGGTCATGTATACCCTTGGTACACAAAACCATTTTTAGATGAATTGTCTGGATGGTGTGTTGAGGATTGGGATGTATTTGAGTATGGTTGTGGATATTCCAGTATATGGTGGAGTATATATGCTAATTCTGTTACTTCTGTTGAAAATAATTATAATTGGGCATGTGCTCTAAATGATTATTATAACAACCATAACATTAATAATACATGTGTCAAATATAGGATAATTAATGAAAAATATGATATAGGAACAGGAGGGTATTTCAGTCCATATGTCAATAGTATAAATGAAGATGATAAACTATATGATTGTATTGTTATTGATGGGGAATGTAGAAATACATGTGTGTATGAAGCTCTTAAACATATCAAAAAAGGAGGAATTATAATTTTAGATAATGCAGATCAAGAATCTGTCGGCTTAAATTCAAAAGAAACATTTAGGGTTCTGTCTAAATACGAAAGAAAAAGTTTTAAACAAGAAAATCATCAAGATTGGAAAACTGATTATTGGGTTATTACAGACGATCCTCCAACAGCAAGATCATTTAATAATAGAACATTATCAGATCCAGAATATGGAACACATATGACACCATTAATTACTGCTGTAATTAGTACAACTGGGCCTGTATTTGAATTGGGATGTGGTGATTATAGTACTCCACTTTTACATAGTATATGCAAAAAGCAAAATAGATATTTACTATCAACAGACACTTCAAAAGAATGGATAAAATTATTTATAAATATGAAGTCTGATATACATGATTTTGTATATGTTCCAGTATATGAAGATGATTGGGAAAAAAATCCAGTTCCAGAATTATGGAATAATATAGGAAATGATAAAAGATGGGGTGTTGCATTTATTGATCATCGCCCAGGGGAAAGAAGAAAAGATGATATCAAAAGATTAAAAGATAAATCAGATATTATAGTTGTTCATGATACTGAACAACCAGCATATGGCTATGAACCTATCCTAAATAAATTTAAATTCAGATATGATTACAAAAGATATAATATATATACAACAATAGTATCTGATACTGTTGATGTTACAAACTTTTTTTAATATAATTGTTTGTAAAGTGTGCATTCATCTATATAATAGTTGATTCCAGAACATTTGGGTGTCATTTTGCACAGTTCAGTACATTTACATAATGTATTAGACGGGATAGTCAACATTTGATTCTTATCTGTTGTTCTGATATATTCCTTTGCCTTAAATTCTCCTGTATCCTTATCTAGGATATATTGAAATTGTTCTGCAAAAGAGGAATAATAATAGAAATACCATAATATTACTATAATAATAACTATAATACATATGCTAAATTTATGGATTCTCATATACATTTATATACATACTTAACATAATTATGTATAAAAATTGAAAAATTAATGATCAGATGGGTATATTATGTATAATTTAAGCCTTCTTATTCGCAAGAAAATAACCTCAAAATATAATTTAAAATGGCTAATAACAATAATCAATACTCATTGTGTCAATATTTCCCTGAATTACCTAATTGGGCATTAGGTTTTGGTTTAGAAGAAAGTAAAAAAAATACACAAACTGATGATAAATTGAATGTTTTTGTATCATGTTATATAAAATTTGTATTAAAAGATATTAAAAGATATTTTTTACCAATATCTGATAATGCACCTTGCTGGAAGAACTTTTATACTTCTAGATTGTTATGTACACCATATGATTATAATAACAATTTATCTAAGAAATATCATGATGTATATGATGTACAATTTGGATTGACCAGAAAAATTCCACACAAAGTACATTATATTAGAATGGTTAACGTGAGAAATGTTTTAGTTAAAAAAAATCTTGGTGGTATTGCTGATTATTTGCCTGTACCAAACATGTGGTTTAAGACTACTGATCAATTTGCCAATAAAAATAAAAATGGAAAAAATGTTGTTGTAATAGTGTTTGATATTGCTGATATTATAAGTAACATCAAATTAAGAAAAAAATTACCGATAGCTGGTAAACATACTATTTGTAACTGTAAAAATTACAAACAATTAAATATTTTACTTGTTGGTTCAAATGAAGATCTTGAATACATTTCTGGTTATACTGGAAGCACGTTAGCATCTGTATCTATGGTCGGATTATTCAAATACCTTCAATATTTCGAACAAAATAAACCATCTGTTTTTTCATATAATGATGAACTTAATCGTGTACATATCAATGATATTGAACAACATTTAGGAAAAGTTAATGTTCATTATACTAATTAATCATTTTTTTATATAAAGTCCATCTGCTACTTTATCAGATAAATATAAATATTTAAGTTCATCTTCTTTAAGGACTGAATGTTTAAACCATCCAAGTGTATTAAATGCTATACAATCTTTCATGCTATCTGCTATCTCTTTTAATTCAGATACTGATTTTCCGCCACCTATATATGTTATATCATTTCCATGAGAATCCATATTTGAGTAAAATCTATATCCATCAATATCAACAGGATTTGAAAAGGTAATTTCTTTTGTTTCAATATCTAACTGTATATTTTGCATATTTAATAAAGATTGTGCAAAAACATCGGATATGTTATTAACCCCATAAATATTAGGCAGATTAGATTTAATTTTTTCAGATCCATTTCTAGTTACGATATATATGTCATAAGCATTATTAAATGTAATAACATCAGCATTAATATCTTTATTATTGATAATATCTGTTATGGCATTTATAATATTATCATTTAGTATAACATTATCATTAATTAATATACATATTTCATAATCACAATTAATAGTGGCATATATCTGATTAATTATATTATTAAGTAAATCCCTTCTGTATTGAAAATTATTATTCAAAAACATATGTTTTAACTCTTCGGGGATCTCTTTGTAGTGATTTTGTAAAATTTCAATACATGGTAAATATTTATCAGATGACATTTTAAAACTATTCCATATATCATTATTATCGTGTTTGATTACTTTTGTTCTAATATTATTGTTATTTGCAAAAAATTGCATTGTTTTATTTAATGTATATGCATTTGCAACATCAGCTTCAAATGTCTTTTTCCCGTTATGTATACAACAGAATGAATCAAAAAATGCAGATTTATACCCATGATTCTTATATTCTTTAGCATATTGTAATTCAAAGTGTGGTGTATTAAGAAATATACCTATCTCTCTTAACATATCACATTTTAATACAGATGGTCGGAAAGAAAAGTATGGCCAGTAGCTATTCATACCGCCTCCATTTGTTTTAGAGAAATTATGATATTCCCATGTATCTGTATCATAATGTTCATGAATAACATATCTCAATCCAGTGTTTCTTACTTTTCGCCTAAATCCTCCTGGAATCATTCTTTTCCACATTTCTACTTCTGCATAATTTCTATTGAATAATACTTGACCCAATTGTTCTTTATTGCCATCAGTACTGTCACCAATATTATCTTCAAATATATCAATAGCATCAGTTATATAATCTCTTTTTTCAACATAATGAAAATCATCTTCGGTATGTATAAGATATTTTGTATTATGTTTAGTAATGTAATCATGAATTATATTCATACTTTTGTAATGACCTTTTTCTTGTTCATTTTTAAATATAAATTTAAAGAATGGATATTTTTCCATCATTAATTTTCTATCACTTTTTGAGGAATTATCATCAACAAGTATCCATCTATCAATTTTATCATAATCATTACAACAATTAAGGAAAGAATTTATAGTTTTGTGAAAAAGGTCATATCTTTTACAAGTTGTAACTGAAAAAACGATAGGATATTTTTTATCAGGGCCTATATGTCCTTTTTGAGATTGCATAATATTTGCGATAATTTTACTAGGATATTTTAGTGTATTATCCTTAATATGATCAATATTTCTGTCTCTCCAGTTTTCTGCATATTGATAACCAGATGGATGCAAATCTGGTAAACAGATAGCTTTATGGCATATATTATATGATTGTTGATATTTACCTAACATATGCAAATATTTCCCTTTTTCTACAAAAAGAGTTGGTAAATATCCAGAATATATAGGATTATTTTTTGTTAATTTTATAGCATCATCTATCATATTTAATGCTTGTTGATGATTGCCTATCTTCTCATAATAATCAGCCATATAATGATATGAATCAGGAGTATTTTTAACAGCCGATTTGTATGCATTAAAATATTTTTTGATAATATTTTTATTATTATCTGATAAAGTATCATTTGCTAATATATTTTTAATATAATTAGGTAATCGTAAGCTGAAACCATTATATTTAGCACTACTATTATCTGCCAATACAGGATTAATATTAAATTTTACAGGTTCACTATTAAATATATTATTAATATTATCAGTTATATCTGCTACATCATGTATTCTGTACCTGTTAACAAAATCATCATATTTAAATTCATCATATCCAAAAAACATAATATTATGGACATGTTTTAGGTAACTATCTAACAATTTTTTGTTAGATATATCAACTGTATATTTTGTTGATGGATGTATCCTAAAATGATCAGTTGTGTTAATGTGAATTATGTGTGATGATTTGAATTTATCATCATAACCTAAAGAATAAAAAGTCATATCATCTAACACAAACACTTTTTTGAATTCTATTCTATCATTATGGATAATATCCTTTTGTGCATATATTATTCTGTCAAGTTCTGTATATCTATAATCTACATTATTACCTATAATATACAATGTATGAAATTGTGTTATGAGCGAGAATAATTCTTTTAATTTACTATTATACGGGACTAACTTATTTCCAGTAAATAACATACAACAATTTACATTATTTATTAGTTGGTTTTGTGAAAACTGAATATCTTTTTTAATATTTTCTTTGAACCATGGAGGTACTACATTATCTGGTTGTTCAAGAAGATTTTTATAAATGTAATAAGATTCTGCATATTTTTTGTTATAAAAAGCCATACGTGCTAATAGATCCGGCCCTTCATAAAAATAAATACTTTTGAAAATAAATAATTTGCATTGTTTAGGATATGGGATAGTTGCAAATTTTTTTAAATATTTATAAGCTGTATTAAAATCTCTAGGATCTTTTTGATTTGCATAATAATTTGCTATTTTATATAAAGGTTCTGATCTTATCTTGCAAAAATTATAGGCATCCAAATATGCTTGTTCAACTTCTTCCCAAGGCTTTTTAAGCCATTGTAAACCTTCCGCCACTTTATAATATGAATAAAATGTCTCTTCATACCATCCACCCATATCAATCCGTTGTTTATACCTATCAATTGCATTTATCATATATTTTGGTGAATTAGTCATAGTGGCATGATCAAAATAACTTTGAGCCATATAAAACATATATCTTGTTTTATGTTCTGGCTCTTTTAATATCCACTCCTCAAATGCTAATGCATCTCCTAAATATTTATCTTCTACTTGACTTCTAGCTCCTTTTCTTCTAGAATCAATATAATAATTTCCTTCGATATGAACAGTTGAAAAGTTTTTCTTATCACATGTTGGATATTCATGCCTTACACAATCATATCTCCATCCTATTTTAGGATCATTTTTAAATATTTGACTCCTATGATAAGTAAAACCATCTCCATATATCAAACTATAACAATCTGCATCCATCTTATCTGGAAGGACAAGATCTCCAACTATAATATCATCAGCATCAATAACCCATATATAATCTATATTAATATCTTCTTTCACTTCTTCTTCCTCACATCTTCTAAGAGCTAGTGTCCTGTTAATTCCAAAATGATTTTGCCAAGGATCATCATATATTTTCCCCTTAATGCCCTTTTTCTCAAAAAAATTTGTAATTACTTCTTTTGTATTATCAGTAGATCCAGTATCACTGATTACATAATAATCTATGTATTTATAAATTGATTCTAATGTTTCCTCAATTACATGTGCCTCATCTTTTTCTATCATATTAAGACATATTATCGGCTTGCTCATATATTTATCATATTATAATTAAAATTTAGTATAACAGACACACAATTGTATATATATAATATATAGTTTGTAATGAATAAAAATTGAAATCTATAATATATGATAGAATAATCCTTGAAATTGTGTCATATTTAAGATGATCGGATACATTATAGTATTAATAATAGTAGCAGTAATCACTTGTTGTTACTTGGCTAAAGTCATAAGGCAAAAAAAAGTAGATCTTGATAGCCTATCAAAAGATAATTTGATAGAATATATCAATAATATTAAATATGTAAAATTGGATTTAACTAATTTGCGAAAATTAACACATAATATGGAGTTAGAAAGTAACAAGTTAGTCACAATGGAAGTAGAATATTATGAAAAATTAAAAAATACATTACCAAAATATGTCAAAAAAGAAACAGATGGTAAAAAATCCAGAGGAAAAAAGAAATATGGTTATAATATCCCACCAACTTTTTCAGCAGAAACATTTATTGAAAGTACTAATATTATCCCATCTAGTGATAATATTAATCTTGATTTTCTAGATGACTGTAAGCCAGTTATTAAATTTAAAAATACTAGTATAACTAAAAAAGAATTTAATGAATCATTTTCTGATAATTTAACTACTAATAAAGATATGATAGGATTATCAAAATTTATATTAAGTAATATGAATGATTATCATAAATTAAGATTAATCAAATCATATAATGATATATATTTTAATATAGAAGATGTTAATTATGCTAGTTTTGGTAAAGGTACATTGATATACAAAAAAGCAAAAAAAGGACCAACAGATGTAATAGGTTCATATAGAATGATAATAGTAGCACCTATAGTAATTAACCATTTTCATAGAATATTAACTATGAGAATATCTGATTTTATGATGAAAAATAATTTTCTAGATACTCTTGTTCAAAAAGGAGGAATAATTGGTCAAAAGTCTCCTATATTGCAACATGTATTTAAAGTAAAATCAGCATTGAGACATGCTAATCGTAATAATAATAAATTAGGTGTAATGTTTTTAGATATTACTAATGCTTATGGATCCCTTAATAGAGATGCATTAATAAGAATATTAGAAAATTATGGTATTAGTAAAACATTTACTAATTATTTGAGAAGATACTATGATACTTTCCAATATCATGTTAAAACAAAAAATTGGGCAGCGAAAAATATTAAAATGAATACTGGATTATTACAAGGTGATCCAATGTCTGCTTTATTGTTCAATACAGCACTTAATTCAGTATTTACACACTTAAATAAGAAATATATGGACACTCATGCTTATCCTATAGTATCTGATGATAATATGATGCTATTAGCATTTATTGATGATATATGTTTAATGTGTAAAGATAAAAATTCTTTAATAGCTGTATATACAGAATTAAAGGAATTATTGGGAAGATTAGGGTTTAAATTACATCCAAAAAAATCAGGAACAATGTTAATAAACCATGATGAGGATGAAATGGATACTATTGATGAGATCCCAAATGTTGATGTTTATAAATATTTGGGAGAATATATAACTCCAGATGGAACTAGTCAACTTTCATATAATAAAACAAAAAGTTTATTGTATGCTAGATTATTATCCATAAATAAAAGAGACTTGACAAATGAAGATAGAGTGAGTATATTAAGAAGACAAATAGTACCTTGGCTTAAAAGAAAATTATCAGTTATGTATGATTTGTCAAAAAGTGAAAAGAAGAAAATTATAAACATAATTAAATATTGTACTAAAGATTGGAGTATCCCTGATATAACTATATTTTATCCATTGGATGAACTTTTAGAAGGTATTGATGATGAAATTATTAAGAAATGTATAGAAGAAGATGTCAATGGACTTGATGAATTAAGAGATGAAGATGGTGAAGTAGATGAGGATTTTGACAAATATGTAGTAAAATCACATGAACCTATTGATTTTGACTATAAAGATATTGATAATGATGATGATATATTTGAGGATTAAAAAATTGATTAATTTATTGTATAGGATTATCCTAATATATAATCATTATATAATCCTATGGGAAGACATGTTAGAGGAATAATAGATAGTGAAAAATTTGAGAAATTTGTAATGTATTATCTAGGCAAAAAAAGACCACAAAAAAAATGGAAATTTTATAAAATATTCGTAAGATCCTATAAGTATCATACTGAATCAATCCAAAATATAATATTAAATATTGATAAATTAGGATATTGGAAGGATTTATTTTTGATGTTATTGGCATCTTTAAGATCATATCTTGATGTAGATATACATAATTATATATATGATGTTGTATATGAAAATATAATGGTTGATATGGAAAAAGAAAAAAATGGTGAAACAATATCCACATTGGCAAAATGGATGCCTAGACAAGGAAGTTCATTTGATAGAAAATTAAAATTTGTTGATAAGTTTTCTAAAATGATGTTCCCCCAACATTCTAATTATAATCACAGAAAAAAATGTTACCGGAAAACAATTTCAAAATTATGTGATAAGATAAATATAGTTGAAAGACAAGTAACAAGTAAAGATTTTGACAATATTGATTTTTACGGAATGCCTTACCTTGCATTTAAGAAAAATTATGATATTATGTTAAAAAATGGGATGGATAGGAAGATGGTAGATTACATTTACAGATATTATGTAAATCTCAATTCAAAACAATTTATACATAAGATTTATAAATATTATGGATCATTCGATAATATTTATAAAGAAGCTGTACTTGTTGCATTTGAAAAAAACAAGTCACAGTATTATATGGATATAGTTAATGATTTGGAAATAAATACATGTGTTGGAGATCCTATTGATATTGTTTTAAGATTAGATAATGAAATGTTTAATACTGGAAAAATTGAACATATTCTGTCTACACTTGTGTATATATCAGAATACCATGATGTCAATGTAATAATATCTACTAATATTCCATTTGTAATAGATTTTACAGGAAATATTATTGATAAGATGGATTGTATATGCACATCAACATCACCTTATTGCAAAAAAAACATTAAGGATATACAAAAGCAAAATCTATTTGTTAGTAATACTATTATAAATATAACATCTGGACAGTCAATCTTACATAGATTATGTGGTATTAAAAAAATAAATATTGAGAAGATTTCAGTGCAAAATAATAAGGTCTTACAGCAAAATACGATAAAATTAGATGATTTTATCATCCCACAGCCCAATAAAATAATACTTAATAAATTACTTGTTAATGATTATAGCCACTTCTTACTATATGCATTAATATTTGTTATGTTGATTGTGTGGTATTCTATTTGTCAAATAATATGAATATAATTTATATTCTGCCTTACTAAAAAATTGATTTATTAATAGTATGAATTATAATTGTATACATAATACTATCAATTATAATAGATAGTAAAGGATATGTCTAAAGTAGCTAGTAATTTGAAACCAATTTATGAATTGTTTATAGAAGAGATTAAAAAAGGAGAACCAGATGTTGACATATTAGAGTCACTTATTGATAGATTGCCAAAAGAAGATATTAAAAAGATAACTATATTAAATTTATGTCAGAAAAAGTTGGACAAATTACCTGAGATGATGAAGAATTATTATTCTTCATCATCCGAGTCGGGTGAAAGAGGATTTGTATCCTCTTTCGCCTCCAAATAATGTAGGTAATCTTACTAATTTACAAAAATTATATTGCTCTTTTAATCAAATAAGTATATTGCCAGATAGTATAGGTAATCTTACTAATTTACAACAATTTCTTTGTTCTGCTAATAAAATAAATGAAATCCCAGATAGTATAGGTAACCTTACTAATTTACAACGATTTTATTGTTATAATAATCAAATAAGTGTGTTGCCAGATAGTATAGGTAACCTTACTAATTTACAACGATTTTATTGTTATAATAATCAAATAAGTATTTTTCCGGATAGTATAGGTAACCTTACTAATTTACAATATTTTCACTGTTATTGTAATAAATTAAGCGAAAAACCCAAATGGTTAAAAGATATGAATATACCTAATATATGCACTTAATTTATTCTAATTTTATTTGAACAAATGTGAATAATCTAAAAATAAAAATTGATTTATTAGTAATATGATACTGTATAATAAGATAGATAAAACAATAAATTATTGTAAAAAGAAAAGATTTTCAAATGCAACAATATCTAGGTATTTGTATGATTGCTTGATAAGGTATATTTTATATATTGAACAAAATACAAAAAATAATAATATACATAAAATTGAACTTGTTGATATTCTAAAAATGTATTATAATAGTGATGCTTGTATTATGAGATACAATAATATTATTAATAATTTAGATACTAGTCCGTACATGACAGAAAATTGTAAACTACTACTGAAAAAATGTATATATTTCGAATTTATCTTCCAAAATGAACATTCTTTAGACCTTGATTTATAGCTTTTCCATGTAAATTATGATTCAATTCCTCTTTCCATTTTATATATTTATATCTAAATATAGTAGCATCTTCTTTATTTTTAGTGAATCGTATATTAATCTTACCATCTTTTTCACTATACATAACATAATCTATATCTCTATCTGCAAAATGATAATTCCTATAAAGAAAAAAGTAAGCATCACCTATATACATAAAATATAACACAAGTGGTTGGTGATAGTAAGGTTCAGAGAAGATAGTATGTGACAGTTGTAATGGTTTGAATTGTAATTTATTGTCTGTGTAATATAACCATTTATCTTGATATTTGTGTTTTATATATGTTACTGAATCATGCCTATCAGGATGTGTTATTTTATAAGTTTCTTTTTCTGGCTCAGCAACAGGTGAATAATTTAGATAGTTGGTGTTTGATATATAAAACCAGTCTTTAACATAATCTCTTAAAAATACTATAGATAATTTATTTATATCCATATATAATATATATATACAAGTATGTCTAAAGGAGAAATTACATTTTTTCATAATTTCGAAGAAAGAGAAAAAGTTAAAGGTGAAACTGTAAAAAAAGAACAACGTATAGTTTATGGTACAAAAGGACTATCAATTAAATCATTTACACAAAAGGGTAAAGAAACAGAAAAAATAAATATAAGAAGTGATCCAAATGTAAAATCATTTTCTATTATTACAGTTAAAAATAAAGGCACACCTGATAAGGTTGAAAATTTAGACTTGGCAAAATTACTTGCTTTTGTTAAAAAATCAGCAAAATTAAAATTTGCTGAAGATTTCTTAAAAACTTTAGGTAAGCAAAAAGGTGGTAGAAGAGCATACTTAATGAAATTAGGAGGAAAACCAAAAAGAAAATCATCTAGAAAATCAAAAAGAAAATCATCCAGAAGATCAAAAAGAAAATCAAAAAGAAAATCATCCAGAAAATCATCCAGAAAATCATCCAGAAAATCAAAAGGTAAATCAACTAGAAGATCAAAAAGAAGATCAAAAAGAAGATCAAAAAGAAAACATTAGATAAATTAAAAATATGTATCTGCATATATTTTTAATTTTATAAAGTTCCAAAAATACTACAATCATATAATTTATTGTTGCTTATGCTTATATTTGATAATTGCATATCACCAATAAAGCTATTTTTCATATTATAGGTTAATCTTTCTTTTAAATCTTTTATAGTTATATTAGGTTCATTTCTTATAATTTTGAATAATTCATATGAGCATATAGATCCATCTCCAGATTGTAATGCTGATTGATTATCTTGTGCGGATCCGATAGAAATCCAATTTCGATTTTTATGTGATTCATTAATATCAAGCATAGTTCCAGAATGACAATGATCACTAATAATATTAATATATGATCCAATATGTGATTTTTCAACTATAGATGTAATTTCATCATCTGATATAATTTTCCTATCATATGTTTGATAATTTTCGTCCATACCATCTAATTCATCGCCATTAGTATCTCTTGTTTGTGTCCCATGGCCTGCAAAATAAATAATCCCTACAGTTTTATCTTTTAGTTGCTTAACAAAAGTATTCATACAATTTATTATATTATTTCTCGTACATTCACTGTTATACAAAGTTAAGATGTTGTTTTTTGGAATGTTGTATGTATTTACAAGTAGATCATAAAATGTTTTAGCATCATTACAACTTTGATACACTTTCCAAGATCCGCTATAATCACATCCTATTATTAGTCCATATTTATTCATAGTATGGTATAAATTTAGTCAATATATTATTATCAAAAAAATTGAATATTATAATACTAACTATGTATATAATATATCTGTATAGCTAATTACATAGTTTATGATACAAAATGAATTCAAACAAATCAAGATTTAACTTATCTATTATTTCTCAAGGATCAAAAATAGGAGGGTATACTATAACTTACCGTATTGATAGTGATAATGGTGTAGGTGTGTATGCAGTAGAAAATAATGATTTTGTTGGTATAATGATACATTTAAATATGCAACTATTGATAAAACCAATAGTTAGTCAAGATGCAAATAATATATATGCTAATCAAATTGAAGATATTCTCGAAAAAAAAAGACATATGTTTTTACATTTAGATATTATTAAACAAGATAATGATATATATATATTTTCAGATAGAGATTCTCTAAATATAATAGTTGATAGATTATCCCTTATTAAATGTAGTTATAATGGATATGAATTTGATAGTATTTTAGGAGAAGGAGCGTACGGAATTGTTTATAAAGCTACAAGAATGAAAGATAATTTTAAAGTAGCTATAAAAGTTGTTAAATTTTATGATAATAATAAAACACAAACAAACAGTGATGGAAAAACTTATAATTTGAAGGATAAAATTATCCAAGAAGCAAAAATTATAAATTTATGTAGCAAACATCCACATATTCTAAGATATATTGATAGATTTGAAGATGATGAAAATATATATATTGTCACGGAATATATGTCAGATGGAGATTTAATATCATTTGTTGAGAGTAATAAGCGTGGTTTTAATACACAACAAAAAAAATATATTACAGCACAAATTATATCTGCAGTAGAATATTTACATGGAAATTTACTTGCTCATAGAGATCTTAAATTAGATAATATTTTGTTTGAGATATCTTCTACTGGAAATATTAACATAAAAATTGCTGATTTCGGATTAGCTAAATCTATAGATTATAAAAATAATGCAAATACATGTGTAGGATCTAAATATTATATGGCACCTGAAGTTAGTACAAAAAAAAGATACAGTCCATATAAAGCTGATATTTGGAGTATATGTGTTATGTTATATGTTATGGAAACTGGATTTTTCCCATTTGATATCGATGAAAGTTACATACTTAATATTAACAATAATAACAATAATGAAAATAGTGAAAATATTGATGTGTATGATATGTTTGTATTCGGAAAATATGATGGTATTTTAAAATATATTGAAAAGTTAAGAGATGGCAAAAAAAGTACACTTGTTAAATTTGAAAAATATCTTGAAAAAAGATTAAAATCAACAAATACATTAAAAAACAAAGGAACTGCTACTGAACCTGTATATTTTTTAATACAAAATATACACACAAAAGTATTAAAGTATACAAAAAAAATGGATAATGATACTATAAGTAGTGATTTTTTAGATGATATTATTAATCATATTCAAATGATTGATCTTATTGGGAAGATATTTATAAGAGAAAAAAGCAGACTATCTTTAGAAAAAATAAAAAATCATCCATGGATAGCAGATCATATTATTGATTCATATCTTCCTAAATTTGAACCTATTTACACTATAGATTCTGTTATAGTTGATATTATGGTCAAAAATTTAGGATTTGATCAAGGAGAAGTATTAGTTGACCTTTATACTAACAAAAGAACTAGAATATCTGCTATTTATAGACATTTAATAGAAAATATTAAAAATGAAAGAATAGAAAAATATAGATCAATGAGAAAAAGTCGTATATCTGCTATATCTGATATATCAATTGATATAGGTAAGACAACACAGAACAAATTAAGAAAAACAACATCTCCAATAACAGATCCGATAAGAAATAAATTAAGAAAAGCAGATTCTCCTTCATTTAATTCGGTCAGATCAAGAAAAAGAAAAAGTTCAGTGCCTAAAATTGAGCGCATAAATAATTTAAATTATTCGTATAAAGATGAGCGTGATTATAATGATGACACTGAAAGTATTAATGATGATATATATCACGAATTTAAAGAAAGAAAAAATAGTGGAATATTTAATATAAAACTAAATAATTTGAAATTTATGAGAAGAAAAAAAAAATAAATTATTATCTTTTTTTATAGTTATGGGAAAAAATAAAATGCAAACAAAAATAGCCCATATTATTAACCCATTTGATGCTCCTACTGATCATCCATCAAATTTAGCATATGCGCAACCAATTACGTTTCAATCAATGATTAATGCCAAAAAGAATGCAGAAAAAAATATAAAAGCAAAAAAAATATCGATTATACTATGCACAACACAATATAATAGTGACAGACACGTAATCCCAAAAGATTTTAAGATTCTAAATGATCTTAACAGATCATGTCAAGATGTTTTTTCTTTCAGAAATAAAAAGAAAAAATTACCATTAATGAAAGATATATTATATAGAGCTTATAATTGCACAGATGCAGATATATTTATTTATACAAATGCTGATATAGCTGTGAGCAAAAATTTCTATGAATTTATATTTAATAAAGTTAAAAAAGGATATGATGGAATATGTATACATAGAGGAGATATAATAGACTATGTGAATAAATCAATTGATCAGTTATATAATGAACCAAAAGAGTATCATGTTGGACATGATTGTATAATTTTAACAAGAGACATATTGCAATCAATTAATTTAGGAAATATATTTATAGGTTATCCTCCTGTTGGAACAGTACTTAAAAATCAAGTAAGAAAATATGCAAAAAAATTCCTTGAAATTGAAACAGGATCTAATCTCACATTTCACCTTGGAAAAGATGCTATGTGGAAAGGGAATAGAGGACGATTTCACAATTTTAATATTAATGAGGCGAAAAGAAAAGCATCTGATATCAAAAAATACATATTACTTACAACCCTATATAATGAAACATCAAAGGATAGGATAGATGAATATATCAGAGTATTACAACATAATACTAAAAATCCATATATTGTTGATATTGTTATATTTTATGAAGGAACCAGAAAAGATAACATGGCTAAAATATTATTTAATTATAACATCAAAATTGTATTTATTACAAAAAGACCCACTTTTAAGGATATGTTTAATTATGCAAATAAATATTTACGAAATTTCAGAATAATAATAGCTAATTCTGATATATTTTATGATTATGATAAAGGATTAAACTTGTTAAAGGATATTAATATGAAAAATAAATTTATTGTGCTAACAAGGTATAATAAAATTGAGCAACTTAAAAATCCATCAGGCCATAATGGTATTATTATAAATCATAAAAAATATGGTAAGATTAAAACTATGCATAATAATGGTTTATCTATAGATAGTTGGATATTTAAATCTCCTATAGTAGCTGATTTTGAATCAGACTTTAGGATAGGTATAGTAAAGTGTGATTCCAGATTAAATTATCAATTAATCAAAAGTAAAAAGTATAATGTATATAACCCATGCTTAGATATTATATCTATACATGAACATAATGGTTGGGATCCTAAAAAATATAGTATGGTAGAAAAAAAAGATGGCACTAAAGTCACACTAAAAGAATGGGATCTACATTGTATAAAAAATGGATGTAAATTCAAAGGGGTGAAATTTTGTAAAGTTTCAGCCATTCCAACTACTATAACCAAATTTAACGTATAATAAATCTTTTAATATCAAGAATGATAAAAAGTACTACTATAATATTCAATATAGTTATTAATAATTTTAATAACACATTACTTGAAAATGTCCTCTTATTTTTATAAAAATAAAAATATGACATCTGTACTAATGTTATTATGTAAAGTATCAATTTAATACCTAATATTACATTAACTGTTGTTATATATTTATTTTCTTCCATTTTTTTTCTAAAATCATCTAATAACACCGTAAATGATGGTATAGTATCATCAAGAATACCTATTGCTGTTGTTAATATGTCCATATATATTATAAACTACAGATAATATCGTGGCCATATCTATATATTTTATTTGATTTTGGATAGTATTATTATGACATATTTTTCACAATATGAACAGGATAAGATACTAAATTGTGATATATTTAGAAATATGAAAAATGGAATATTTTGTGAAGTTGGATCATATGATGGGATTAAGGGATCTAACACGTATTTTTTTGAAAAATATTTAGATTGGAGTGGAATATGTATTGAGCCTACACCTTTGTTTTATAAAAAACTATGTCAAAATAGAAAAGCAATAACTATGCAATGTTGTGCATATGACAGAAATGTTGAAAAAGAATTTATGGCTATAAGTGGAAAAGGAGAAATGCTAAGTGGTTTGGTTGATAAATACAATATATATCATACTGATAGGATAAATAAGGAAACAGTAAATTCAGATAAAAATATTATTGATGTTCGATGTATTCCACTGAAGAGAATATTTAATGATTTTGATATTACAGTTGTAGATTATTTATCTATTGATACAGAAGGATCAGAAATAAATGTTTTGAGAGGAATTGATTTTGAAAAAGTACATATTAATGTTATAAGTGTTGAGGATAATTATCCATGGTTACAAGAATCTGGAAATGTACATAGTATACTAATTAAGAATGGTTTCAGTTTTCATAA
>Ga0070728_10001506_pt1 | contig 34038 bp, 31 predicted proteins | sample tdDd471_FD_66723 | JGI IMG/M metagenome (GOLD analysis project Ga0070728, IMG submission 66723) | Marine sediment microbial communities from the Atlantic coast under amendment with organic carbon and nitrate - tdDd47.1 | ecosystem: Environmental > Aquatic > Marine > Coastal > Sediment | place...
ATACAAAGATATGAAATGGATAATAGTATTGTTTTTACCTTTAGCAGCGTTTTCCTCGCTGCCACAGCGCAGTTATGATCTCTTGGTGAAGACTGGCAAATACTTATACGTAGAAGACCGGTTGTACCCTGTTCAAACTCGACAATGGGTGCATAAAGAGATACACAAACTCGGACTGACTGTTCAGTCGTATGAAAAACAAGATATTTCAAGTGCTCGAGCTCTGATTTTTGATGCATCAGAGCGGTTTATCTCAATGATTAACGGGGAAAAATCAATCCGTCCCTTTCTTGTTACCTATCCATTTGGCGCGTCTGATATCGATCTAGAAATACAGCTGAAAACACCGAGTTATGACCCAGTTCCACCCGGGGAGATTTCACGTGTTTCACTTGATGATGGCGTTGTTCGATACTTTGTCGATCGTGGGTACACCCACGAGCTTGTTCATGAAGAATCCTATAAAAGTGGAAAAGAGTTGTTAAAACCTGCCTCACGGCATTGACTATTTATCGTTTAGACGAGATACTCTCTCCCTTTTCACACTTTTACTAGGAGAAATGGATGAAAGAATATTGGGGTTACCATTTGATTTTGGATTGCCGGGCATGTGATGTTGAGAAAATCAAATCAAAAGAGAATGTAGCAGCATTTGCAAAAGAGATGGTAAAGCGAATCAAAATGAAAGCTTTTGGAGAACCAATTGTAGAGCATTTTGCGACACACGATCCAGCAGCAGCAGGATTTTCACTCGTACAACTTATTGAAACAAGTGCAATTACTGGTCATTTTGTAGATAAAGACGGATCAGCGTATTTAGATATCTTCTCATGCATGACGTTTGATTTAGACGAAGCGAAAAAAGTGGTGGATGAGTTTTTCAGCCCTGATTCGATGAAGGTTACGTATCTAACAAGACAAGCGTAACTTTTCAAAAAAGACGAGTTAACAAAAAATGCGACACTATCTGTCGCATTTTTTTTTGTCTTGAAATAGCACGGTTTACGCTGTGGCAACCTGTGCTTCTTGCATTGAGAACTCTTTATGCAAGAATCGAACAGCAAACATCCAGCTTGCAACCGTAAAGATAATAAATGGTATGAGGAACGGTGTGATAGAAAGAACCGAGCCGGTCCCTACAATCTCAATTAGTGCAAGCTGAAGCCAGCTTGACCCCGACTTTCCGAGTCTTGATCCTACCACATCAATAGCCGCTTTCCCTTTCGTCTTGGCTTCTTGGTCAAGGGGGATGAAGACCATTTCTTTGGTAGAGTCGAAGAATGAGTATTTCACGGTTTTGGCAAGGATGAACTGGAATGCACCGAAGAAGACAATTACCGTGAGAGGTGTTACCCCAAATGTCGTACAAATTGGAGTAAGGACCTGAGGATAGAGGTTCATCAGGAAGAAGAGGAGCCCTGTAATTCCGATAAGAATTGGTGATATTTGCGCGCTAAAGAGCCATCCAAAGACTCTCAAGAAGTTTCCTCCAAGGAATATCACCGTGATGAGCCCCACAAACCCGAGAATAGAGGTCACAGAACTGATGAAGCTGTGGTATTCAGCTCGTGATGACGAGTAGAGGTTAAGGTTCGCTTTCCAGGTCACTTCAACAAGGTTAATGGCCAACGCGCACCCGATGACGAGTACAGCAATACTTAGGAGGTATTTGGAGCTTCCAATGTATTTGATACTCTGGAAAAGGGAGAGTTTGGTCTTTGTCTTGAGGCCTCGATTAACTTGCTCTTGATCTACAAGTTTTGGGTCATTTACCACATGTTTGTTCATCCACCAAAAGAGCGTTATTATACATGCTCCAAAGGTGAGGATAATGATCGTCTCAATCTGTAAGGTAAAGAGGAATCCAACATCAGCATAGTGTTTGCAAAGATAGTAAACGATAGGCCCAGGGAGCATTGAACCGATGTCACCAGCAGCAATGAAGAGGGTGTATGTGCGTTTTGCTTCACTCACTCTATTGATCTGGTTAGCAAAGCCCCAATAAAGGACGAAGATCACAATCGTGGACCAGAGTTCAGCAGTGATGTAGAAGAGAGAATGAGCCCAGTTTCTGTATATGGCTATCCAGTGCGCGTGTTTTTGTCCGAATGTTTTTAGCATCCAGTCAGCTGATTCATGCGGGCTAATTGAATCGATATTCGGGTAGAGTACAAAAGCATAGAGCGCTACAAAGCTTAAGAACAGTGTAACAGAGGTGTAGAAAATGGTTGTGCTTTTAAATTTATTTGATAGCTTTGAGTAGAGCATGGCCGCAATAATCGAAATAGGGAGGATAATCCATCCCTTAAGAACTGCAATAACCTCAGCTCCCGAGTGCTTGTCTGTAACGACTACGGTATCTTTTAATCCATAGAGAAAAGTGTAGTTAACAGAGATAAAAAACTTGAGGAAGAGTAGTGGAATAATCTTCTTGAGTTCATAGCCGTGTACTGGCCACAGTCTCCGTCTCCATTTGCTGAATGAATCTACTGTTGTCGTCATACCTCTTCCCGTTTGTATCTAAACTTTTGTTAGAATCCTGTCTTATTTTTCACGCACATAAAAAAAAGGGCCAACCAATGTTAGCCCCTTTCGGAAATATCACTCCATCCTCGTGGAAATTGAAGTCGCAAGTCATGCCGAAGCCTCGTTGGATGCTTAACAACGACTTCATTTGCGAAAATTTCTTTCCAAGTGATGTCAAATTCGTAAAAAAACTTTTCGTGGTTAATCATACTTAAACTCTTAGCAAAAAGTCCCACTCCTACACAGTATAGATAGTAAAATGGTTTACATACAAGGGAAATGGCATCTTGCAGTAGAGTTGGTAGCTTTTTAAAAACATTGTTATAGACAAACTCCATTGGAGAGCGTACAAAATTAGGCATGTAGTAGTACATGTAATGTCCGGCAGGTAGTGTTGCCTCCACTCTGATATCGAGTTCTTTTGCTAAAACGTCACAAACGTACGCAGTACAGTTTCTTTTTAAGACCGAAAATGGATGGTCCGGCTCACGCTTGTCCTTCATAAATCGTTCTTTAAGTCTATTAAACTGTGTTTCTGAGATAATCAGACGCGTTCTCGTGATGTTAAATTGACTTCGTGGCATGAAACTGTATTCGTCAGGGGAGTGGATTTCACCATCTTTTATTCCAGTAACGCATCCTTTTTGAAGATCGGTGAGGTCTCTGAAGTTAGCGTATTTTCCAAAGCTGAACTCATGTGTAGGGTTGTACATTGCGAGGTAGGAGTGTTGTTGGCTACATCCTCCAATACCTGCCCCCTGTGATTTCGAGGTTGCAGTAATGACGTCGATACAAAATTCTGCATCACCTGGAATTCGTTGTCGTTCTTTAACTGGAAGTAGATGACTAGTACGCAGTATATTGTATCTATGGAACCCTTGGTAATTGAAGGCGTATGAAGGGAGTAGTTCGGACTCCTCATTTACCTCAAATACAGTATGACCCCCAGATGTTTTAAAAGCATATCCACCACCCTCGAGCGCTTCTTTACTGAGCTGGTCCCATGCGATTTCGTGTGATACTCCGTCGATAACGTATGGAATGAGTGGAACACCTTCTCTCGTCGCGTTAAGTTGTAGACGGACTTGAAAACAACCGTGGTGTAGGTGGTTTTTATCAATAAATTTCTTAAATTCTGAGTTCTGATAAAAACTATGGGAAATTTTAGCGCCGAGCTTTAAAATTTGCGCTTTCTCAATGAGCTGGGCTCTTTGTTCAGGCGTAAGTTCTTTTTTGTGTTTTTTAGTAAGGTGCATTGCATATGCATAAATCCGAAAAACATCTCGCTCGGTGTTCGCAAACTCGTGGATATTCATCCCTCGTATGTCTTTTTCTCGAAGGGATTGGATTGCAAGGTCTAAAGCATTATTAGCGTTGACGCAACGTTGAAATACAGTTGTGAAAGGGGATGGTATAACTATTTGAGAATGAGGAGCTTGTCCTAAATGAAAGTGGGGATTTGCATGGGCTCTATCGAGAGCTTCTGATATACCTCTTTCTACTAGGATTCCTGCCATTTATCTACCATGAGTTGCTTATCACTGGTAAATCATAGGCAGAGTCGGAATAAAAGTGAATCGAAAAGGGTAAAAAAAAGGTGGTAAATTTTTTAATATGCGATTGTTTCGCTATAGAGGATTTCTTCGAGCGCTTCGCAACAAGCTGGCCATTTTTTTCGCAAGTTTGCAAGGTTTAGAAGGACTTCAGTACTATTTTCATGCAACCAGTCTAGGTAATAGTCCATTCGGTCTTTCCAGATGCCCAAATCGCTAATCGCATGATTTTTTGCATCTTCTTTGAGGCATTCATTTTCTGCATCATAAAGCGTAGCGAGCAAAAAAAATGATTCAACACGTTGTTCAATTGAGCGCATACTGTGCCTTAAAGTGTAAAAATCTTTTTTTACATTAGTGGGTATTTTTTTAGAAGGTAAAGCTGAATTCAAAGTTGAAGACCGTTTGAGACCTCCAGGTATTTGCAAGCTCAATTCTGCGGTATAGACCCTCTATAAAACCGGTTGTGTTCTCAGTCCAGTTAATAGCAAAACCAGCTCCAAGACGGTTTTGGAAAAACCCTCTACGTTGTCTGAAAAAAACTTCGTCGTAAATATAAAAGGGCATCTTTGGTGTGATCATACAGATTGGAGTCATCAGTGTTGTACGGTTTCGATAGAGCCAAAAATCACGGATAATTTTTTTAGGAAAGGACTCTCTTTGAATCCAGTTTCTATTAGAAAGTTTCCAGTCTTTCATTGTTCTGAAAAAAGTGAGTGTTCCAATTCCAGAGTAGGCTTGAAACCAATTTCTCGTTCGCGCATTCTCAAGGCGGCTGGTATTTCTGTAGGCGGCGCCGAACTGAAGAAGAGGAATTGGTTTGTAGTTGATGAAAATTTGCGTAATTTGAGTATATAATTTGCTTGCATCGTTACCCCAACGCAGTTCTTCCGTGCAGCTGGCATTCCATTGATCATTGAATTTTCCGTAGACACCGGAGCGAAGCCATACTTGTTTGTCATGATCTTGATCAATGACTGCAAACAGACTACTAGTAAGCGTACACAAGAGAAAGAATAAGATTCGCAAATCCACTTTGGTTATATCCTAAAAATTGCCATTCGATTCCTCCAATGAGGCCGAGGTTTTGTGAGAAGTTATATTCAATTTCTGGAACAAATTGAAAACGCATTTTTTCATCGAACTCAAAAGGAATTCCAAAATCTGTTCCAACAAAGCGGTCCCGAGCAAGGTATCCGAAGTATGTCTCAAAAGCAAGTACCCACTTTTGTGTAAGACTAAATTCTCCTGAAAAATACGTAAGGAATTTGGCGCCTGGATTGACTGTCCCGAAGGTTTCCGGAATCCCTCCATAGACACTTTCTCCTCTTACATCAACGTCGGTATATCCGGTAATACCGAAGTTAGCGAGGAGTCTAAACGGATGCTCAGCCCACTGGGTAAAGGTTTTGCTAAATGCAAGGATCATTCCAACTTGAACGGCACCAGTTCCGCTAAAGTCAGTGGCTAGTCTATCTGTAACACCTCTGTCAAATTTTCCAGTGGGGAAGGTGAAATCAAATGCAATCCTAAAATTTGGAACCCACGTTCCAGGGAGTTCTCGAAGAATTTGTAGTCCAAATGAAGTAAAGAGGTCGGCAAAAAGAGTCTCTCTTTGACCATTTTGAATACTTGTGATCATCGTCGGTATAATCGTGAAGTCTAATCGATTGGTGAGCCCCCACTGAACGAGGAGCTGCTCAGAAAGGATGACCTGTTTATGTCTCAGCGGTATCAGCTTCCACTGATTATTAAAGTCACCATATCTATATAAGGCATTAAAGTATGGCTGAATGAAAAGCTGCCCCGGTGAAGCGTTACCTGCTGAGGTTGCGAGGAGTGTTCCAGTATACCATGGTTTGTAGGCTGCTTGATTAGGTTGACGTTCTTCGTCAGCAAAGGAGTAGCAGCATGTTCCAAGAAAGATAACCGCAGAAAGAAAGGTACTATTTTTCACTTGGCTTTGACCTGATAATTCGGAAAATAAACCACATGTTTACGGCAATAATTACAGACATAAACACATAAAAATAGGGGGCAGATGAACCGAGTCCACCACTAAATGCACAGGCGATGTTTGTCATTAAATGCTTCATAGACTCAAATGTAGGGATAATGATAGATAAAGATCAAGGGATGTTGAAACTTTTTTTGGTGCAGAGTGGCAAAACAAAAAATTACGCAAGCAGTTCATTTCAAAGCGATCTTAGGGTACGTAGGTATCTTAATTCATGTCCCCGGTGCAATGGCTCTTGCATCCATTGTTATAGCGCTCGTTTTTGAAGAGTTTTTCGCCATCATACCCTTTCTTTGTTGCGCATTTTTTTCGTTTAGTCTCGGACAAATTTTGTATCGTATTTTTTTTGAACCAAGAGCCTGTCACTTATGGGATGCGATGATTATCGCTGCGCTTGCATGGATCGTTATACCCTTCATGGGTGCCCTTCCCTATTATTGGATTGCCGAGCGCGCTGTTTTGCTTGGGGATTTTGCAACCTCGGTTTCTGAAATGGCAACCTTTCCGAATACGATGTTTGAGTCGTTTTCTGCGTTTACTTCAACGGGCCTCAGTGTTGTGGATCAGCCAGAGGTATTTCCTAAATCTTTCCAGTGGTGGCGTTCTTTTAGCTGCTGGATAGGAGGAACTGGGCTCATTGTATTTGTACTGTCGATCACTCAACCGGGAAGAGGTGAGTACCGTCTCTATTATTCAGAAGCTCGTAATGAGACTGTAGGGGAAGATGTTGGAGCTACGACGCGGATAATTGCGATATTGTACGCCATCTACACCATACTCGGAATTTTTGCGTACTATATTGCTGGAATGCCCTTATGGGAGGCTATCAACCATTCAATGACCTCTCTTTCTACAGGGGGATTTACAATTATTAGCTCAAGCTTTTCAACATACAATGATGGGATAAAGCTGATAGGTATTATTCTGATGCTCATCGGTGCAACGAGTTTTGCGCTCCACTATCGAATTATCAAAGAACGAAGAATCTCACTCCTTTTCACAAACCTCCAGCAGGCAGTATATCTGATCATACTTGTAGTGGGCGGTGGCGTATCCTACCTTTTGATGCATTATAGTGAACAATCGATTGGTGGGCTCAATGTATTGTTTAATTTCGTTTCTGCTTCATCAACATGTGGCTTTTCTGCATCGACTGTTGCCTTATACCTCCCTAATCTTAAGCTGATGTTGATTTTAGCAATGCTCCTTGGAGGGTGTGCCGGGTCGACAGCAGGAGGGATCAAGGTTCAACGCTTCCACGATCTCCTTGAAGGAGTGTATGTCAGAATGCAATCTATGACAGAGGAAAGGGAGCGGTATATAAAAGCAGTGAATTCTAAGCGCCCCACAAAGGCAGAGCGGTTTGGATTGCCGATGGGTCCAGCAGCGGAAAAGCTGTATGCTGCCGGCATCCTTTTGACAATGTGGATGGTGGGTCTATTCCTCGGCTGGTTTTTGATGCTTTTTGCTGTACCTCCATCACAGGCTCTCGATGTCTTTTTTGAGGTTTTTAGCGCAACAAGCAATGCGGGATTAGGTACTGGGATAATGGGCAGTCAGTTCTCAGATACAGGAAAATTTGTGTATATTGTCCTCATGTGGATCGGTCGGTTAGAAATTTTACCAGCATTAATTCTCATTTGGAGTATACTTTTCCCATTCGGAAGAAAGCGGGAAAGACGAAAGAATGCCGCCGCAAGGTAATTATTTTATTCGTGAAATTGCACTCAAAAATCGAGCTATGCTCGAAGTTGATGAGGCGCTCAATCTCTATTATCTCCTTATGGAGAGCTGTGTATTTGACGGAGATGTCGTTGAACTTGGATGCTACCGGGGGTTAACCGGTGTTATTCTCCAAAAAACGCTTGAGCAGTATGCTCCAGAAAAACAACTCTATTTATTTGATTCGTTTGAAGGGCTTCCTGAAAAACAAGAACCTGACCGCCTTTTGGAGCAATCATCGAAACATATCGTGAGTGATAATAGACGGATTGGAAAAGGGTGGTTTTCAACCTCGTATGAGTCAGTTATTGAATCGTTTGCCTTGTTTGACACCCCTCTTCCACACATCGTAAAAGGGTGGTTTTCGGAAACACTTCCTTCGAACCTCCCGGAAAAAATTTGCTTTGCTCACCTGGATGGTGATTTTTACTCCTCAATTTTTGATTCTTTAGAGGGCATATATGATCGACTATCCCCAGGGGGGATCGTTGTCATCGATGATTATTGCGATAATAAATTTCACGAAAGACCGAACGCTTATCCTGGCGTAAAAAAAGCATGTGATGCATTTTTGAAGGATAAACCTGAAACTGTACAATTGATAGCGTCAAGAAATGGATACCAAGGATTTTTCGTCAAAGAGACACCTAGCTGAGATAACTGAATCAGTAGGCCTTTTGTCACAACCGCCCACATCACACCTCCCACTGCCAAAAAAATGGCTACCACGTTCCCTCTCGTTTGGGCTTCGAGTTTTTCTTTTACCATTCGTACTGCTAGACCAAGGGGCTAAGAAAATAGCTCGAGTATTTATTCGCCCACCATTCAAAAAAACAGGCGAGTGCAAAAAGCGAGGGAATTGCTGCTATTATATCACCATGCGCAAACGAAGAGGAATAGCAGATAAGCTTCAGCGGTTTTGGATGATGCAAGTACATTCATTTTTCCTACGGGAAAAAGAGACATTCTCTGAAGGAGGAAACGAGTACTATCTTTTGGGGTGCTCTAATCTTCAGAAGGATGGAAAATGTAGCCAGTATAAACTGCGTCCTTCGATTTGCCGTGAATGGCCAATTATAGAAATCTTTGGTTACCCTAAGCTCTTGAAGGGATGTGGATATTGGTTTGTTGCAAAACGGAAAGAACACCAACATATTGTTCAGGAGTACTCCGATTCGTTTGGAAAAGGAAATGGCCAAGGAAAAAGCTCAGGGCTCCCCATTCTTAATGATCCCGTCTTCTACGTGAACGATCCTGTCCCCAAAAGAGAAGATTCGTGAGTCGTGCGTTACGACGATGAGTGCTCTGTTCTCTTTAAGGACATAATTTCTCAGTACTTCCATGACATGAGTGCCTGTTTCTGCATCAAGTGCGCTTGTCGGTTCATCACAAACAATAATTGAAGGGTCGTGAATACAAGCGCGAGCAATCGCAACTCGTTGCTGTTGTCCACCTGATAATTCGGTAGGGAAGGCGTTAATTTTGTCTGCCATTCCAAATTCTTCGAGGAAAAACCGCGCTTTTTCGAGGGCTTCTTTTCGGGGTGTTCCGTTGAGAACAAGTGGAATGGAGACATTTTCAATTGCAGTCAACATTGGAATCAAATTGTATGCTTGGAAGACAAAACCAATATTTTTACCCCGAAATTTCCCTTTTTTATCGTTATGCATTGCGTGGATATCTTCACCGAGTAGGACGCATTCACCTTCATCATGATTCAGGATTCCAGCTATGATTGAAATGAGTGTTGTTTTACCTGAACCGGAAGGGCCAACGATGAGGAGTAATTCTCCCTCATTGACTTCCAAGTCAACGCCTCTCAGCGCTTTTACAGCAGCAGATCCTTCACCAAATGTTTTTGTGACATTTTTACAAACAACTGCTGGCATATTTAACTCCTAAAAACAATGGCTGGATCAAGTTTAAACACTTTCCATAGGCTTATAACTGCAGCGAACATGCAAATAAAGAACATAGTTGTCCCGCTGAGCGCAAAGAGCTGCCATGGAAGGAGGAATGAGAGTTCTGTATTGAGTGAGTAGAATCCAAAAAGTGAGGCGGCTCCTATACCGATTCCCCATCCAATGCCCCCAACGATCGCCGCTTGTAAGAGCGTCATTTTTGTAAGAAGGGTGTTTGTCACTCCCATCGCTTTAAAGGTGCCAAGGTATCGGAGATTATCGAGAGTAAAGTTATAGAAAGTTTGCCCAGCAATCACAGTACCGATAATGAATCCCAGTAAAACGGCAACCCCGAAATTTAATGGGATCCCAGTCTTTTTCATGTAGTAATCTATTGTCAGTTTGATGAATTCCTGTTGGGTGTATGCAGCAAGGCCAGTCGTTGACTCAATACGTTGACAGACCTCTTTTGGATCAAGACCATCTTCTGTGTGTGCTAAAACAAATGAAAGCACCTTTCTCTCTTGAGGTGCATAGGTAATTGCGCGATTAAAGGTAGTGTATATAACAGGTTGGGTTTGAAATGTTCTTGTCACACGGCACTTTCCAACAACAATTGCACGATGGTCGTTGAGTTCAAGTTCATCACCAACAGCTAATGGAACATCATCCGTAGAGAGCTGTTTAGCCGCTCCAACCTCATTCACGATAACCGCATCCGGTTGTCGAAGGTCTGTAATACTCCCTTCGAGCATCCTTGGAGGTCCTCCAATGAGCGTGGCATCATCGATACCTAGAAATACGCACGATTGATAGTTCCCATTTTTTAGTTTTGCTTTGATGACACCTTTATAAAAGGGCACGGCCCATTTGACCCCATCAACGCTTCGTACGCGGTAGACTTGTGTTGTCTTAAGAGGTTTAGCATCGTTAATCTCTTGAAGGTTTTTGTCGACGACCCAAATATTTGGCTGTCTGGTATCGGTAATTAATCCATAGGTGCGGGACATAAGGCCAACAAAAATGGAGGCCTGTTGCACTATGATAAATGAGGCAAAGGAAAGACCAATTACAATCCCGATGTATTTAGCCCTGTCTCCCATCAACATTTTTATGGCATAGTAGAGCATTCCCACTCACCTCCGAGTGCCTTATAGAGAGAAACCAAATTGGTAAGTTTTTCCTGTAGGGTTTGGAAGAGGGTATCTTCTTCTTGCAATGCCTCAACTCGTTTGTTGATCACCTCTATGTAGTCAATATAGCCTGCATCGTATTGAGCATACATAAGTGAGAGCTCCATATTGGTCTCTCTAGTTGCTGCTGCTTGAAAGCTAGATGAGTCTTCTGCGGTTTGGAAGCCAGTGAGTGCTGATTCGACATCTTTAAGTGCGGAATAGACCGTTTTTTCGTAGAGATCAAGGGCTTCTTTCTGTTCATGAGATTTCACTTCGATATTTGCTCGAACACGACCAAACGTCAGGATTGGCCACCGAACACTTGGGCCAATATCCCACGCTCTTGCTTGGCGATTAAAAAGAGTGCCTGTTTCGCTTGATTCCTGTCGAAAACTTCCCGTGAGAGATACTCGAGGAAAAAGGTCAGCGACGGCCTCTCCAATACGGGCTGTTGCTGCAGCGAGTTGTCTTTCCGCTTTGCGAATGTCAGGCCTTCGTTTGAGAAGCTCTGCAGGAAGAAGTTGAGGTATAGGATCGCTTACTCGAGGTAACGGTGTAACCGAGGAGAGTAAATAAACCATTTGATCCGGTCGTTTCCCGACAAGAACCGCGAGAGCATAGAGCGTTTGGTTCACAGCTCTAATATGTGTAGGAAGAGCAGAACGAAGGGATGCGAGCTCAGCAAGGGATGCTTTTACATCAATGAGATCGATGTATCCCGATGCGTATTGAGCCTCTTTAAGTGCAGCCTGTTCTTTAATGAGTGCAATACGTTTCTGAAAATTGGAGACTCGATGCTGCTCAGCTCGAAGCTCAAAGTAGTTTCGAGCAATTTCAGACGTAACGGTTATATAGGTATCCCGCAGGTCCTCTTGAGCGACGCCGATTTCCGCTTTAGCAGCCTGAACACCACTTTTAACTTTGCCAAAAAAATCGAGTTCCCACGAAGCATCAAAGCCAAGTTGATAAAAATCTTGAAGTGGTGGGCCTAAGAAGGGGGAGTCAAAGAGTTCTTGAGAAAACCGCTCTCTTGTCCATCTGCCGATTGCATCAACCGTTGGGAAAAAATCACCTCTATTTTGAACGTAAAATGCCCGAGCCTTATACAGCCGTTCTAGAGATACCCGCATATCAAAGTTGTCGGAAGTACCATCTTGGATCAATTGTGATAGTGTGTCATCCCCAAATTGTTTCCACCATTCTTGCAGTGCAGCTGTTTGTTTTTCGTTTTCTTGGTTAATGAATTTACACGGAGTTTCTAAAACAGGAGGGGTATACTTTGGCCCAACTGAACATGAGACGAGAAAAAGCAATGTAAGGAGTGCAGCTTTATTCATTTTAACGGTTTCGCCTCGATATATACATCCATAATAAGCCCGACATACACTGGGTATTGACGAGGGTCAAACTTATAAAGTGCCTGTAATACACGAGTATCTACTCGTTCAAATGAATCACCTGTGTACGCTTTTTTGGGAATTACGAGTGGTTCGAATCTGACATAGGTAAGTGGGATTGCTATCTTACTATTACCTCGAACGAAAGCAGTTGCATTTGTTTTTGGCTCAAAACGCCATGCTTCATCCTGGTCGATATCTACTCGAATATACATCGGGTTTGTTGTTCCAAAGATTGCAAGGGGAGTAGACTGGGTAAGCTCGCTCGTCAGTTCCCCTACGCGAGCATTCATTTGAAGAACAACTCCATCGACTGGAGCACGAATAACAGATCTACGTATTTCATTTTGGACTTGCTCAACCGAAGCTTCAGCCTGTGCAACAGCAGCTTTTTGTATTTCTAGGTCTCGAATCCACGCGCCTGAGGTCAAAAGCTCTAGATTTCCTTTTGCTTCTTCATATTTTGCTTGGGCAGCTGCCAAAGTATGTCGTCTAATCAAGCGTGTGTTTTCTGAAACAGCTCTTTTGTCTGAAATAGCTGATATTATCCGGTATTGATCGAGTTGGTTTTCATACTCAGCTTTCGCCGCTTCCATCGAAGCAATTGCTGGTGGAACTTCTTCTTTTCTCGGCTCATGGATCATTTTAGAGTATTCGTTAATGGCAACTTGTAGCGCATACTCTTTTTCTTCTTTTTGTTTTTGTAATTGTGTTGTGTTGAGCTCAAAGAGTGGAGCGCCTGCGTCAACTTTTGCTCCCGCAGTAACGAAGACTTTTGAAACAATTTCAGGAAAGGGGGCTCCGATTGCAATATTTTCAGAACTTGCTTCGATAACACCGGCTCCGGCGATAAAGTGAGTATATGGTGGAGTTGGAGGGGGAAATTCAATCGGAGGAAGTGGAGGCTTCTCCCTTCCTATTACAACCATCACTAAAGCAAACAGAACACCTAATCCTGCAAGAATTGGCAGAATTACTTTTCTGAACATTGTTTTTCTTTCCTCTTTGCACCCTCAAACCCTATATAAACTTAATTAATATTAATGACTACTTGTAATTTTTTAATAAAATACATGTCGTCAGAAAGTGCCTCGAGAGTGTTAACAGAAACAATATTGCCAGAATTAATTAACTGTTTAATCGATAGTTGTTTTTTCGTTTTTGATTTGACCGGAGTCACAATGTTTATCTGTTCGTTTTCGATAACATTATCATCAAAAAAAAGAGAGATATGCTCATCAGATACTGGCATTATCTTTGCATGAGCAGAAGATTCTTTATGCGTATTCCAAAATATGAAGTCATCTTGAACAGCAATAAACTTTTCTTGGAGAGCCTTTTGTAAAAGTTCTTCGTGTTCAACTTGTTCTCCATCGAAATAGAAAGCGCCGCTACGCGATTTAAACTGAGGAATGTCTTTAAGCGCTAATTCTTCGAGTACGGCGTGGAGATCAGATCCAAACGTTCTGAAGATAATGGTATAGTCAACTTCATTTTCTTCTAAAAACGAGATGAGAGAAAAATAAGAGGGAAAAATTGAACTTTGAAGGGCGGATACTTTAGCGACTAGGTCATCGTACTTTGTAAACAGTGAAGGAGAAATTGGATAGTTATGTTCCTTCGCGAGCGCTAAAAATGAGTGAATGGTAGCTCTTCTTTTGCTTCTCAAGGCTTTGTCAGATCGGTTGCCTGGAAGAAGGTGGTTGTACACGTAGGAGTAAAAATCTATGGGATCTTCGATTGTTGTATCCCAACATGCTTTTGTTTCTTTAGCCAGGCAAAGGTTTACAAAGTCCTCTGCGGTATATTGTTGCGTGCTATCATGGGCAATGATGGTTCGATTTATATCCATGTGAATTATCACTTTTCCGAAAAGCTGTGTGGATACGAGAAGGAAAAGAGCGAACAACTGTCGCATATTGAACCTTTGCCATTTTATGATAAATAATCGTATACTCTAGCTATGTTTCGAAAAATTTGCTATTGCATTTTCCTCCTTTCGACGCTTGTTGCATCTGCTGATCAAGTGATATGCATTCATGGATTTATGCGTACAAAGCGAATGATGAAGGTGATGTGTTCACGTCTGAACGAGCATGGATATTCATCTATTTCGTACGGGTACAACTCGAGAGCAAAGACGATAGAAGAACATGGCCGTGAGTTTGCTACGTTTTTGAATGAGCGTGCGCAGCAATTTCCAAATGAACCAATTCATTTTGTTACCCACTCGATGGGTGGATTGGTTTTGCGCGCAGCGATGAATGATCCTGCATTCCCTATAGAGGGATTTTCGGGGTGTTCAGTTTTGATCGCGCCGCCTAATAAAGGTTCGCGATTTGCCAGGACCCTTCATCGTTTTCCTCCTGCTCGACTTGTACTTGGTGACAAGGCAGGAAAACAGCTTCAACTTTTCACAGAGGAACATATCATTGCCCTCGGATCGTTTCCAACTGAGTACCCAGTTTTGGTCGTTGCCGGTACGAAGGGCTGGAACCCCTTTCTCTATGGACCGCATGACGGGAAGGTACTGGTTGAAGAAACGTGGCTAGAAACACCTCATGATAAAATGCAGGTAAAAGCGAGACATCCATTTATCTGTTCCCACCCAAAAGTGGTGGAAAAAACTATTGAATACATTAACAAATTTCGGAGTGACATGAGTTACCAAACTACCTATTTGAAAGACTACCGGAAACCAGACTACACAATCACAGACGTAGCATTAATTTTTGAGCTTGATGCAACGAAAACTCGCGTTACGAATACGATAAAAGTTGCTAGACAGCTTGAAGGGGCAAATAACCTCGTTTTACATGGCGAGGATATCGAACTTGAATCCGTTCACATAAATGGAGAAAAGGCATCATACGATCTCGATACGGAAAAGCTGACTATCCATAACGTACCGGAAGCGTGTGAAATCACTATTGTGAACTTTACAAACCCGAAGGCCAATTCTCGACTTGAGGGACTCTACATGTCTAGTGGGATGTTTTGTACTCAAAACGAGCCGAACGGATTTAGAAGGATTACTTATTACCTCGATCGTCCAGATGTCATGGCAAAATTTACAACGAAGATTATCGCTGATAAAGGGAATTTTCCAATCTTACTTTCAAATGGTAATTGCATCGACAGCGGTGACCTTGATAGTGGAAAACATTTTGCAACATGGGAAGATCCATTTCCGAAGCCAAGCTACCTTTTTGCACTTGTTGGCGGAGACTTAGAGCATATTGAGGACAGCTTTACAACGGCTTCTGGTCGAAATGTTGCGCTCCGAATATATTCTGAGGAAAAATATTTAGGAAGGCTCTCACACGCAATGGAGTCACTAAAAAAATCGATGAAATGGGATGAAGAGCGATTTGGATTGGAATATGACCTCGATATTTTCATGATTGTTGCCGTTGATTCGTTCAATGCAGGTGCAATGGAAAACAAAGGGCTTAATATTTTCAATACCTCGTGTGTGCTTGCAGATCCAAAAACAGAGACAGATGATAATTTCCTGCGTGTTGAAGGTGTTGTGGCGCATGAATATTTTCACAATTGGACAGGGGATAGAGTAACGTGTAGAGACTGGTTTCAGCTCACACTTAAAGAGGGTCTTACCGTTTTCCGAGACCAAGAGTTTTCCTCTGATATGAACTCTAGAGGAGTGAAGCGAATCGAAGACGTTATCGAGATGAGGAATCGACAGTTTCCTGAAGATGCAGGCCCAACAAGTCACCCTATCAAGCCAGATTCGTACATCGAAATTAACAATTTTTATACAGCAACTGTTTATGAAAAGGGAGCTGAAGTCATCCGGATGATTCACACCTTAATTGGTGAAGAGCTCTTCCGCAAAGGTATCGATACCTATTTTTCGTTATATGATGGTCAGGCTGTGACTACAGAAGATTTTGTGCATGCGATGGAGGTGGCTTCAGGAAAAGACCTTACGCAATTCAGGAGATGGTATCATCAAAACCATACACCGGTTATCGACATAAAAACCCAGTATGATGAACCAACTGGCACTGCCTACCTCACAATACGTCAATTGAAGCTGCACGATCGTGAGCAAGAGCCGTATCATATGCCACTTTCGATTGCACTTTTGGATAAAAATGGTTCAATCATCCGTGAAGACGTGCTAGAAGTGACAGAAGAAGCCCAAAATTTCTCATTCGAAAACCTGACCGATCAGCCAGTGTTCTCAATCAATAGAAACTTTTCAGCACCTGTTATCATTCATTCTGACCAAACTGAGGCAGACTATGCTCACTTGCTTGCGCATGAGAAGGATCCATTTTCTAAATGGGAAGCAGGTCAACAACTTGCCCTAGAAAGAATCCACGTAGCGCTTCAGGAAGGAACCTTAGATGGGCGCGCCATTGCTGGTGAAGCTTTCACACAGGCGTATGGAACGCTGTTAAGAGACACGACACTTGATCCGGCCTTTAAAGCGCTTGCTCTGAGCCTACCTACCGAAACGGAGATTGCACTTTCCTATGAAACGATCGATTTTGATGCGATCCATCAGGTAAGAGAAGCCCTTCTCCACCACCTTTCGGTTACCTATCAGGATGAGATACATCAGCAGTATCAGGGATTTACATCGGAAGGAGAGTATGCACCAACACCTGACCAGGTTGGAAATAGAAAGCTTCGACTTTTTCTTCTCTCACTAATCAGACGAACTGGTGATGTTCAGACGGTGTATAACCATTATAGAAATGCTGAAAATATGACTGATCGGTTTGGAGCTTTAGCCCAAATAACGCATTTTGAGGGTGAGGAAAAAGAAGCTGCTTTTGCTGATTTCTATGAGCAAGCAAAACAAGACCTTCTTACCTTTAACAAATACCTCGTTGCAACTGCAGTTTCCTCTGCACCAGGCACATTGGAAAGGGTTAAAAAAGTAGTGACGGATCCTGTATATGATATGAATATTCCTAACATGAACCGATCACTTCTCGTCGCGTTTACGCAAAATTACCCACGTTTTCATGCTGCAGATGGTTCGGGGTATACATTCCTCTGTGATATGTTGCTACAACTCGATAAAATTAACCCAGCTGGTGCTGCACGAGTAGCGAGTGGTTTCAAACTCTATAAAAAACTCGATCCGGTTCGACATGAGCAGATGGGTTCTCAATTAAAGCGGATGATCGAGACAGATACTTTGTCAGAAAACCTCTACGAAGTTGTTTCGAAAACATACAATCAATAAAAGTTCAGTTTCTTAACCTGCAAATCTCTTTCTGATTTGCAGGTTTACCTAAAAAAAATGTTGCTGTAGTATTGTCCCTCGCTTCGGAGATGCTCTTCTGAAGTGATTGAGGGAAGATATTTTCATAACCGATTTATTCCGTGAGATGTCGCGGGCGCTTAGTCGTGTAAGACAGTGGAAATTCCTGTTTTATCTGCGTGTCCGTAAAGCATATTTGCTTAATGTATCTCATACAGTAAGCGTGTACTACAATTAGGATGACTATGAATTTTTGGATACGATTATTTTCCCTGCTGCTTGTTCCTTCGTTTTGCTTTGCAACTCCAGTGACATACGTATATTTTGGCCAGAAATGGGCTGATCATTTTCATGAAGAATATACGGAAGAAGATAGAGCGGCATTTATGATGGGGGTAGTGTTCCCCGATATTCGGTATTTGAATATCAAAATGCCAAGGGAGCCAAACGCTTCTGATATTACAAAATCGCTGGTTCTAGATGAAGAAAATCCCTTTGAACAAGGAAGGCTTTTTCATTATTTCTTTCTGAATTTCCGCGATAGCGTTGTTGAAGAACTTTCCCTTTTTGATAAACTCACAAACGCACCTGAAGATAATCGAGATCTTCTTCTTATGCTATTAGAAGATCATAATTACTTTGATGAGATCGACCGGAATGGAGTGAAATCCTATTTTCAAAATGTTATTGAAGATGAGGAGTATACCGGTGTTCCATACCACACGCTTCGTACGTGGCATCGTATCGTTACTCAATACTACGGAATGTCTGCATTTGCGATCGTCCGCCGCTTAAGGCAATTTGATTTTGGTATGTTTGGAGCTTCAAAAGAAACAGTTGCAGAATGGGCAAGAGAGTTTCCCGCGCTTTTAGAATCGGACGCCTTTCAGGTATATGTGGCTGATTTAGAAGCTGGATTTGAGCAGTTTCTCGACTAACGTATAAATCCAATCGAACGAAAGTGATCTTCGTTTTCGAAGATATATGCTGGAAAGGTTTCGTCTATCTTTACATATGGGCCCTCTTCGATGAGGGCTTTAAATGTCTCTAGTTTTTTCGCTTCTTCAGTATCCCTTTCTACAAGCGAGTAGGACATCAGCTTCGTTATGTATTTTTCGTACCCTCCAATTGATGAAAAATGCCATCCAGCATCTGGGATCTGTCGAGTGATTGGGCGGAGAGCTCGAACATCAGAAAATGAGGCATTCCGTAAATATTTAAACGTTGTTACGACTGAACCCAAAAATTGTCGATGAAATCGATTCAGATAGTATTGGTATTCATTCATAATTGCCCCAACGTGTTCTACCTTTCCTTTCAGGATTGGAAGTGCCATTCTTCTGATCATAGGTCCTTTAATAATTTCATCTACGTCTGAAAGCATAACGATATCTGTATCATCTGCACCTGTCAGTCCATCTTTGAGGCGATCTCTTTGCATCTGCTCTCGAGTAAAGGGGATATCTGTATCGATATGTCCTTTGATAACCACATGAATGATTTTATCGAGGTATTGAGTAAATCGCTCTTTGTTTTTCTGAAAAAAGAGTGGTTTTGGATTTCCACGGAATGTTTCTTCCGCTTCTGCAAGGACAAAATAGTCAACGTATGGGTCCATTTCGTGAAGACGGATTTCGAGGATATCAAGCTCATTAAAGAATAGGAAACAGTCGTAGATTTTTCCCTGTGAAAAGAGGGAAGTAGAAAGAAGCAGACAGAGTAGAAATCTCATAACGAGTCCTTTACAATTTTTCTTGTTTGGTAATCAAAAAAAGCAATTTTCGTCGATGCCTGAATGACAACTTCCTTATCTCTCATCACATTATAGTAAAAAACTCCCGAACACGGTTTAGTTTGTGTGTAGTGGAGGTGAAATGAAAGCTCATCGCCATGAAATGCTTCCTTACGATACTTTACCTCGAGATGGGTAACGAGAATGTTTCCTTCTGTTTTCCCTTTGCTTTTCAGGTACCTGACTCGAGCTTCATGGAGAAGAGAAACTACCTTGTCATTTCCTAGATGGTTTCCATAATTTATGTGCTCAATACAGACGGGAATCACTGTAGAAAATTCAAATTCGTGTGGAAAATCATTCATAAAAATACGTCGTTTTGTGCAGAATGTATACTATGGAATCAATTCATATGTCATTACTTTTCCGACTCGGGACCGCTTTAGGAATTTGCGTAGTTGGATATATTGTTGCATTTTTGAGTCGCTGGGGATTTCAGAAAGCGTTCTTGCGTGTTCGCGGTGATGAAACGGTCGTAGTTTTTTTAAGTCACATATTTTTCTGGATTATCTTTACGGCTTCATTAATCACTGCAATCAACCAGACAGGACTCTATACAACATCATTTGTTGCTGCGTTTGGTGCTGTTTTTGCGGCGCTGATTATTTCATTGCAAAAGACGTTAGCTAACTTTGCCGGTGGAGTTATTCTTCTTCTTCAAAGGCCATACAAAATCGGTGATCGGTTGTCCGTTTTGAACATCGAAGGAAAAGTGGTTGAAATGAATGTCTTTTCAACGAGACTCGATATAGATGGAAAGTCAGCTATCATTCCGAATGGAGTAATTTCGAGCTCTCCTATTGTAATCGAAAGAAGTAGAAAAAAAGGGGAATAATCCCCCTTTCTTATTGACGTGTTGCTTGATCTAGCAGCTCTTGATATCTAGCTGCTGCTTTGGTTGCCTCTGTTCCGGCTCGTACGCAGGCTTTCGACATTGTTTTTTCGAGCGAAGTACCTGGTTGAATTCCAAGGATTGAATTTACCATTTTGGTGAATGTATCCTTAAACACCTCATCTCTCGTGTTTTCTACAAAGACTTTTGCCAATGAAGATGCTCTTGGATGTCGTTTCAGAATTTCGCTGCCTTCTTCCATTTGTCTGACCATTGATTCAGCCATTCCTGATATTCGTCTGATCGCTACCTCTTCAACTCTCCCTGCGAGCGCTCTCCGTCCCTGAGATGCTGCACCTGCCATTAAGGCTCCGGCTATAGCTACTCCAGATAGACGTGAACATGCACGTACTGCTGCCATAATAATCTCTCCTCTCTTTCCCCTAAGACTATTATAGCATATTTTAGCGTAATGTTAAATAATTATTTGAATCTATAACCTGCTGATAGTTAGTAGGTTAAATGAAACCAAAAAAGATTTTAACACGTTGAAAATCAGTGGGTTAAAAAGGAGAGAAAGGAAGATATTTTTTTGGGGACTTTATAAATGAAATTTGCCCAGAAGAGGACTCGAACCTCCACACCTTGCGGCACCAGAACCTAAATCTGGCGTGTCTACCAATTCCACCATCTGGGCAAATGTCTTCTTCCCAGCAGTGGGAATGAAGATGTCAATAAGATACAACTGTTTAGGACTTTCTGTCAATTAGGGTGTCATTTTTTTCTACATTTCTGTATGATCCTCGTCTTATGAAACCAAAAGAACTTAAATTTCCATTTAGCTTTGAAGAGAGAAAGCCTCACTTAGGGGATGGCATTTTGTTTGTCCCACGCTACTATGACCAGCATGAAGCGTTTGAGCTCCCTCCATTTTACACGTTATTCAAGAACAACAATCCGGTACACGTAGAATACTGTAGCGGGAACGGTCTATGGATATGTGAACGCGCGCAAGCGATGCCTGATAAGAATTGGATAGCTGTCGAGAAAGATTTTGAGCGAGTACGGAAAATCTATGCAAAGAAAAAGAACCAGGGGATTTCAAATCTCCTCGTAGTTTCAGGCTTTGCAGAACCATTCGCTAAGTATTATCTTCGCCCTGAATCCGTTCAGATGAGTTATATTAACTTTCCTGATCCATGGCCAAAAGATAGGCACGCTAAACATCGAATTGTACAGCAGCCATTCATGCAAGAAGTCCTTCGAACAACGACCCTTACAGGGGAGATTCATTTAGTTACAGATGATAAACCCTACGCCCAGCAAATGAAAGTGGTGATGGGGCAGTTAGAGAACTGTGCTCGAGTAGATTCTGATGAGCACCTTCCTGAAGGTCATACATATGGCGTTTCATGGTTTGAACGACTTTGGAGATCAAAAGGAAGAGAGATTGTACATTTACAATACATGCGAGAAGATGCTTTATGTTTGTCGAAGTAACACCTACCTCTATTAAGTTTGATGGAAAACGAAGCTATTGCGCGATTTCAAAGGAGCCGACTGACGCTTCTTCAGCAAACGTAGCCCTTGTAACCCTCCCAGCAGGTAAACGTAGTGATTACGCCTGGGAAGCAATGCAGGAAGAGGCTTTTTCGCTCTACATGAAAGGGTACAAAATCCTTTGGGAACTTCAGTTTGATAAAGACCCTACTGAGACGAGAGACCCGTTGTATCAACCGCTGATTGAGCATAGCGTTGCACATTTCACTGACACGGTGTATCCCTCTGCTAAAAAGTATTCAATGGGCGTTATCCTAGGTCGCTTTACGGCTGACTGGATGAAGTCGACACGACTTTCTCCGGTTGATTGTAATGATTTTTTGGAAGTATCGGGATATAAGTCATTTTCTGAAGCGTCTGCATCGCAATTAGGCGCACTGCATATTGCACGTTTTATGAACGAGCAGCTTGCAGCCGACTTGCAAAGAGCCGCAGCTCGATTGCCATTAGAACTTCCGTCATTTGGCGTATTTACCGAAGCAGAGTCCCTTTCGTATTCTGAGGAAGCATATTTACTATCGCCAAGTGTTTTTGAATTCATTCATCCAATCTATAGACCCAACTGTGGTGTTCCACTTTTTGGATATGATAGCATGGGAATGGCTGGAAGTCTTGGGTGCTCTTTTTCTGATCAAGCAGCACCACCACAGGTAGGTATCATGCTGCCATCGTTTGAACATCTCTCAGACTCCTTTCTCCCTGTTCTTGAAGAAAGCCTCGTAAATGCACCGCATCCAATTAGAGTAATTCCTGAGGAAAAAGTGGTTGAAATGTGGGAAGAGTTAGAAACGCTTGTCTACTTTAAAGGAATGCTCTCAAACATTGGCTCGAGAGCATTACAAGGTTTCTTCGCAGCCGGTGGAAGCTGCTTTGAATATGGTTTACAAAAATGGGAAAAATACGTTCCTCACTCTTGAGGTGGGGAACCCGAATCTTCACAGCGACGAAGTCGTGCGTCGATGCTAATTTTGCCCGCTCCAATCAGTAAAAATTGAAAGCTCGTAAATAATACCAAAAGTGGTAAAAAGCGTTTCATAAATGGATCAGTTGTGTGCACGAAGATAATTGCTGTAAGCACAACCGCCATGACACAAAGTGACCCCCAACGCGTGAAAAAGCCAAGTACTAACGATACTCCGCCAACTATTTCTAAAATTCCAGCCAGAACAGCAAAGAAATGAGGCATTGGCAATCCAATTTTCGTTACAAGCTCAATCATCTGTTCTGATGGTGGGATCTTCATCAATCCTACAAAGATCATTGCCAGTCCTAAAAAGACCCGCAAAATAAGAAGTGCAAAATTCGCAAGTCCACTAGGAATGCAAACGCCTCCGAAAAAAAAGTTACGCATGGTTATTACCCTCCGATGCTTGTTTTTTAGCTTCTTCAACCACTGCCTCAAACGTCTTCTTTCCATTAGTAACGTCTTCGATTGTGGTCATGAACACATCAACCAAATAGACGATATTCATGATGATGAATTCGATAACGTCTGAATTGATCCCTTTTGTAGTTCCAGAATTAACATGGTGGAAAGCGACTACTTCATCTGCCTCAGAAAGCATGAGCCCTGGCATAATTAAAACCTTATTGAGCAAGTTAGTGAGGCGAGCAGTATCTTGTATTGTTTTTTTATCAACTTTGAATGGGAATGCAAAAAAAGTATGAAGCAGGTAGTGGGTTGGCCCATTTTCACCTTCATCGGTTGGGTTTTCAATGATTCGCAGCTGTACTGTAAGTGGTCTTTTATCGTAGTCAGCACCAAGTGGAACATAGAGTTGTTCAAATGGAATAGAGTCAGTTTTTTCTTGTGGCTGGGATGCTATTCCTTTTGTTTTTAGAAATTCTTCGACTTCGCTTAAGGTTTTACATTCCATTGACATTGTGCTCCCTGTTCATGTTGCACTCATCATGTAGACAAGATATTCTGTGTTATGGGCATTGTAATAAATGTACAATTCCCGGTTACTGACATTCACATACAGAATATAGCGATGGTTTGCAAGCAGATAATGAAAATTTTAAAAATTGGAAGGGAAAGGAAAAAGATTCGGGGTAGAGGGATTCGAACCCCCGACCTACTGCTCCCAAAGCAGTCGCGCTAGCCAAGCTGCGCTATACCCCGAAACTTGTCTCTTTGCTTTTCTCAAACAAAGATGGCAAAAGAGTACAAAAAAAATGAATTTCCCTCAAGAGATTTGTCGATATTTCGCAGAGAATAAAAAATTCTTGAGCTCTTCCCGTTTTTTTGTAATAAAGAAAATTCTTAAATGAGCTCGAAAAAAGGTACCTATGACTGATTTTATCTCGCTGCAAGCATATGCAAAGCTAAAGGATCTTGCAGAAAAACCAATTGATCTAACAAAAAAAGGAGTGTTTACTCCTAAACGATTCGAAGAGTTTTCTAAATCGGCCCTAGGCCTTAAGCTGTTTTATGCAGGACAAAGAGTGACGCAGGAAGTCTATTCGTCGCTGCTCGAGCTCGCAGAAGAGACGAATGCTCTCAAAAAAATGGAAGAGATGCAGGGCGGAGAAGTTGTTAACCACATCGAGGGTTTTGAGAGTGAAAATAGACGTGTTTTACACACGGCTATGCGAGATTTTTTTGACCACAGAAACGAATCTGAACCTGCTAAAGAAGCGACAGAGCTTGCGTACCAAGAACTCGAAAAGCTAAAGGCATTTCTTGATGTGATTGAGAAGGAACGATATACCGATCTGATTCAAGTTGGTATAGGGGGATCAGAATTAGGCCCGAAGGCAATTTATATGGCGCTTAAGGCATTTTCAAAACCAAATAAGAGAGTGCACTTTATTTCTAATGTTGATCCAGATGATGTAGCAGGAGTGATAAGAGAAGTTGATCTCAAAAAAACGCTGGTTGTTATTGTTTCAAAGTCAGGTGGTACGCTTGAGACAAGAACAAATGAAGAGCTCGTCCGAGAACGATTTAAGAAAGAAGGTATCGATCCAGTTAAACATATGATTGCCGTCACAGGAAAAGGAAGTCCTATGGATAATCCCTCCGTGTACCGCGAGTCATTTTATATGTGGGATTATGTTGGAGGCCGGTATTCTGCGACCTCAATGGTTGGGTGTGTTGCGCTTTCATTTGCACTTGGTATGGAAAAGCTCCTTGATTTTCTTCGCGGCGCTTCCGCAATGGATAAACATGCTTTAGAAAAAAAGCCGGAAGAAAACCTTCCTTTAACGGCGGCGCTACTTGGAATTTGGAACAGAAACTTCCTCGGTCACCATACATGTGCGATTCTGCCTTATTCACAAGCAATGGTTCGTTTTTCGGCACATCTGCAGCAGCTTGATATGGAATCAAATGGAAAGCGAATTGATAAAAATGGAAAGGCGGTTACTTTCTCTACCGGCCCAATTATTTGGGGAGAACCAGGTACCAATGGCCAACATTCATTTTATCAATTAATTCACCAGGGTACAAACGAAGTCCCGGTAGAATTTATCAGTTTCTTAGAGACTCAATACGGAGAGGATCTTGAATTCAAAGGAACAACCTCTCAACAAAAACTCCTCTCAAATGTTTTTGCCCAGTCTATTGGTCTTGCAACGGGAAAACAAAGTGATAATCCTAATAAATTGTTTCCAGGGAATCGGCCTAATAGCTTGATGATGGCAAAAAAATGCGATCCCTACACTATCGGTGCACTCCTCGCCTATTATGAACACAAAGTCGCTTTTCAAGGGTTTATATGGAATGTGAATTCGTTTGACCAGGAAGGAGTTCAGCTTGGTAAAGTGCTTGCAAATCAAATCATCGATTTATTTGCTGCTGAAAATGGAGCACGTGAAGCTGAAGAATACCCACTTGGAAAATTCTTAATCGATCAGATTACAAACTTTTAAGCGAGGTTATTGCCTCACTTTTCCTCGCTGTCTTGCCTTGAAGATAAAGAATGGCAGGATCGTAAAAAATGCCGTTCCTCCAATAACCATGCACTCATAGGCGATTATGCTGCCAGTGCGGAGTGTTTTTGGAGGGATAAGCCCTGCAATACACCCTGTTACACATGCGAGCAATCCTACTCCACCAATTATGATAGCACCAGCAATACCGCCTGGCAGCATGAAGTGACGTTTTACGTGCGCATGCGTGATTCGGAGCTTAATCAGCGATGCGAAAAGTCCAATATAGACAAAGAGTGCAAGCTCACCTGTAATCACTGATAGTACCCAGTACGAGCTGCTTACCGTTGGGAGAAAGAGAAAGGAGGTACTGAGTATCGAGACGATTACTCCTTGTGCGATCAAAATCGGCACAGGTACACCTCGAACCGATTCTTTACCTAATCGAATTGAAAGGTTGCTTTCACGGATTGCGATCATAAGCCCTTTACTAGGCCCTAACACCCAAGCTGACATATTTCCTATCGATCCGATGATAATACAAAGAGCTAGAAGAGGAAGGAAGCCCGTCGCATTGAATTTTGAGAAAAATATATCATACGCTTGAAGGAGTCCGCTCACAACATTGAGTTCCTCCCGGGGAACAACTATCGCGATAGAGAGGGAAGAAAGGACAAGCGAAATAATGATGATCACGGAAGAAATGATGATCGCTCGAGGAAATGTTGTTTGCGGCTTTTTGACTTCATCAGCGTGTACTGCACTCATTTCAAGGCCCATAAGACCAAAGAGAAGTGCAATGTAGAATGAGATATCGTCGAATGCCACTTGAGTCGGCAAAAATGAGGAAAGGCTAAATTCAATTTGCGGAGTATACCCCATGGCAATCCAGCTAATCCCAAGGAAAATTATTACACCCATTGGTAAAAGTGTTCCAATGAGCGCTCCAATTCCGCTGAACAGGCTGGAGGTTCTCATTCCGAAAAAGTTTAGAAGCGTCGCTCCCCAAAAAATGAGAAGAACCATCCAGAACATGTACCACTTACTGTCCACCAGGGTCGGATCGACAATGTATGCAACCGCACCAGCTAGGAACGAGAGAAGTGTAGGATACCAAACGACATTATAGATCCATTGAAGCCAAATGACTACAAAGCCCCAGCGAGGTCCAAATGCCTCTGTAACCCATACGTATATTCCACCTCTTTTCGGCCATCCTGTAGCTAGTTCCGCTGCGGCAAACCCACTCGGAATGAGAAAAGTGATGGCAGCAATAAGATAGAAAAAGACGAGGGAAAATCCATACATCGCACTAAAAGGCAGTGATCGGAGGCTATCTACAGCAATAATATTAATCATGACTACCGCAAATAGTCCGAGGCGACTTCGCATTGTATCTCCTTTTCTAACGTATCAGTTTAAAATTAGATGAAATAGACTAAAATTCTCGCTTTCTGCGTATTTTTTTGCAAAGTGATTATGCGCTTTTATAGACTTGAGGCTGTTTCTGGAGCAGTATTTATGGTGTGGGCAAAGAGATCGGCCGGAAATTGGGTAGAAGAAGGGGCTGTAAGGATAACTTGAGGAAAGGAAAGAAGGGTTTCGACAAACCGTTTTGTCCGTACTTCATCAAGGTGTGCCGGACAGTCGTCAACGCAGAACAGGGGAGGTGAGTCAGCTTGCTCGTAAAGGAGCTTCCATTCACTGCATTTGAGCGCGGCTAAGCAGGTTCTTTTTTGCCCTTCTGAGGCATATGTCTTTGCATGCCTCCCATCTAGCTTGACTGAAAAATCATCTCTATGTGGGCCTACATTTGTATTTTGATAGAGTAAATCTTTATCAAGATTTTTCTGTAAACATGCTTTGTAATCATCGAGAGAAGAGACATTCATCGAAGGGATGTATTCGATACTCATTTCATGCTCTTGGGGTGATAAAAGCGAGTGGTAGTCAGTAAGTATTGGCGCGAGCTTTTCAATGCACTGCTTTCTCGCCTGGATCAGGTATAAGCCAGAAATCGCAAGCTGCATGTCCCATGAGCTAAGCTGCGCTGTCAATTTTTTTTTGAGCAGAGCATTCCTCTGTTTTAAAGCTCGTGTGTACCTTGTGAGGTGGTGCAAATAGATCGGAGAAGCTTGAGAGAGCAAAATGTTCCAAAATCGACGACGATCAGCTGGAGCTGCAGTTATAATACTCATATCGCGCGGAACATAAAATACGGTTGGGAAATTCCCTAGTACGGCCGAAAAGTAGGAGTACTCGTTCGTATTGATTTTCGTTTTCTTCTGAGTTCCATCAAACTGAAGCGTCATTTTTGTAGGAAGCCCCTTTTTATCGATACGTCCATCGACAGAGAAGCCTTGGGCATTATAGTTGGTCATCTCGCTTGTGCTTGCATTACGAAATGACCTTCCCGTAGAAATGAGAGAAATAGCTTCTAATATGTTCGTTTTTCCAGACCCATTAGGTCCGAAAACCCCATTAATCCCAGGGGAAAATGAGAACACTTGATCATCGTAGTTTCGAAAAGTATATAGTCTCAGTGCTTCAAGCATGATTGAGGCGCATTGGCATAATGACAAAAAGCGCAGATGATGAGTCTGTAATTTTTCCAGGGTTATAGGAGTCTGAAAGGCTAAACTTTACCGTCTCATCTTTACAGTGACGCAGAATGTCTAGGTAAAATGAAGGATTGAATGCTATTTCAAGCTTTTCGCCTGAATAGTCAACCGGCATACAAACTTTTCCTTCTCCAATCTCACTGCTTGTCGCCATAAGATGGAGTTCACCAGGATTGAAAACGAAATGGACTGAATTACTTCTATCACTCGTGAAAAGGGAAACCTGTTTCAAAAGAGAAATCAACTCATCTTTATGGAGCTTTATTTCAACAGAGGATTCACTCGGAATGACTCTATCCACGTCTGGGAATTGACCTGAAAGAAGTTTTGTCATCAGGGTGATTGGGCCAAGCTCTAGCGAGATCTTGTCTGGTTGTAAACAGATTTTCGCTGGCTTTTCACTGTCGAGGATTTTCACCACTTCTTCAACGGCTTTCAATGGAATAAGAAACTCTCCGGAGATATCAGCTTCCTCGATTGGTGTATGGATTTTAGCGAGTCGCTTTCCGTCTGTTCCAATAAATGTTGCTTGCGCATCTTCGAGCTTCATGAGTACGCCATTTAGCACGTGTCTACTGTCATCTCGCGCAGCGGCGAATGCAGTTTTTGTAAGCATGTCTTTCAGTGTGTCGCTTTCAAGCTCGAAACTGTTTGAAGAAGAGAAATCTGGAAGGGAAGGGAATTCGCTTTTATGCATGCCGTTGAGTCGGAATCTCGATGAATCCGCTGTGATGTATGCAATTTCTCCTGTTGAACATTGGATTTCAACTTGTGAAGAGGTCAGTTCTCGGATCAGTTGGAAAAAGCGACGTGCAGGAAGTGTTACAGCACCTTCTTCGATAACTTCTGCATCTGTGTGTGCTTTCATGCTTACGGTGAGGTCGGTCGCGCTAATGGTAAGTTGCCCGTCGTATGCTTCTAGAAGGATGTTTGCTAATATTGGAATTGCTGGTTTCGCAGCAACAATACTTTGGATTTTTCCGATGATTGACACGAGGTCTGGACGAGAAATTACAACTTTCATGAGCTTATGAGTCCTTAAATACAAAAAACTGTTGCTAAAGCGTATGTTATTTTCAGGTGGGTGTCAAGACTCTTTGACCATTTTTTCGATCATTCGCTTTTGTTCCCTTTCTTTGATCGATTCCCGCTTGTCGTGAAGCTTTTTACCACGAGCTACACCAACAAGAATTTTTGCTATACCATTTTTCAAATACATCGCAAGCGGGACTAGGGTAAGCCCTTTTTGTTCCTGTGCTTTTTGCAGCTTTACGATCTCTTCACGATGCATAAGAAGCACCCGATCGCGCCGCTCTTCGTGGTTATAGATATTCCCAAATTTGTATGGCGCTATAGAGCACCCTATTAACTTTGGTGTTCCAGAAAGTATCCTGATATATGCTTCCTGAAGCGATCCGCCATGATCTCTAAGTGATTTGATCTCTGTACCGACAAGTACAATACCAGCTTCGATCGTTTCGAGGATTTCGTAGTCGAATCGCGCTTTTCGGTTTGAAACTAGTTCGTTATCAGGCTTATTGCTTTTTTTTGACATCTTTTTTCGTGAGCTGTAGCACGCGTTAATTATTGACCAAAGATCGATTTACCGAAAGGAGTTACTTTAATGCACTCTTTTCCGTTCAAGATACCTTTTGAGATAATCCCACCTTCAAACATCCAGTTGAAGGTAATGAGTTTAATAAGGTCTTGTTCTGTATCGGTGTACTGTGGTAGTGAATAGTGCCAGCTGCGTCCTTTCTTTTTAAGGACAATTTTGCTGTCATCAGAAATTGGTGCAAGCACAGAATTCATGAATTCTGAGTACAACACCCATTCTTTTTCGAGGATTCGAGTGATACTTTTTTCGATTTCTCGAATGTTTCTTTCCGTCGGAAGCTCCGGTGGAAATTCATTATAAGAATGGTTTTGCGTTGTGTGCTTATATGCAGAAAGAGCTCTTTTTTCCTTTGGAAGAGAAAGCCACTCATCAGAAAGTTCATTGATAATAAGAGATGAGCTTTCGATCCGAGCGAGTTTTAGGAAAACAGCTTTGTGGATAAGTGATGAGGTGTACTCTTCAAATGAGGAGCCTGGAAATGAAGTGGTTCCCAAGATACTTGCCACTTTTTGGTGCTCTGATGCGTCAAATTCCCATAGCTCTTGAGAGGAGAGTCTGAGCGCTAATCGTTGTTTTTTTGTTGCCGTAAGCAGTGATGAGAGGTCTTCGATAAAAGCATAATCAGAGCTTCGTAGTGATTCAACTGGGGCATCTTCAGCAACGCCTTCTGGCTCGCTATTTTTTAGGAAGTCTAAATACTCTTTCCATTCGTGGAATAGGGTAATTACCTCTTTCCATTCATCACCTTGTTTTTCGTACACAAGACAACACACGAAGTTGAACTCAAGGTGAAGCATGGCTTCCTCAAATTGTTCTTGAGAAAGGGCGTATTTTTGCATGATTTCAGCAGAGCTAATTTTGAATTCTGGGGCTCGAAATACATCTTCTACGATTCCCTGCAAGATTTCATCACCCAGATTCAGTTCTGCAAGGTATCGTTGGAAAGTTTGTGGGGTAATTAAATACTTTTCAACTAAGCTCTCGAAGATATTATTTGAGGTTCTCGGGATTGGGTACCAGTTAGGAAGGACATGTATAGGAACTCTTTTAAGAAGGGACTGAAGAAAGTCCATTCCCGGTGTAAAATCTTCTTCGAATTTCAGGATTTGTGTTTCAAAATATTTTCTCATATCTTTGTCGACAAGGATATGATCAGCGTGAACAGCGAATAGATTGGTTTCAGAGAGTTTGTTAAGATGATTTTTGATCTCTTCAACCGATTTGTCAAGCGTCTCTGCAAGCCTTTCAAAAGAACATTTAATTGGGCTGTAAAGGATCTCCTCTAAAACCTCAACGTCATCTTTTGAAAATTGAGCCATCAGCTGTCGATTTCGAATATCTTGCTGATAGTCATAGTCTTCAAGATTAATTTTATTCTTCTTATAATTGGTTGTTTCGATCATATCCACCTGTGAGCAATGATTGTTTTTCAATCACTCTCCTCTCTCTTAAGCCTTTTCCATGAACCCATGAATAAGTCTATTCAAAGGATCATAATTCATACGACTATTAATGGCAACCGGTGGATAAGTATGATAATAAAAAATTAGGTGACATTGAAGCGACTTTCTTCTTTATTTTTGGCTACATAGGTATTTTTTTTATTTCAATAAGCTGTTACGATGTTGCAGCAAAATAAAAGGTGGTATCGTGAGTTCAAAATTTGATCATTCTCGCATCGAAAAAAAATGGCAAAAATACTGGGAAACAAACAAATCATTCTCCGCACAAGTTGATCACTCGAAAGAGAAGTATTATGTTTTAGACATGTTTCCATATCCTTCTGGAGCTGGACTCCATGTTGGGCATGTAACTGGGTATACAGCCACCGATATCATCGCTCGTTACAAAAGACAGCAAGGATTAAATGTCCTTCATCCGATGGGGTGGGATAGCTTTGGATTACAGGCTGAGCAGTATGCGGTACGAACGGGGCAGCATCCTGCTGAAACAACGAGAAAAAACGTTGATACGTACCGGCGTCAGCTGAAATCACTTGGCTTTAGCTACGACTGGGAACGGGAGTTCGCCACATCAGATCCGAAATATTACAAATGGACCCAGTGGATATTTACCCTTCTTTACAATAAAGGCTTAGCATACGAAGCAGAGATCCTCGTAAACTATTGCCCAAAGCTTGGTACCGTTCTTGCAAACGAAGAAGTCGAAAATGGGGTTTCGAAAGATGGGGGATATCCAGTTGAACGGCGCCCGCTTAGGCAGTGGGTTCTTAAGATTACTGAGTATGCAGAAAGACTTCTTACAGACTTGGATACACTCGATTGGCCTGATTACTTAAAAACACTACAGAGAAACTGGATCGGTCGGAGTGAAGGAGCGAACGTTACCTTCAAACACGACGGCTCTGATGAGAGTATTACAGTATTTACAACGAGGCCTGACACACTTTTTGGTGTGACATATATGGTTCTCGCTCCCGAACATCCCCTCCTTGATACGATTGTTCCCGACTCTCATTCGGCAGCAGTAGCTGACTATAAAGCACAGGTAGCCACAAAGAGTGATTTGGAACGAACCGAGCTTGCTAAAGAGAAAACAGGGGTCTTTTCAGGTGCATATGCTCTTCATCCGATCACAAATGAGAAAATACCAATCTGGGTCGCTGACTACGTACTTATCACATACGGAACAGGTGCGGTAATGGGTGTGCCCGGACACGATGAGCGGGATTTTGAATTTGCGAAGAAATTCGATCTCGATATCCGAATGGTATATAAACCAGATGATCTCTCTCTCGAAGAGGTCGAGACGAAAGAGCAGTGTATTGTAGGGGATGGAAAGGTTATTAACTCAACACATGCTGAGGTCTCCTTTGACGGCCTTTCAATGGATGCTGCGATTGCAAAATCTATTGAGACCATTGAGCAGCTCGGCGTTGGTAAAAAATGTATTTCGTATAAGCTTCGTGACTGGCTTTTTTCGAGACAAAGATATTGGGGGGAACCATTCCCAATTCTTCACTTTGAGGATGGCTCGAAGCGCGTACTCGATGTAGATGAGTTACCGCTGTGCCCACCTGAACTCACCGACTACAAACCTTCTGGGGACGGACAGAGTCCTCTCGCCAAAGTTTCAGAGTGGATTAACGTTACCGATCCGAAAACAAACAAGTCTGCAAAACGGGAATCTAACACAATGCCTCAGTGGGCTGGATCCTGCTGGTACTATTTGCGCTTTTGTGACCCGTTTAATGAGAACGAGGCTTGGGGGAAAGAAGAAGAGAAGTACTGGATGCCGGTCGACCTCTATATTGGCGGGGTTGAGCACGCTGTTCTACACCTTCTGTATGCACGTTTTTGGCACAAAGTCCTTTTTGATTGTGGAATGGTCACAACAAATGAGCCATTCAAATCATTGAGAAACCAAGGGCTAGTTACCGCAAAGTCATATAAAATTCCTGGCGGTGGTTATGTTGCACCTGAGGAAGTGAGTGAGCACAAGGGTGAGAAGCTCGTTGAGATGGTCGAGAAAATGTCGAAGTCTAAACTAAACGGCGTTCCACCAGATGATATGATCGAGAAATATGGAGCTGATGCACTACGGCTGTATGAAATGTTCATGGGACCCTTCGATAAAGAAAAACTGTGGAATACAGATGCTGTGAGCGGATGTAGACGGTTCCTCGATCGGTTCTACTCACTTATTGTTTCTGATAAACTTTCAGATCATGGTGATGAGACTGCAATTATGTTGGCACATAGGCTAGTAAAGGGAGTTGAGGATGACATCAATGCCCTCTCGTTTAACACTGCAATCGCAAAATTCATGGAATTTGTAAACAATGTAATGCCGCTTGAGACCTACTCGAAAGAGGCCTTGAAGATGGCTGCTATCGCGCTGTGCCCATTCGCTCCACATATTGCAGAGGAGTGTTATGCGCTCCTTGGGGAAACTGAATCTCTAAGTACAGTGCCATTCCCAGCAATAGATCAAAAATACCTCGTAGATGATACAGCTACGTATGTAGTACAGGTTAATGGTAAAATGAGGGGTAAATTTGACCTCCCAAAAGATCAGGAAAAAGACGTCATATTAGAAAAGGCTCAGGCAAATCCTAATATTGCAAAGTTTCTAGAAGGGAAAGACATCGCTAAGGTGATTTTCGTTCCGAATAAGCTTCTTAATTTAGTGGTGAAATAATGAACGTTCTCTACGATGCACTCGTTTTCCTCTACGCGCTTCTTT